>FTEY01000408.1_pt1 | contig 19974 bp, 12 predicted proteins | sample 1640321 | NCBI WGS metagenome assembly FTEY01 (sample SAMEA3914816, study PRJEB12502) | metagenome | biome: forest; material: soil | place: USA | collected 2011-09-16 | depth 0.3 m
CGCCAACCTGATTGCCTGGCCGTTTGCGTGGTTCGTGGGGCATCAGTACATGGAGAAGTTCACGCTGCGAAGCGGGATGACGCTGTGGCCGTTTGCGCTCAGCCTGGTCATCACTGTCGGGGTCGCCTGGGGGGCCGTGGCGTACCAAGCTCTGCGCGCCGCGACGGTCAAGCCGGCGAACGTCTTGTACGCGGAGTGAAGCCATGCTCAGGCACTACGTTTCTCAGGCACTGCGCGGTTTCTGGCGCTTCAGAGTTACAGCGGGTGTCAACCTGTTGGGGCTCGTGCTGGCGGTCGTCTGCTTCATCGCGACGTACCTGTATATCGACTCGCTGGTGCGCGGCGACATGCACTTCCCCAAAGCGGCGCGTACCTACATGCTCACACAGGAGATCTGGAAGAACGGCGTAAAGGAGATTCCCGCATTTCCGTCGGCGGGCCCTCCGGCCGCAGCGGCCTTGCGGTTGGACTTTCCGGGCCTGGAAACCGTTGCACGTGCGGTCTGGGTCGGGAGGCAGAGCGCGGCTACGGATGACCACAAGGCCGAAGTGAGCGTCGGAGCGATTGAGCCGGAGTTCCTCGAGATCTTCGATTTCGACTTCAAAGCCGGAGAACCTGCGTCGGCGATCGGCGCCGCGCACAGCGCCATTCTCACCGAACGGACGGCGCGGCGGCTCTTCGGTAAGGAGCCCGCGCTGGGGCGACGCATCCTTCTGCAGAATCAGGTCGATGTCACGGTCACCGCGGTGATAGCGGACGTGCAGCCGCCGTCACACATGGCCGAAGCGGACGGCAGCATGTTGACTTTCGACATCCTGGTCCCGATGCGCCTGATGCAGGAGATCGCACAGAAGGCGGGGTTGCAGGCGATCGTCAGGCCGGACGATACGGACTGGGGCAATTCCTCGTACTACACCTACGTGTTGTTTCCCGCGAACGGTTCCTTCACTCCCGCACAGTTCGTCGCACAGCTCCCTGCGTTCGCCGACCGTCGGGCGAACACGCCCGACCTGCCTTTCAAGCACGTTCTCGGCGCAGTACCTGTGTCGCATGTGATCCTGGCTCTCGACGATGCCTTGTATGGAGGCAACGCGGTGTCGATTACGACGATGATCTTTACGCTGGATGCGCTGATTCTGGCCATCGCGTGTATCAACTATGCGAACCTGGCGGTGGCGATCGCGTCGACGCGAGCCAAGGAACTCGGGGTACGCAAGGTGCTCGGCGCAACGCGCCTGCATCTGATCCGTCAGTGCCTGGTCGAGGCGGGGCTGTTGGGCTTCGCCGCAGTGATTCTGGTCGTGGTGTTGGCTGCGCTCGTGATCGGGCCCGTCAACCGCACCCTGCAGATGAACCTCACGTTTGCCTCGCTGCTGCGGACGCAGATGTGGCTCGTTGTGGCGGGGCTCATTGCCGGCATCAGCTTGATGGGCGGGATGTATCCCGCATTCGCGCTCTCCCGCGTTCGGCCGGTGGACGCCTTGAGGGCGGGCAGTGTGAAGGCGGGTCCCCGTTTCGTGCCGACACTGCTGGTCGGGGTGCAGTTTGCCGCTGCGAGCTTTCTCCTGGTAGTGGCGTTCGTCATGGCTCACCAGAACGCCGTGCTCAAGGAGCGAGGTCTGAGAGTCGGAAGCGATCCCGTCGTGGTGATCGAAAACAACCTCAACGAACTCGGGATCTCGATCGACACCCTGAGGCAGGAACTGCTGCGGAACCCGGACATCAAGGTCGTCGGCTCCACGATGCAGCCGCCGTGGACGGATGGCGGCAACCACGTGACTACAACCCACAGCCCCGCGGCGGGGGCGGCCGGTGTAGATACCCTCATGAATCCCGTTGGCTACCATTTCTTCGCTGCCCTCGAGCTGCATCCGGTGGCCGGTCGGCTGCTCGATCATGAGCACGGCGACGATGTCACCCGGTTCGATCAGCTGAAGCCGGGAATGACGGAACCCATTGTGATCGATCGCGCGCTGTCCGCCGCGTTGGGCTGGGAGGATCCCAACCGGGCGGTCGGCAAGATAATCTACTTTGACTTGCGCCCCTGGAAGATAGGGTGCCGCATCGTGGGTGTGGTCGAGAATGGCTATCCGCGTCTGGTGGGTCCGAATACCGCCTCCAACATCTACATGCTGTCACCGGCGTTCTCCGCCGTCCCGCTGATCCGTATGTCGCGAGAGCACGTCGCCGAGACCGTGAAGTACATCGACAGTACCTGGGACAGCCTTGCGCCAAAAGTCCAGATACGGCGTGAGTTCAAGGACGTACTGTTCAACCTCGCCTACCAGAACTACTCGCGGATCAACACCACACTGAACAGCTTGTCGGTGTTTGCGTTCCTCATTGCGGTGATGGGCTTGTGCGGCCTTGCAATCCATGTCACGACACGTCGCCGTCGCGAGATCGGCATTCGTAAGACGTTGGGGGCGACCGTACGCGGCGTCGTCACGATGTTACTCATCGACTTCGCCAAGCCGGTGCTGATCGCTAACCTGATTGCATGGCCCTTCGCGTGGTTCGTCGGACATCAGTACTTGGACAAGTTCACGCTGCGCAGTGAAATCACGATCTGGCCGTTCGCGCTGAGCTTGGTGATTACCGTCGGGGTGGCGTGGGCGTCAGTCGCCGTGCAGGCCTTGAGGGCGGCGACCGTCAAGCCGGCCAACGTGCTCTACGCCGAGTGAGCCGAGGCGCGCGATGAATGCCCTCGAGTTAGCGCCAGTCCGTGGGCGATGGCTCAGTCGGGGGTGTAGGCCAGAATGAGGCTCTGGTATGCGCCACGCAGGAACGCGGTCGCGTCGCCGAACTCGGCCTCATGATCCTTCAGCGGACGGGACGCCACCACCTCGCTGGCCCCGAATCCTTTGCTCATGTCCGCGATCAGCTCTTCGTGAAGCTGGTGGTACATTTTGGAGTGGCGCGCGATGTCCGAGCCTGTCAACAAGCGGCCGTTCGCTGGTACGACGCGGGTGTCCGGCTTGGCGAGCGCTGCGAGCCTCTCGTGCGCCTTTACCAGTCCGCCGAGCCAGCCCCCGTTGCGGAAGTCCAGTAGCGGCCAGCTCTGCGAGGCCACCGGCCCCCCGGCAACGATCAGGTTACGTTCGGGGAAATGGATGTAGAGGTCGCCGTCCGTGTGCGCGGCCGGCAAATATCCGTACTCCACGTGCAGTCCGCCGAACTCCAGCGCGCCCTTGTCGCGGGTGGTCCTGGTCGGGCGTGCCTTTTCGGGCAGCGGCCCATACAGCCCCTCGTAGTCGACCGAGCTGACCGCGCGGCCGAGATAGAGCCGCGTGCGCTCGTGCGCAATGATCAGGCCCCCATCGCGGCCAATTCGCTCGTTGGATCCGGTCTGGGCGGGGTGCCAATGGGTGTTGATCAACGTGTTGACGCGTCGATTCGTCGTGGCTTTCGCCGCGGCGTCCTGCAAGGCCTTCGAGTTCTGCGCGTAGCCGCCGTCAATCAGCAGAGAGCCGTCAGGACCGTGCACGGCTACTACGTTGCAGCCGGCCCCGTCGAGGAGCGTCAAGCCGGGTGCCAATTCGGTAGCTGCGATTTGTGGGGCACGGTTGGCGGATGCAGGTCGTACCAGTGCGCCAACCGAAGCCACGCCAAGAGTCTGAACAGCCGTGCCCAGAAAGCGACGGCGGGAGAATGTGTTCAAAGGGGTCCTCGCCCGAAAGTTAGAGAGGCCAGATGTCCGATTCGTGGTCTCGGGGGAGGCCGATCGGCGCGAACTCTGCCGGCCAGTTGGGCACTTTGGAGAGTTCCACAGTTGCGCCCAGGTCGCGCAGAACCTTGGCGAGGTCATTGCGCGGCGGGGGACGCGTGGCGAGAAACGCAAGCCAGCCGCGCGACATCGCGTAGTCGAGCGCCGTCAGCCCGTCGGGATCCTTGAGATTTACGTCGGCACCCTCGGAGACGAGCTCGGCCATCACTTTCTTCAGGCCCCGCTTGGTCGCGACGTGCAGGGCGGTGCCGCCGCGCGAACGCTGGAGTGTGAAGGTCCTTGCAACCACATTGACGTTCGCCCCTGCGGCGTGCAGCAGCCGTAGAACCGAGATGATGTCGTCTTCACTGTGGCGAGCCCCGGCCGCGAACATCATCGCCGTCTCATCGTCCGCCTGATTCAGATTGACGTCGGCGCCATGCGCCAACAGGTACTTCACGAGTTCGACGTCGCCCGATGCGCAGGCGCGATGAAACGGCGTCGTGCCCCGTGAGCCGGACGATATCGAGCCCGGTGCCCGCGGTGCGCGGAAGAACATCTGCTGATTGGGATTGGCACCGCGCTCCACGAGCAGGTGGACGATTTCCTCGGGATCCGTCGCGTTCGGCGCTTCGGTCTGAGAGCCGCGCGCACCCCTGCTTCCCACAAAGCCCGCCTCGATGGCCACATGAAGCGGTGCTTCGCCGTAGATATCCCACTCGTTCACGTCGGCGCCCGCAGCAATGAGCCGCTTCGCGACATCCCAGTTGCCATTCATCATCGCGATGACCAGCGGCCCCACGCCATCGGGGTCTGGCAGATTGAGGTTGGCGCCGTATGCAAGCAGAGCTGCTACGCATCCATCGCAGTTCTCACGGGCGGCATACAACAGCGGCGTGAGCCCGCCCGTGTCAGTGTCCTTGAAACGACCCTCGGCGGTGATATGACGCTCGAAGTGGCGTTCGATTGCGCGCGCGTCGACCTTCGCGCCTTTGGAAGCCAGCAGTTGCACCATCTCCGGATGGCGGCGCGCCGACGCCCACATCAATGCAGACTGGCCGCCGAACCGTTCGACGGCATTGACGTTGGCGCCGTGTTTGATCAGAAGTCCCGCAGCTTGGACATTTCCGGTGCGCGCCACCTGCATCAGCGCCGTCTGACCTTCGCTGTTGGGTGATTCGACGTTGGCGCCTGCCACGAGGAGGCGCTTGAGGATTGCGGTGTTGCCGCTTTCGGCCGCCAGCTGCATCGGGGTGACGCCATACACGTTGGCTTCCGATACGTTGGCACCGGCGGCGAGGAGGCGCTTGACCTGCTCTTCGTCGTTGTTGAAGACGGCCCATTGCAGGGGCGTGCTGCCGTCAGGTCCGTTGCGTTCCGCGGCGCTCGGCATCGCGGTTTCGAACCCAGCCGAGGCCAGCGTGGACGTGGAGACGACGAGGAGGGCGATCGCTAGGATCGCTGACAGCTGGCGGATCATGCCGTTTCAGACCTCCGCCAAGGTCCCGTTGCTGTCGCCGATCTTGTCCTGCGGCACGCCTGCACGCTGCAACACGGTCAGCAGCAGGTTGGCGTGCGGCGTGTCCTGCGGGTAGTGCAGGTGTTGTCCGCCCTTGATGCTCCCTGCGCCGCGGCCCAGAACTGCGGCCGGCAACGGGTCGTTGTTGTGCAGATCGCTGTTGGCCATGCCGCTGCCGGCCAGAATGACGGCATTGTCCAGAAGTGTCCCTTCACCGTCCTTGATGCCCTGCAGCCGGGTCGCGAATTTCGCCAGGTGCTCGATGTGATAAACCTGAACGCGCATCAGGCGCGCCTTCTTTTCCGGGTCGCCACCATGATGTGAAAGCGGGTGAAACGCTTCGGTGAGGCCCAGCCAGCTGTACACGCGCATGCTGACTTCATTCGCCATGTGCAGCGTGGTGATGCGGGTTTGGTTGCTCTGCCAAGCCAGGGCCATCATCTCGAACTGTACGTCGAGCAGCTCGCCGAAATCGTCGGGCGCACCCAGCGGCGCATCCGGAAGGCTGCCCATCGCCTTGTTCCCCTGCAGCTTCTGCACGCGGCGCTCGACCTCGCGAACCGAATCCAGATAGTCGCTGAGGATCGCACGGTCGCTACCGTCGATCTCGCTCCTGAGACTCGCGGTTTCCTCCTGCACGTAGTCCAGCAGGCTGCCGGTCGTACTGAGAATGCGCTGGCGCTCGGCGTTCGTATCTCCCTGTCCGAACAGTTGGTTGAACACCTTGCGCGGGTTGCCTTCCATCTCGAGCTGCTGCACGGCCGTGCGATAGCAGAGGGAGCTGTAGCCTCCCGATTCCGTACACAACTCAAGAGAGGGCAGCACGGTGTCCTGGCCGATGTGGCGGACGGCGAATTGGTCGGCGCTCACGCCACGGTCGCTTGCCGAGTCGCGCTTGGGGCCGACGGCGGTCAACCAGGCCAGCTCCATGTTGCCGTGGGGATCGGTGCCGTTCTCGCCGCCGCGGTTGCGCAAACCGCTGACGACTGTCAGGTGTTCGCGCACCGGCTCGAGTGACCTGAGAATCGGGCTGAACTCGAAGTCCCGGCCGGTCTGCTTCGGCTGCCAATACTCCTGTACGGCGCCGTGTGGAAAGTACACAAAGCCGAGTCGCGTCTTGGCGGCCGCGGCGGTGTCTGCCAGGGCTGTGCTCGCGGGAATCATCGCATCCAGCAGTGGCAGTGCAATCGCCGCTCCTGTGCCTTTCAGGACAGTGCGGCGCGAGAGGTGTTTCTTCGTCAGGAACATGGCTCTACTCACCTTTGGGGGCCGGCGACACGGCAGCCGTCTTGACTTGCGGGGCGGGGGCAGCCTCCCGCTCGAGGAATGCATCGCTGGTCACGATCTGAGTCACGATCGATGCAAAACGATAGTTGTCTTTTGCGGCCTTGCGAACGATACGGCGCACGGTGGGCATGTCGCGATAGTCCACAGGGCGCCCCAACGCGTAGGTCATCAGCCGCTCGGTGAGCGTCTGAGTGAACTGATCCCCGCGAGCGGCCAAGGCCCGACGCAGATCATCAGGGCCCGAAAGGTGCGTGCCGTCCGGTAACGTCCCCGCGGTGTCCATCGGGGCATGGCTCACCGGATCGCGTGCGCGGAACTCGCCGACGGTGTCGAAATTCTCGAGCGCGAAGCCAAGGGGATCCATCACCCCGTGACAGGCGTGGCACGTGGGATTCGTGGCGTGCTGCTCGAGACGTTGCCGCAATGTGGCAGGCTTGGGGCCGGTGTTCTCTTTCAGGATGCCGACGTTGGGCGGCGGCTGCGCCGGGGGGGTGCCGAGGATCCGGTCCAGAATCCACGACCCGCGCAGGACGGGCGAGGTTCGATCCGGATAGGCCGTCAACATCAGAACGGCCCCCTTGCCCAGGAGTCCGTCGCGCTTGGAATCCGCAAGCTCCACGCGCCGGAACTGGCCGCCTTTGACGGTATCGATGCCATAGAGCATCGCCAGCGACTCGTTCAGGTATGTGTACTGGGCGGTCAGCAGCACAGTGACCGGCTGATCGCTGCGCAACACGCTGTCCATGAAGCGCTCGAGCTCCTCCCGGAACAGCGGCCGCGGGTCGAGCACACCGCTGGCATTGCCGAACTGGAACCGGTCCGGCTGGATCTCGCTGAGCTTGGCGAGGTTGAGCCACTGGAAGCCGAAGTCCGTCACCAGGGAGCGGGCCTTGGGATCAGCGAGCATGCGCCGCACCTGGTGCTCGAGGACGTCGGGCTTGTCGAGTTCGCCAGCGGTGGCCAGCCCCAACAACTCATCGTCAGGGATGCTGCCCCACAGGAAGAACGAGAGCCGCGAGGCGAGCTCGAGGTCGGTCAGCTTGTGAGTGTGCGTGCCCGGAGCTTCGCTGCCGCCTTCCACCTGGAACAGGAAGTAGGGACTCGCGAGGATCGCGCTCAGAGCTTCGCGCACTCCGCCTTCGAATCCGCCATCGGCGTGGCCCTTCTCATACATGGCCATCAGCGGCTTCAATCGTCGGTCGTCGACGGGGCGACGGAACGCACGTTGCGCAAGCGAGCTGATGACGGTCCGGGCGCACGCCTGCTCTTCGGAGGGCTGCGTGGGATGGCAGGTGAAGATCTTGTGACGGGCGGGGGAGTCGCTCAGTCCTTCGATCTGCAGCGGACCGCGGATCTGCAGAACGCTCACGGTCTGGATGCGCCCCTCGCCACCTTCAGGCGCTTCGGCGCGAAAACGCTCTTCGCTCTCGATGTCGCTGCGCTTCAGGAATGTCACCGCGATGCGATGCTGACCGGCGGTCGCGTGGAATTTGATGTTCCGGAACCGCTGGTTGATCTCGCCGACCGCGGTCTCCTGACGCTGGTCGATGGCCTTCTGATCCTCTTCGCCGCCGATCTGCGTGCGGTAGAACTCTTTGTTGTCGAGCAGGGCGATGACCGTGTTGTTGTATTCCATCCGCGGCACCTGCCGCCCTTCGGCCAGCTCGCCGATGGTCAGGCTGTATTCGCCGTCCGCCGGGAAGTCGTGCTGGAAGCTGATGCCGCCGCGGGTACCGAACGGCATGCCTTCCTTGTAGAGGATCTGCGCCCCCTCACCCTCGATGCCCTTCTGAGCCAGCGCGATGATCATGTCCCCTGGTGGACCGTAGGTGGTGCTGATCGGCAGGGCGTGGGCGTTGCCGAGGGCCTGCTGGGCGACCTGGCGGGCCGCGGACAGGTACTGATCCAGGAATGAAGGCGAGACCTGCAGGTGCACGGCATCGTTGTCGAACCCGTTTTTCTGCTCATCGCCCGGCAGCAGCGCGGCGACGTCGACGTCCAGGCCGATCAGGTCGCGCACCGCGTTGGCGTATTCGCGCCGGTTGAGCCTGTGCAGCGGAACGCGCCCAGGCTGCGGCGCGACCTGCGCGGCATCGAGGTGAGTCTCGAGGAAGTGGATCAGGTCGTTGACCGTCGGCTGGTCCGGATGCGCCTTGGCGCCCGGGGGCGGCATGAACCCCGCCCGCAGCTTACGCACGGCGGATTCCCAAATCTTGGCGTCGTCCGCCAGGCCGTCGAACGACATGGTGTCGAAGGCGACGCTGCCGGCCCAGTCGGTAGCGTTATGACATTGGAAGCAGTAGTGATCGATCACGTCCCAGCGCGTCTGCGCGTCAATCTGGCCGGCCGGGGCCTGGGATGCCGGCGTGGCGGCGGCGGCCGCCTGTGCCGCACTCCCGGACAGGGTCGCGCCCGCGGCGCCGGCGATGACGAGGGCGATACCGATGGGTCGCAACATTCGCAGCAGTTTCCGCACCGAAGATGGATCGATTTTCCGATGCTAACAGTGCTCCGGAGATCGTACTAACCTCCTCGCACGCGTTGTCCGAAAGTGCGACTATGACTCGAAGTCATACGTCAAGATACAATAATAAGAGACAACAACAAACCACATAGGCAAGGAAAAATGAGCGCCAAAGTCCGGGTCTGGGTCATCGTGGTCGCGGCCGTCATCCTGCTGGGCTACCCACTCGCTGCGTGGGTCATCGGCATCCGCGCCGAAAAGCAGATCGAGGCTCGAGAACAGCAAGCTATGCGGGCGGTTCCTTACGTCACCGTGCTCAATCGCACCTACCGCCGCGGCGTGTATGCAGCAACGGAGGAGGTGACGTATGGGCTGAGCGCCCCGTTCACGAAGGCGCTCCAGGCGGCGCCGGGAGACGGATTCTTGCGCGCCGCTCGACTGACGGTCCGCAACACCATTCACCACGGTCCGTTGCCTGGGATGCGGACATTCGCGCTGGCCACCATCGACACGGAACTGGTCCTGCCTGCCGGTTTGCGCAAGCAGTTGGATAAGCCGCTCGGCGGAAAGCCGATCTTGAGCGCTCACACGGCCATGCGTTGGGGCGGGGGTACTCACTATGACGTCGTGAGCCCCGCCTTCGAGATGGAGGTGTCTCCCGGGGAGACGGTGACCTGGCGGGGCCTGAGCGGCAGCGGCGATGCAACCCGCGAGCAGGAATCGATGCAGGCTGATATCACCTTCAAGGGGGTGCAGTTTCGCGGCGAGAAAGGGGACGGCGAGGTCGGGCAGATCCATGGCACCTACGACCTGCACCGTGTCTTCACGACGTTGTGGGCGGGCAAGTTCAGCGGGACGATCGACAAGATCGAGATACACCCACCTGCGCCGGAAGCGGCGGCATCCCTGCAGCAGTTGCGACTGGAGGCCGACACGTCGGCGAAGGGGGACTACCTCGATGGGAAATTCGCGCTGTCGATTGCCAAGGCGAGCTTTGGCAGCTTTGCAGCGACCCAGCTGGGCTACGCCGGTGAGGTCAATCATGAGTACGGCCCGGCTGCTGCGGCGCTCAGCGAGAAGATCCGGGACGTGTCACAACGTAACGCCCGCAGCGCCGATGGCTTGCAGGCCAATCCGCAGGCGATCCTTGAAATCTTTCAGCACGAAGGCGTCGATATCCTCCTCCATGATCTGGTCTTCAATATCTCCCGCATCGGCTTCGTGACTCCCGAAGGTGAGTTGAAGATCGCCGCGAGGTTCACCACGTCCGGTCTGACGCGGGAAGACTTCTCCAAGAGCGGCCCGGCCATGCTGGCGGCTGTGATTCCGCACATACAGGCGACGGCCGACCTCGCCATCGACGTGGCTCTGCTCGCGAAGCTCACAGCGGGCAATCCGCGAGGCGAGCAGGTTCGAACACAATTGCAGGCGTTGCAGAAGCAGGGTTACGTCCTCAGCAACGACAAGACTCTCACGGCGCACCTGGCATTCAATGGCGGCCGGCTCACGGTCAACGACATGCCATTCCCGCCACCACCATCGGCCCGACCTGCGGAAGGGGCCGTGCCGGCGCCGCCAACCCGGCGCCGCAGGGGCGGCTGACCACCCGAATCTCGACGTCAGGACCCCCGCCGCCGCAATGGCCGGTGGATCCTGACGGCTCTCCCCGCGCCGCTCTACCAGCCGCGCAGAAATCCCCGCCTCGGACCGCAACGTATCTCTGGTATTGATCGCAGTCATATGCGTGCGAATCACAGTGTGGCGCGCGCGCACCAACTCGCTTGTCCGGAAATAGACACAGCCTCACCGTGCCCGCGGGCGACCGCAGGCCGGCGTCTTATTAACACTTAACGCGGTAAGTGTTGCTTTGAGGAACTAAAGCATGGACGATATTTGCGGTTCGGGCCACACGGCCTCCGCGCCGGACGTTGTATCTAAAAAATCACATTCGACCGGTTGTCACGGGTTCAGCTCATAAATCATCGTTTGGGCGTCAGGGGGAAAAAGATGTCTGTTGGTCAGTCCGGCTGCGTGTCGTATTTCGTCCGCGTTGCGGTCGCTGCTGCGCTTGGCGCGGCAATGATGGCGCCCGCGGGTCAGGTGTTTGCGGCCGAGGAGGGCCCTGCTGCTGCGAATTCCGCGGTGCCCGAGTTGGAGGAGATCACGGTAACCGGATCGCGCATCCGGCGGCCCGAGCTCGAGGCGACCAGCCCACTGGTATCGGTGAGCTCGGAACAGCTCGAGACCCGCTCGGGTCTCAATATCGAGTCCTATCTCAACCAGCTCCCCAATTTCAACCCGGCCACCACGCCCACGACCGGTAACACCGACATCCAGTCGACGGCCGTCAATTCCGTCGGCATCTCGACGATCTCGTTGCGCGGCTTCGGAGCCAACCGCAGCCTGGTGCTCGTCGACGGTCACCGCACGACGCCGGTCAACCCCCTGATGGTGACGGACGTCAACAGCATTCCGACGGCGATGATCGATCGCGTCGAAATCATCACTGGTGGTGCATCGGCGGTATACGGCGCCGATGCCATCGGCGGTGTGACCAACTTCATCCTGAAGAAGAACTTCCAGGGTCTGCAGGTCGACGTGCAGGACGGCATCACGGCGGCCGGCGACGGCAACGAGCTGCGGGTCACGACCCTCATGGGCACCAAGATCGCGGATGGCCGCGGCAACATCATGATGGGCGCGGAGTACTATGACCGCCGCGGCGCCTTCCAGAGGAATCGTTCCTTTTACACCGACGGGTGGAACGATCCGAAGATCGGCACACAGTATCTGTATCTGTTCGGCACGAACGGCATCAACACCGTGGCGACGCCGCCGAGCAAGGCTGCGCAGGCCGCGCTGTTTCCTGGGCGTGGTGTCCTGGCGAACGGCACGCCGATGGTGCTGCCCGGTAGTGGCACCAATGCCAGCTTGCGCTTCAACTCCGACGGCAGCGTCTGGGATCCCACAGGTCCCATCGGTACGAGCAACTACATAGGCCCCACGACCGGCAACGGCTTCGCTCTGTTCAATCAGTACGATACGACGGGTGCCAACAGTGCGGCCTCGCCCCCGAACGTCATTCAGGCGTTGAAGTGGAGCAACCCGAACGAAACGGTCAGCGAGCCGCAGACACGCTATTCGTTCTTCGCGAACGGCATTTTCGATCTCACGGATAAGGTGCAGTTCTACACGAACGCACGCTTCACTCAGAGCAACACTTCGACGTACTTCTTCCCGACGTCGGCGAACCTCGGCCGAGAGGCGACGATTCCCTATAACGCCGCGACCGACAGCCCGATCAATCCGGCACTCGTCAGCAACACTACAAACCAGGCGGCGTTGTCGGCACTCGCAGCCTCCTTCACCGCCAATCCCACCAGCAGCAACCCGAACTGGAATCCGACCTTCATTCCCACCGGGACGAAGGGCGCCCAGCATCCTGTGCCCTGGCAGCTGGCTCTGCTGCTCAACAGTCGTGCCCCCATCGCCGCCAACGCATCCGTGGCGAACGGCGGCCCCGTTGCGTGTAATCCTGCGATTCCCGCTGCGTATTGCACGAGCGCTCCCGCAAGCTGGACGTCTGAGACGTTCCCACTCAACAGCATCGGCAGCCGCGCGACGACGGATACCACGACGGAGTGGACCGTCGAGACCGGCCTGAAATTCCCGATCGTTGCGGACTGGACCGGAGATGTTTACTACGCTCGTGGACAATCCACTGCATACACTCTGGCGAGTGGTTATGAGTCTGTGCAACGTTGGCGCGCGGTCGCCGATGCCCCCGATTACGGCCGCAACCTGTCACTGATCGGTAACCAGAACAGCGCCTCGCCCGGATTCGGTACGACGGTGCCGACAACGTGCACCAGCGGCTTGTACAACACATTTTTTGCCGCGGACCAGGCGCCGAGTGCCGACTGCTCCTATGCCGTGCAGGCCGTGCCTCAGGCGCAGACCCAGCTGCAGCAGGACGTCGTCGAGGCAAACTTCCAGGGTTCGCTGTTCAAACTGCCGGCGGGTGAGATCAGTGCCGCGGCCGGTTATCAGTTCCGGCGCGACTCGGCGCAGTACATTCCCGACCAGTTGCAGTCGGCCAACTCGTTCCTGGACTCGGTCATGGGCGTATTCCCGACCGGTGGCCTCAACGCCCAGACGACCGTCAAGGACTACTACGCGGAGTTGTTCGTGCCGGTGGTCTCGGACCTGGGGATCGTCAGGAAGGCCAGCCTCGATTTCGGCGGCCGCTATTCCAAGTACAGTGCAACAGCGAGCACGACTACGTTCAAGGTCGACGGCGATGTGCAGTTGGGGAACTCCTTCCGGCTGCGCGGTGGCTTCAACCGTGCCACGCGAGCTCCGAACCTCGGTGAGCTGTTCCTCGGGGAGCAGGAACTGGTGACCACGACAGGCAATGCCTACGGTGATCCGTGTTCGGTGCGGTCACTCGCACCGTTCGGGGCCGGTGGTGCGGCGCCTGACGCTTCCCCGTCCGCCGGCACGGCGACTGCAATCGCGCCGGGACAAACCGCTGCCGGTGCGCAAAGTACCTATCTGATCTGTCAGGCGCTCATGGGGACCAACGGCACTAACGCGTACTATCGCAACGCCAACCAGTCGACGCAGGCGGCTTCGACGCAGTTCTACGTGAACCAGGAGGGCAACCCGAACCTGGAATCGGAGAAGGCCAAGACCACGACCGGCGGTCTGGTCGTGAGCCGGCTGTCGGACAACCCCTTGCTGAGCAACTTCTCTGCCTCGATCGACTGGTGGCGGATCGACATCCGCAATGCCATCGGGCTCGACAATACGGACTACTCCAACTACCTGTGCTACGGCGGGACGCCGGTTACGGACGCGGCGGGCGCCGCGGCCCGGGCTGCATCGACGGCCTGCCAGAACGTGAATCGTGATCTTGGAACCGGCCTGCAGAACAGCGCACTGCTGGTGTACGGAAACCAGGGCACGATCTCGACCTCCGGCATCGACCTGCAGTTGTACTGGACGGCCCGATTCGACGACATGGGGTTGAAGCACATCCCGGGCGCGCTGACCTTCAGCTCCCAGGATTCGTTCCTGAACTTCTACAAGACGAAGCAGTCGCCCGCCTCCTTCGACGTCGTCACGGACTGGAAAGGCACGCTTGGCCCGACCCTTACGGGGACCAACCCGGGCGCCTACTCCTACCGGCTCTTCACGAGCATCGGCTGGATGATGCCGCGGTTCAATGTCGACCTGCGCTGGCGGTTCCTGCCGTCGGTCGAGCCCGCGGCGGTCGCCACTCAGAAGGCGATCATCAAGAACAACGCGTCGGTGGCAGCCGGGGGCGCGGGGCAGCTGTTGGGCTACACGCCGACTACGGTGCTGTCCGTGCCGGCCTGGAGCGCGTTCGATCTGTCGTTCAACTGGAACATCAACAAGGTCCTGCAGTTGCGCGGTGGCATGAACAACGTGTTCGGCAAGAACCCGGCGATCACGGGTGCGTCGGCGGGCTATCCGGTCGGGACCAACCTCGCTGCGGTTTGCAACGGGTACGGCCCGGGTTGCCGCAATCCCGCGTCGTATACCCTGCCGGTCTCCGGCCAGGGCACCACGAACGCGGGCTTCTACGACGTGTACGGGCGCACCTACTTCCTGGGGGTGAAGGCCTCGTTCTGATCGCCGCTTCTTCAGGGGCTGCGGACGGGATCTTTTGGTGGCAATGTAGAGCCAAGCAAAGTCGCCGGAGCGCCTGAGATGCGGACCCTGAATGCAGTGATCCTGGTCACCGCGGTAGTCGGTGGCGTGTGCGGTTGCCGCAGCACGCCGCCTGCCGCGGTGTCAGAGAAAATCATGGCTTGCGGCAGCATTCAGGACGAAGCTGAGCGTTATCGCTGCTATGACGGGTTGAATGCCTCGATGCGCCCTGCATCCGCAGGGCGCGTTGCGGCCACCAACTCAGCACCAGCGGCGGCCGCACCTGCGGCGATAGTGAGTGCACCTGCAGCGGTTACTGCCGCGACAGGCAGCGCGCCTAAGACGCCCGTCACACCCGCGACTGATGCGGTAGCGGCACCCGCCGTTAAGGCGACAGCCGCGCCCGACGACCGTGTCGGAGAAGAGTATCTGGCGCCGACACAGCGCCGCTCGGCGCAGCCCCCGAGTGCGGTACATTCCAGTATTGCTTCCGTGGACCAAGTCCGTCCAAGCATGTATGTCATCAAGCTCGCCAACGGGCAGGTCTGGCGTCACACAGGCGTACAGACAATGGCGTTCTTCCGCGTCGGCGACGACGTGAACATCGAGCGGGAAATGCTCGGCTCCTACCACATGTGGTCGAAAACCACGGGTGGCGACACGAATTGGGTGCGCGTCACCCGCGTCGAGTAGTCGGCCGCGCTTGCCTAGCTAGGGCCGAGAAGTTCTACCGCGCCGGTTTGACCTTGAGCCAAGGCGGTGTCGGCCGCCGACTCACCAACGTGCGAGCCTGCGCCATGCGCACGGATTGTCCGGTCAGCACCCGCATCCAGCAGTAGCCGGATCACTCTGACATGACCTCTGTACGCAGCGGAGTGCAACGCCGTCATTCCGTCGCGTCGCCGGGCATTCACGTCGGCACCCTTGGAGAGGAGCAGGTCGACGAGGCGCAGGACAACAAGCTCATCGTCACTCGGGTTCGGCACATTCGGGCTGGCAACGGCACAGCCCAGCGGATGGATCTGCAGAAAGGAGTCGGTGGTCGGGACATTTATCTCGGCCCCGTGGTCGAGAAGCAGCGCCGCAGCCTCGACGCTGCCCCAGTAGCAGGCGCCATGAAGCGCCGTAGAGCCGGCACCATTGCGCTGTCGGGGCAGAGTTGGATCGCTGCGAAGCTGGTTCATCAGCTCGCGCGTCAGTCCCAATTCCGCGGCCAGGAAGCCGTCCAGCCGGGCGTGCCCAGTCAGTAGCAGCTCTGCGATTTCGGAGTGGCCCGAATAGTGGGCGGCGTGTACGGCAGTCGCGCCGAACATGTTGGCGGCCGTGGCCAGCGCGGCGTCCCGTGCCAGAATCCGGCGAGCCGTCGCAAGATCTCCGGCCACGCAGGCGGTGATCAGCTCATCGACAGGCTGTTCCATGGAGCGGTAGCCTATAGCGTCGTGGCAGGAATTTCATGCTGACCGGATCAAGCCGATTCAAGGTGGTAAGTGCGGCGGGGCTGGCGATTGTGTGCCTCGCTCAGCTGCCCGCGGCGCTGGGGCAGAGCAGAACGAGTCCCGGTGTCACCGAGGTTTCGCCGGCCACGACGGCTCCCAACCCTGATCAGGTTGCCGTCGAGCGCGCCGACGAGGCTGCAAAGGCCTTTGTGGAGCCGCAGATCAGCAACGATCCCACGGTATTCGTCAAAAGCGCCGCTCTCGGGCAATTGACGGCGATCGAGCTCGCCAGGCTCGCGCAGTCGAAAACGCAAAGCGGAACTATCCACAGCTTCGCGGCCCGCATGCTGAAGGACTACGGCGCGCTTCGCGCCGAGCTCGCGGCCGTCGCCCGGAAACAGCACCTGGACGTGCCCAACACGCTGGACTACGAGGACGAGCAGGTAGTGAAGCAAGGCTCCGACCAGTCCGGGGCCGAATTCGACGGCTGGTATGTGCGCCAGATGCGGATAGAGACGCTGGACGCGAACGCCTTGTTCCAGGCGGCGACCAGGATGGAGGACGCGGAGCTGGCGGCATTCGCGAAGAGGTCATTGCCCCTACTGGAGGCGCAGCAGCGGGCGGTCGGCGGGCTGGCCGATGCCGATGGGCCCGGCGCCGCGCCCGAGGGACCCAGTGGTGCCGCGAGCCCACCGTCCGCAGGGAGGTGTCCTCCCGCCGAGGGCCTGCACTTCATCTGCGGGCCTGTGGCCAGCGAGGATCTCGTACGCGTTCCCGGTACTCGATGGCTGATTTCCAGCGGCTTGAATGTCGGAGCTGCCGCGCATCTGTATCTCATCGACACCCGAGACCAGAGTGCGTCGCCGCTCTTTCCGGTCGATACGCCCCGGATGACTCTCGATCGAAAGCTGACACCGCAGTGCAGCGGGCCACCGGATCTGTCCCGTCTGTCGACTGACGGACTCGCCCTGCGGTCGGGAGCGGGTGGCCGGCATCTTCTGTATGCCGCCAACCATGGCGATCGCGTAGCCATAGAGCTGTTTCAAGTCGATGCGGGGGGAGAGCGTCCGCGGGTAAGTTGGGTCGGCTGTATGCCGCTTCCCGCTCATTCGCTTGCGAACAGCGTGGCCGCCCTGCCGGGAGAGGGTATTCTCGTGACCAGCTTCTACGATCCCACGGATGAGAAGAAAGCGTGGGCGGCGATGGCGCGCGGCGAGAACACGGGCCGATTGTTGGAATGGCATGTGGGCTCTGGATTTCGCGACGTCTCCGGTGTAGCCGTGTCCGGAGCGAATGGCCTCGAGCTGAATGCCGAGGGGACCGTCATGTACGTCAGCGCTTGGTCCGCGCGTAAGATCGTGGTCATTTCACGCCGTGCCGAAGTGTCTCGTGAGATCCCTCTCGACTTCATGCCCGACAACATCCACCGTCTCGAAGACGGCTCCCTGTTGGTGGGTGGACAGAAGACCGAGGTGCAGAAGATTGCAGCGTGCGGTGCGCAGTGTCCGCAGCCTTGGGTCGTTGTGCGGGTCGATCCCAAGAGTGGGTCGGTCAGCCAGCTGTTGGAAGGGAAGGGGACGGAGGCTGTGAACTATGCGTGCGGTGGGGTGGTTGTGAATGACACTCTGTACGTCACGGCGCGTGGCGACCGGCGGATTGTCGTCGCGCCAATGTCACACTGAACCCCGTTCCACGACCTTCAGGCCAACGTCGACGCTCCTTGGCGTGTCAGCCGAGCCATCAGGGGATAGCAGCTCCAGGATCATTTGCCCCGTCCTTTGTCCCAACGCCCGGAAATCCACATGAATGGTCGTGAGAGGTGGATTGATCACACCGGCAATGTCGAAGTCGCCAAATCCCATGACGGCGAGTTCCTTCGGGACGCGTACGCCAAGCCTTTGGCATTCCATCACGATTCCGACGGCAGATAGATCCGACACCGCGAACACAGCTTCGATCCTGGGTTTGCGCCCGAGCAGAATGCCAGCCACCGACGCGCCGTGGTCGTAGCTCACTGGCGCGCGGCCGTGACGAATGATGTGATCGGTAGTCAGTCCTGCGAGTCTCAGGGCATCTTCGAAGCCGCGTAAACGCTCTTCGCCGCGATAGTCAACGAGATCGCCGTCGGTGGAGCTCCCGACAGCGGCAATGTTCCTGAATCCCTTGGCGATCAAATATCGCGCGGCCGTCCGTCCCGCCTCGTAGTTGGAGAACCCCACCGCGTGCTCGAGCGGTCGGCTCGTGAGGTCGGCGATCTCGACCACGGGTACGTTGGATGCGAGGAGCAGGCGTGAGGAGTCTCTCCGATGTACGGCGCCAGTCAACACAATGGCCTCGGGCCTTCGCTCGAGAAGATTGCGCAGCTGTCTTTCCTCTTCGTCGAGGGAGTATTCGTTGTAGGCGATCAGCAGATCGTAGTCGGCTTGGCGCAATGCCTCGGTGAGCCCGTGCGCCACGCTTGCAAAGTTGGCGTTGGTCAGTGTCGGCAACATGAGTGCGATGAACCCGGTGCGCCGACTCGAGAGGCTCCCGGCCGCACGATCCGGCACATAGCCCAGGCGCGAAATGGCCTTCGTAACCCGGGCGCGCGTGTTTTCCTGCACGACGTCCGGTGTGCGAAGCACACGAGACACCGTCATTCGGGAGACGCCCGCCAGTCTCGACACATCGCCTATGGTTGGGCGGCGTGCTCTCTCACTCATGCGGATGGGTTGCTCATCGCCAGGTGCAGCTTGACGACCTTTGAGCGGTTGCCGGCGAGTTCGAACGCGGTGGCGGCCTGGGACAGCGGGTAGGTACCGGACAGGATTGCCGACACGTCGATCTGACCCGAAACGATGAGCTCGGTCGCTAGATGAAACTCATCGTGCGCACGGAAGGCGCCGACGAGATCGATCTCGCGCGATTGCAGGAAATTGACCGGTACCGGCGCCGCGGCTCCCGCCGGCATCATCCCGACCTGGACGATGCGGCCGCCCCGACGGATCACCTTGAACATCGACCCGAGCGCGGAGGGGGCGCCGGAGGCCTCCAGTGCTACATCGAAGTAGCCCCCATCGGCCTCGAATTCGGCGAGCGCCCCGGGATTGGTTGCGACATTGATGGTTCGTGAGACACCCATCTGCTCACCGGCGACCGCGAGCGGCGCGTCTGCGATGTCTGTCGAAACGACCTCGACGGCACCGGCAAACCGGGCACAGCGTGCAGTGAGGAGGCCGATCGGCCCTGAGCCGCTCACGATGACCCGCTTGCCGTTCAATGTGCCGGCGCGATTGACTGTATGGAGTCCCACCGACAGCGGTTCCGCCACCGACAAACGTAGAAGGTCGGTCTTTTCGGGGACGGGGATCACCTGATCGTGCCGTAGCACCAAGGTCTGCGCGGACCCACCCTGCACGTGCGGGAAGCGGGCCGCGCTGCCCAGGAAGAGCATGTTGGTGCACAGGTTGGCGCGCCCCTCGCGGCAGTAGCGGCAGGTCAGGCAGGGCCGGCTCGGGTCGAGGGCTGCTTTCATGCCCGGCTTCAGGCCGGTGACGCCCTGGCCGGTCTCGATGACGTAACCGGATATCTCGTGGCCGAGCGTCATCGGCTCCCGGATCAGGAAGTCCCCGACGCCACCCCGGTGGTAGTAGTGCATGTCCGAGCCGCAGATGCCGCCAAAGGCGACTGCGACCCGCACTTCGTCCGCCGCCAGCGGTCGCTCCTCGCGGGGCTCGACGCGGACGTCCTGCTTCCCATGACAGACGGCAGCGAGCATAAAATGGCCTTTTGCAAAGGAATGTGCACGTTAACAAAAAAACCGGGCAAGATATATCCTGCGGGCGCGGCGCGCCCCGTTCGTTGGCGTGGAGGTGTGGTTTTGGATCTCTTCAGTCTGCAGGGGCGC
>FTEY01000587.1_pt1 | contig 19858 bp, 17 predicted proteins | sample 1640321 | NCBI WGS metagenome assembly FTEY01 (sample SAMEA3914816, study PRJEB12502) | metagenome | biome: forest; material: soil | place: USA | collected 2011-09-16 | depth 0.3 m
ATACGAACACGAGCGGCTATCGGCGTCGAGCCTCACGGTCGAACAAGCCTACACACGCTACGTGTTACGAACCGATCCGAGCATCGGAACGTCGCAGGCTCAGGAACTCGTCAACGATCTCAACATCGAGTTGGGATACGTGTATCGCTCACCGGCGATCGATCCCGACGGACCAGACGATGGCGCCCTCCATCTGAGCCCTCGCGAGACCTGCGGGCGCCCGGGCACACGGGCTCCTCACATGTGGCTCACCCATGATGGCGAGCGCATTTCCTCACTCGACCTCTACAACCACGCGTTCGTGTTGCTCGGCGGCCCTGATTCTCAGGACTGGTGTGATCACGGCCGCTCGGTTGCGACCCAGACGGGAATCGACATCGACGTGCTGCGACTCGGCACCCACGGCCTCGCGTGCGGCGATGACGCCGGCCCCGAAGGTGCCACCTCGCCCAGCCAATTCGCCGCCGCTCACGGCATCGACCCCAGCGGCTGTCTGCTGGTCCGCCCCGATGGCTTCGTCGCCTGGCGCGCCCGCTCCGACGAGTACGCCTCCCCCGAGTTACTCGCCTCCGCCGTCACCCAGGCAGTCGGCCGCGCCTAAAGCGCGGCTGCCCCCTCCGTCACTCCTATCCCGACCCCTTGCGCCCCGTGCTCTATGGGTATACTGTGTATATCAATATGAACAGTCCGTCGTGGCTCAGCATCTCCCAGACCGACCCCCGACCGATGTATCTGCAGATCAAAGAGCAGATCCGGCACCGGGTGGCCGTCGGCGACTGGCGGCCTGGCCAGGAGATCCCGTCCATCCGGGCCTTGGCCATTGCGGCCCAGGTCAGCGTGATCACGGTGAAGCGTGCCTACCTCGAGCTGGAGCGCGAGGGTGTGATCGTCACCCGCCAGGGCAAGGGCTCCTTCATTGCCGAGGGAGTCGATCTCTCCACCACGTTGCAGGAACAGGAACTCGACCAGCATCTCGAGGCCGCCGCCCGCATTGCCAAGTCACTGGGCTTCAGCGATCAGGACCTCGTGGATCGCCTGCAGGCCGTCACCGGCACTACTGAAAAGGCCGAACAAGAATGAGTGCGTCCATCATCGAGCTGCGCGACGTCCGCAAGCAGTTCAAGTTCTTCAACCTCGAGTCCATCTCCCTCGAGCTCGAGCCCGGACAGATCATGGGCCTGGTCGGGCCGAACGGCGCCGGCAAGAGCACCATCATTCGCATCCTGATGGGGCTGCTGCACGCCGACTCGGGTTACGTCCGGGTGTTGGGACACGCGATGCCCGAAGCGCAGGCCCTCGCCAAGCGCGACATCGGCTTCGTGACCGACGAGATGCATCTCGTGAAGAACGCCACCCTCGACTGGCACATGCAGTTCGTGGCGGCGATCTATCCGACCTGGGATGCCAACTACGCCGCCGAGTTGCTCTCGCGGTTCAACCTCAAGCCGGCTCAACAGATAAAGGGGCTGTCACACGGCGAGCACGTCAAAGCGTTGCTGCTGCTGACCCTGGCGCGCCGGCCTCGCCTCCTCGTTCTCGACGAGCCTACGTCCGGTCTGGACCCGGTCGCGCGACACGAAGTGCTCTCCGAGCTCATGGACGTCCTGCAGGACGAGCAGCGCGCAGTGTTGTTCTCCTCTCATAACACCGTCGATGTGGAGCGCATTTCCGACCGCATTACCTTCATCGATCGCGGCCGGATCATCGACTCCTCCGACAAGGAGATCTTCCTCGAGCGGTGGCGGCGGCTGCACCTGCAACTGGCCGACCAGTTCATCCTCCCCGACCTGCCGAACATCGTCGCCTCCGCGGGCACCGGGCGACTGATCACCGTCACGACAAACGACTACTCCCCCGACCTGCACGAGATCTTCGGCCGCGCCGGGGGCACCGTGCACGAGGTTCAACGCATGACGCTCGAGGAAATCTTCGTCGCCAATGTCATGCGCAGCAGAAAGGAGCGCACCAAGTGAACGCCACCCTCTTCCGCCAACTCATTGGCAAAGACCTGTACATGACGCGGTTCCTGCTGGTCGGCGCCGTCATCTCCGGTCTGGGATCGCTGGCCCTCTGCACGCGCGGCCCGGTCGGCTTCACGTTCGGCAGCATCACTTTCATGACGACCCTGATCGCGCTTGGCGTGATGAGCGCGATGTATGGCGTATTCGAGGAGCGGAAGGACCGCTCGTACCTGTTCATCCTCAGCCTGCCGCTGTCCGGGCACGACTATGTGAAGGCCAAGATGGTCGGCTCACTCCTGACCTTCATGATCCCGTGGGCGATTCTCACGATCGCGACGCTCGCCATGCTCAGCCTGTCGCCAGGAATTCCCCACGGCCTGGCGCCAATGGGCCTGCTGGTGTGCTTCTACACGCTGCTCAACACCTGCGTGCTGATCGCCGTCACGCTGCTGGTCCGGTCGGAGGGGTTGGTTGCGGGATGCATCGTTCTGACGAACCTGCTGGTCTCGTTCTTTCTGTTCACCATCGCCCGGATACCCGGGATCGCCGGCAAACAGACCGCAATGACCGCTGACTGGAACGAGAGCGTCTTGATCGTACTGATCGTTTTGTTGGTGCTGATCGGGTGTGCGATCGCGCTGCCCCTGCGCGCGTACTCACGAAAGCGCGACCTGGTTTGAAGAAAGTAAAGGGAGAACACCTCATGTCGAGCCCGAGCCAAAACCGTTATCACGCACTGGATGCCGTACGAGCGTTCGCGCTGCTGCTCGGCGTCGCCTTCCATGCGTCGATGTCCTTCATTCCCGGAATGCCTCCGGGAGCGTGGGCCATTGCCGACAACTCACCCAGCCCCGCGCTCGGCGAGCTCGCCTTCGTGGCGCACATGTTTCGCATGACGTTGTTCTTCTTCATCGCGGGCTTCTTCGGCCGGATGCTGTATCAGAAGTACGGGACTCGCGGGTTCTGGACCAACCGCCTCAAGCGCATCGGGATTCCGCTGCTCGTCGGCTGGATGATTCTCTATCCGGCCGTCGCTTATATCTGGATCGTCGGCCTCACCAAGTTCTTCGGCAAGCTCCCGGTGATGACGCCGGAGATCGCGAAGATGATGCCCCATCCGATCGCCGCCTTCCCGCTGCTGCATCTGTGGTTCCTCTACTATCTGCTGCTGATGTATGCGGTGGTCGTCGCGGTTCGCGCAGTGGCCGCCCGCATGGACCGGTCATCGGCATTTCGCACGAGAGTCGACCGGCTGGTCTCCTTCCTGGTCAATGGCTATGGAGCGAACTTCCTCCTCGCCATTCCGGTGGCCGTGTGCCTGATCAACTTCCGGCCCTTGGGCTTCTTCCAGGGCATCCCCACCCCCGATCAATCGCTGCTGCCGCAGTTGCCCTCCTTCGTCGGCTATGGGCTCGCCGTGGCGTTCGGCTGGTTGTTGCAGCGCCAGCCGGGATTGTTGGATGCGATTGCGCGGCGCTCGAAGTTCCACTTGATCCTGGCGCTGGCCGCGACGGCCGTGTGCCTGAAGTTATACGGCCCCGTCAACGTCATGAAAGGGATTCCCGAAGGCGGCATCAAGGTCGCATTTGCGGTGGCGTTCGGAGTTGCCTCCTGGAGCTGGACGTTTGCGATCACCGGCTTCGCCCTGAACCGCTTCTCCAATGCCAGCCGACTGCGCCGTTACATCGCCGACTCGTCCTACTGGGTCTATCTGGCGCATCTGCCGCTGGTGGCCGCGTTCGGCGTGTTGGTTGCCCACTGGCAGGTTCATTGGGCGCTGAAGTACGCGACCGTCCTCGGCGGCAGCCTGGCCATCCTGTTAGCCACCTACCACCTTCTGGTGCGGCCGACGTTCATCGGCCAGGTGCTGAACGGGCGGAAGTATCCGATCTTCGGCTCGCGTCGGCCGCAGGCCGATCCCACTCCGGACATTGACGCGTCGGCTGACGCGACCGCAGGCACCGCTGCTGCGCCCCTCGCCACCCTGCGCGACACCTCCAAGGCCTTCGGCAAGACGCAGGCGCTCAATCACGTTGACATGACAGTGAAGCGCGGTGAGCTCGTTGCACTGCTCGGCCCCAACGGCGCCGGCAAGTCGACCGCGATCTCGCTCTGGCTCGGCCTCACCGAACCCGACTCCGGCGCCGTCACCCTTCTCGGAGGCTCGCCGCTGGATGTCGAGCGTCGCCGCGAGATCGGCGTGATGATGCAGGAGGTGGAGTTGGCGAAGGAGCTCAAAGTCCGCGAGTTGATCGACCTGACCGCGAGCTACTACCGGAATCCCTTGGCCCTGGATCAGGTCATGGAGATGACGCGCACGCTGCCGTTGGCAGGTCGTCTCTACAGCAAGCTGTCGGGCGGTCAGAAGCGCCAGGTGCAATTCGCGCTGGCCATCTGCGGCCAGCCGCAGCTGCTGTTCCTCGATGAGCCCACTGTCGGGCTGGACATTCAGGCGCGCGAGGCGATGTGGGCAACGATCCGGGAGTTGGTCGCAAAAGGCTGTGCCATCGTCCTGACGACCCACTACCTGGAGGAAGCCGAAGCGCTCGCCGATCGCGTGATCATGCTGGCTAACAGCCGGGTGGTCGCTTCTGGCAGCGTCCAGGAGATGCGTTCGATCGTCAACCGGCGCCAGATCACCTGCGATTCCACCGCAGCGCTCGCGGAAGTGCGTAAGTGGACCGAGGTCGTCGACGCGACGATCGAAGGTACGAAGCTGCGCATCATCGCCACCGATGCGGAAGCCGTCGTCCGTCGCCTGCTCACGTTGGATGCCACCCTCCACAACCTGGAAGTCCGTCAGGCCGCGCTGGCTGACGCGTTCACCCAACTCACCAAGGAAGCCGCCTAATGATCACCTCAGCCGTCATCGGGTCGACCATCGTACCCGCTACCGCCCGCAGCACCGTCCAGCCGCCGCGTGCAGTGGCGCAGATGCCCATGGGTCGGCTCCTGCACGCCTACATCTCGGAGGTGAAGTACGAATTCGTACGCACCCTGCGGACGATCGCGTTTGCGGTTCCGTTTCTGATCATGCCGCTTGGGATCTACCTGCTCATGAACATGCTGACGCCCGCCGGCGCGTTCGCGCAGCAACCCAACATCGCCGTCGCCATGTTCAGCGGGATCTGCGTGTTCTCCGTCATTGCTCCGGGCATCTTCGCAGTGGGATGCAGCCTCGCCATCGAGCGAGACGCTGGCCTGATGAAGTTCCGTCGGGCGCTACCGGCTCCCGGTGGCTCGACCATCCTCGCCAAGATCTGCGCGGCCATGCTCTTCTCGGTCGTGTCGCTCATTCCTCTGACGGTCGGTGCCCTTCTGCTGGGGAAGCTGACCCTGGGCGCGGGCCAGGTGGCCGCGATCCTCGGGGTGAGTGTGCTGGGCTCCATCCCGTTCAGCGCGATGGGCCTCTTTCTCGGGGCCTATGTCAGTGGCAGTGCCGCGCCGGCGTTCGGCAATCTCGTATTCCTGCCGATGATGTGGCTCTCGGGCCTGTTCATACCTCTGCCGGCTGCGATGCAGGTGCAAATGATCTTTTGGCCTGCATTCCATCTCGATCAGCTCGCCCTGCACGCCGCAGGCATCACCGAGTTCGCTCGCTTCCCGCCGCTGACCTCGATCGGCGCGCTCGTAGGCGTCACCGTGCTGTTCGGTGGCCTCGCCATCGCCCGCCTCAGCCGCAAGGGGTAGACCGACACGAGGACAACCTCGTCCGCCGAGACTCTCAAGGCGGCCGCCGCAGCCTTACGATGAATTCCTGCGGCGGCCCCTTGTCCTGCTGACGCGCGATCTTCTGTTTCCAATCTGGATTGAACCGCGCGTACACAGCGGTCGAAAAGAGATTCGCTGACACTACAGAATCCGCCCGGATCGCCATCTGAAACTGTGGCGTCCAGTCATCCGGCAGGCCCAACACTCTGCGTTGCTCGCGGTCGCGCAGGCTTTGATAGAGGTGCTCATAGTCGCTCGTCAGCGTCATCCGACCCTCTGCGTCACGATGCCCGCTGAACATTGGCAGCAGCACCAGCGCGCTGGGGTCATCATCGGGATCTGTGATGGATACGACCAGACCGATGTACACCTTGCCGGAATTCAGCGTGATGGCGACCGGAACACGTTGCGCCTGGGCTCGAAGTAATAGCTTGTCCAATGCGCCGACGGTTCGCGCCTGAGCCCATCGCTTGGGCGTCACTCGATTCAAAAACCATGCGGCCAATGGCCCGAGTGCCAGTGAATACAGCGCCGTAACGACCCACTCGGCCCGGCGCACCTCAATTGCCTTGTCCGGCCTGGTCTCCTCCTTCAGGACGGGCATGACATAGCTGGTAAACACTGCGTCGAGTGACTTCAGGAGCGGGACCCTTGCAAACACCTGCTCTCGTAAGAGGAGCGCGAGACCAAAGAAGATCACACCGCAAAGTGCAGCGCGAAAGTAGAGATGGTGACCCTCAATCCGGTGAGTCGCGTACGCCGTCAGCCGCCATCCGGCGGCGAAGAAGTACCCGCCCACCAGCGATAGGGCGAAGACTGCCGCGAGATCCATCTCGTGCGAGTTCCGTAACGGGTTGGGGTTCTGCGGCTACTGCCGGTCGGTATCGACAGTCACGGGATGGCGTGCCGCCGCCCGATTCATCTCTTCAAAACGCTTGAAGAGCGCGTCCTCGAGTTCTTTGGACGAGACCGTACTGGTACCGTTGTAGCTGACGTCATCTGCCGGATGCTCCTTGCCATGGGGGCTCAGGAACTCCAGAAACTCTTTAAGCTTTACGCTCATGGGCACTATTGTGATCCTGCGAGAGTCGAATGCAAGTGCACGCGGCCTCGACCCCGGCGCCGCGCCGGGCCGAAACCTGCGGGCGTCAGGCTGAGTCTTGATACCTGGGCCGGTGCCCCACATTGATGGGCAGCCGGCCCTCAGGCAAGGCCGTCGAGGAAAGGGCAACCTATGCGCAAGTCACTGATTCTACTCACCGCTCTGGCCGCCACGAGTGTGGCCCTGGCGAGCCCGACCCCGCACCAGATCTATGAGGCGGCGAACTCGGGGCATCTGGCTGAAGCGCAGCAGATGATGACCGAGGTTCTCCGTGAGCATCCCAAGAGTGGCGCGGCCCACTACACCGCAGCCGAACTCTATGCGCGGGTGGGCGACTACGCCTCCGCCCGCCGTGAGCTGAACACGGCTGAGACGCTTGAGCCCGGGCTGCCGTTCACGAAGCCCACTGATGTCACAGCGCTTGAGCGTCAGATCTCTCAAGGCCAAACCCGCGCCCCCGCTCGCGTGAGCGGCAAGGGGTATGCACCTAGTGGCTACGCATCTGCCCCTGCCCCACGGAGCTCATTCCCCTGGGGCACGGTGCTGATCGTGGGAGGCATCGTAGCCTTGGTGGCCTTCATCTTCCGCCGTCGTGCTCAGCAGCAGATGGTGTACGGCGGTCCCAACGCGGCCGGCCCCGGAGGCTACGGCGCATACGGTGGGGGCCCCGGACCGGTGGTCGGCGGGGGTGGCATTGGCTCCGGCATCGGGGGTGGTCTTGCGACCGGACTGGCAGTCGGTGCGGGCGTGGTGGCTGGCGAGGAACTCGCGCGTCACTTCCTCGACTCGGATGGCCGACGCGTCGAAGTAGTCCCGCAGAACAATGACGCCGATCCGAACGTCAACTCCGATATGGGTGGCGAAGACTTCGGACTGAAGAACGGCAGTTCCTGGGATGACAACAGCAGCTCCGGCGGAGACTCCTTCGGGGGTGGAGACTCCGGCGGCGGGGGTGGCGGCGACGGCTGGACCTGACGCGTCCCTGCAACCCGTCTGTTCTGACTCTGAGGCCGGCCCGCGAAGGGCCGGCCTCGTTCATTTCGGCTCTCTATTTCGGGATCCGCAGCCGCGTCCCGCCGTTCTCCGAGTCCTTGTACTCGCGGTTCGAGTCGCAGACGTACTCGTTCATCTTGTAACCCGGATAACGTTTGTACTTATAGACGAAGTTCCACGGCGCGGTGAGATACACAGGATCCTCCACCGTCACTTCGTCCTGCATGTACTTCGGCGGTATCAAAGTGAGGCGCTCGCGAATGCGCAACTGGTCGCTATGCGGTGCCCCGCGAAACTTCACGTTGGGTTTGATCCCAACCGTGTCGATGACCAGCGTCTCTCCCTCCCAGTGCCCCACCGAGTGTCCCCAGTATCCCGGCTCCGCATCCTCGAGTGGAATCTGCTTCTCGTTGAGATAGACGCGCCGGACCTGGTTGTAGGCTTCCTGGATGACCGTGACCTGACCCGGAGTCTGCAACACCTCCATGGGAAACATGCCCATCATCATCGCGGGCATGCCGTCGGGAAGGCACTGCACGTAGTCGGTGAACAGCGGTTGCCCGCGAGCATCCGCGTCCTTTGCCGCCTTCTGTTGCGCCTGCCAGTCCGCCAGATACTGCGCCTTCAGCGGCGGGGGCGGCACCGGGGAGGCTGGCGGGAATTTCGGGTCGGGCTTCTCGTCGATCTCCGGATAACGGTTCCACGTACCCGTTATGCCGTGCACGGACGCGCCAGACGCTCCTGCTGATTTCCCAGCCGCCGCCTTCGCGCCTGCGGCGTTCCCGGCCGCCGGCTGCCCTGGCGCCGCCGAATCCGCCGACCAGGCCGATCCAACCATCACGGCGGCAACGATCGCCGCGACAGACCCCATCAGTACTTTCATGTGTCTGTCCCCTACTGAATGTTCGGCTTGCCAGCCGGACCCCCGTTCAAGAACTTACGCCCGTCCGGGAGCGTGATCTGCTTCAGCAAGCCTCCGGGTTCGCCCGTGCGCAGCGGCGCAATGATCGCCGTGATGGTATCGCCGGCCTTGATCATGTTGAATTTCCAGCCCACGCGATTGAGGATGCCGGGGCTTGCGCATTCGATCAGAAAGCTCTTCGTGGCGCCCTGCGCATCCGGCGCATCGAGCTCGATGTAGACGTGCGGATTGCTCCACTCGAAGCTCTTGACCGTACCGTTCAGCTTGATCTGATGATCGCTGTCGTACATCGCGAAGGAGTGGTGCGCGAGCGCCGGCGCCACCACCATCGGTGCGGCCAACAGTGCCGCCAACACCACAATGACCTGTCGCATATCGTCCCCCCTCATCGTTTCCGGAGCAGCGTCACACCCTCGCCGATCGGCACGAGGGCGAGATCGACTCGCTGGTCGTTATGAACCTTCTCGTTGAAATCGCGCAGAGCGCGCGCAGAGGTGCTTTGCTGCCGAATGACCGGCTGGCCTGATACAGCCAAGGTGTTATCCGCGGCAATGAGCCCGCCGGCACGCACCAACACCAGAAGCTTCTCGAAGTACGCATGATAGTTGGGCTTGTCCGCGTCGACGAACGCGAAGTCGTAGCGACCCTGACCGCCCGCCGCGATCAATTCATCGAGCGTCTGCAGAGCCGGCTGGATGCGCAGGTCGATGCGCGACTCCACGCCTGCCTCTTTCCAGAACTTGCGGCCGATGGACGTAAATTCCTCGCTGACATCGCACGCGATGAGCTGGCCATCCGGCGGAAGGGCCATGGCGACGGACAACGCCGAGTAGCCGGTGTAGGTCCCCACCTCGATGCAGCGCTTGGCGCCCATCAACTTGACCAGCAGCGCCATGAACTGACCCTGGTCCGGGCTGATCTGCATTTCCGCTTCAGGGCGGGGGGCCGTAGCCTCCCGCAAACGCTTCGCCACGTCAGGCTCGCGCCCGAACATCTCAAAGGCGTACTTCGCGACGTCTTCGGGCAGGAAATTGTTCCGGATCGTCTCACTCATACAGTCACCACGACCTTCCCCATTTGTTGATTCGACTCGAGATAGCGATGGGCCTCGACGATCTGCGTCAGCGGAAAGGTCTTGGCAATGACCGGCTTCAGATGGCCGTCCGCGAGGCCCCGGAGAATCAGGTCCCGATAGCGCACGAAGCGCTCGGGTTTGCGCCAGATTGCCGAAGCAACCCAGCCGCGCATGCTCAGTCCGGCAAGGGCCACCGGCCAGTGCGGATAGGGTGTTTCCTTCCCGCTCAAGCCACCGTAGTTGATGATCCAGCCCTCCTCGGCGGCGCACAAGGCAAGCTTCGCGACGTCGGGGCCGCCCACCGGATCGAACACGATGCGTGCGCCCTTGCCGCCGGTGATGCGTCGAACTTCCCCGACGACATCGCACTCGTCAGTCGCGACGACGTGCTTTGCGCCATGAGCCTTTAGCGCAGCGGCCTTGTCGCTCTTGCGAGTGGCCGCAATCGGGATGGCTCCCGTCCAATTCGCGAGTTGGATTGCGGATAAGCCGACGCTGCTGGAGGCGGCACGGATCAGGACGTAATCGCCCATCGTCGCGCGCCCCACCTCGATGATTCCGAGGGCGGTGAAATAAGGCATCCACACGGCCGCCGACTCGACAATGCCGAGTCCCGGCGGGCATGGCGTCAGGCTCCTGGCGGGGACGATCGTCTTCTCGGCGTACATCCCGTACTCGCCGAGCATGTAAGTCGGCATCACGCAGACGCGTTCGCCGGTCTTGTAACCCTCGACGCCGGAACCGAGGGCCTCGATGACACCGACGCCTTCGTAACCGATCAGGGTCGGAAGCTTGGGTTTGACGGGGTACTGACCGGCACGGAAGCCGGCTTCGGACCGATTCAGGCCGATGGACTCGACCCGCAGGCGCACCTCACCCGGGCCAGGTTCACCAATGTCGGTGTCTTCCAGCCGGAGCTCTTCGGGACCCCCGAGCTGATAGACACGTACGATCTTGCTCATACCCCCTCCGTGCGGGTCCTCTCGAACCTCGCACCTCCGGGGTAGTGTGCCGCAGCCTGCGGCCCTCAGGAGACCAACCTGCGGTTAGCCGACCGCCCACAGCGCGCTAGCCGGCCGCGCGGCCATTACCGCCGCTACCCCCCTGCTATCGCTCTCACTTGAACTGAACGAAAACGGCATGGCGACAGCGGGCGGCCTATCACCCCGCGCCACGGTCCGAATCGGAACCGCGCGGTAGCGACCGCCGGAGAGGCGCTCCAGTCCCCCTCCCACCCGGCACACCAGCACACCGGCCTCGTCCGACGGATCGATCTGCAGCAACCCCTTCGGCGGAGGCCGCACTCCGACCTCGTCCCGCCTGAGTTGCCACTGAATCTCAGGGTTCCCGGTGTGGTGATCGACGAAAAAGTTGTCATCCCGACGCAGAGACCGTCCGACAGACGTCAACAGACGGTGACTCAACCCTGACAGAGACTGAAGGTATTCCGCCGCGGCCTCCCGAAACCCGGGAACAGACCCAAATTCACGGGAGTCGTGCAGATCGTTGAACTCGATACCGGCCTCGCTTCGGCTCACGGCACGGCGCCCGAGAACCTTCACACGCTCAATGAGGTCGAGGTCAACTCCATGCCCAACAATGCCGAAGGCGCCAAACTCGGCGGCCGTCCAGTCGATCTGCGCAGCGAGATGATCGCGCCAGGGATCCCCCGCCTCGAAAAGTGACAAATCGATAACCGGCGGACGCGACGCGTCATCCAACGGGCTCATGTAATCCTCCTACACAGGGTGCAAACTTAGCGCAGGAATCGCCGCCCGTGAAACGACTATTGGTTAGGTTCTTAGAACGGCGCAACGAAGTGCGTTATTCGCGGCGGACCCGTCAAGCCCCCTCTTATTCCCTCCTCGATCAGTTTATCTGCGTTCGTCACGCGCTCATGCTGCCGCATGTGCTCCAACCAGCACTCCGAGTAAAAAGTCTCGATGAACACATTGCTTTCCGCGACGTCTTCGAAGACACCCCAGGTGTAGGCTCCATCCCGAACGCGCTCGCTCCCGACCCTCTGAATTGCGCTCAGAAACGCCTCACGATCCTCGGGGCGAACGCGGTATTCGACGGTGACGAGAACCGGCCCGGCGTTGTGCTCGATGGGCGTGCTGACAACCGGCACGGGCCAGTGCATCGAGGGAGTCAGGTCGATGGCCGCATCGGTGTCGAGCTTGAACGCCCAAGTTGCGGCAACTCCTACCAACATGCCCGCCGCGGCGATGAAGTGCGCCATCGAGATCCCCTCGACGGCAGCCACCTGACCCCAGATCAGGCTACCGAGCGTCATGGCTCCGTTGAACACCGTCACGTAGATCGCCAGCCCTCTTCCTCTGACCCATTCCGGCAGTGAAAGCTGGGCTGACACGTTCAGGCTCGAGAGCACGACGATCCAGGACACACCCGCCACCACGCTGGCAATCACCGCGACGTACGCAACCTTCGCAATTCCCAACAGCAGGATCGACACCGCCGTTCCGCAGGAACCCGCAGCGACCAGGTGATTGATGTCGTAGCGCGCCCTCAGCCGCGGAAGCGTCAACGCGCCCACCACGGCACTGGCACCGATCACACCGAGAAGCGCGCCATACAAGCTCGCCCCGCCCGATATCTGGTTTCGGGCCACCAGGGGGAGGAGCGCCCAGTAGCAGCTTGCGAAGAGGAAGAACGCTACGGCGTGTCCCAGTGTTGCCCGCAGTTGAATGCTGTTACGGGCATACCTCACCCCCACGCGCATGCCGCTGATGAACTGCTCGGCCGGCAGCCGCAAACTCCTCGGGTGGGGCCCAAACGCGCGCGCGCCGGCCGCCCCGGGGCCCCGGCCGGACGCGCCCTCGGCCTGCCCGCCGCCCGCAGCCTGCCGCCGCCCCCACCAGCGCAATGCGCTGATGGACCCGTAGTTGCTGACGGCGTTGATCCAAAACGGCGCAGCGATTCCGAACCCGGCCGTCAGCAGTCCGCCCAACGCCGGCCCCACCGCCCGGCTGATGTTGACACCCACACTGTTCATCGCGATCGCCGGCGGCAGGTCTTCCCGGGGCACCAGGTCCGGCACGACGGACTGCCATGGAGGTGCGGTCGCTGCCGACCCTGACTCGATCAGAAACGTCAGAAGGAGCAGCGAGACAGGCGAGATCAAGTTGCGCCACACGAGATAGGCCAACACGGTTGACGCCAGGGCAATGCAAATCTCGCCGCGGATCAGGAAGCGGCGCTTGTCCACGAGATCCGCGAGCGTGCCGGCTGGAAGTGCAAAGAGGAACAGCGGGGCACTCGCCGCTACCTGCACCAGCGAGACCATGACGGGATCGGTGCTGAGGGTGGTCATCAACCAGGCGGACGCGGTGGCGTACATCCAGCCGCCGACGTTCGAGAGCACCGTGGCGGTCCAGATGATGGCGAAGACCTTGTGGCGAAAGGGCCGCCAGGGCGAGGCGCTTGTCATAACGCGCAAGTCTAACCGCCTGCGTCCTATTCCCTTCTGTAATGCGAATCATTATCATTTCCATTCACTATGATCGTCCGAATCCCTGCTGTTCTCTCCGGCGAACAACTGGTCGAGGCGCGCAAGCGCCTCGACGCCGCTTCCTGGGGCGATGGTCGTGTCACAGCCGGCTGGCAGTCCTCCGAGGCGAAGCTCAATCTGCAGCTACCCTACAACGACCCCGTCGCCCGCGATCTGGGCGACACGATCTTGCGGGCACTCGAGCGCAATCCACTGTTCGTCAGCGCAACCCTCCCCCTCCACGTCTTTCCGCCGCTCTTCAATCGCTACGAGACCGGCATGTCGTTTGGGACGCATGTCGACAACGCCGTTCGCCAGGTCTCCGGCACGAATCACCGGATCCGCACTGACATCTCGGCAACCCTGTTCATCAGCGCCCCGGAGGAATACGACGGCGGTGAGTTGATCATCGACGACGCCTACGGATCGCATTCCGTGAAGCTTGCTGCGGGCGACATGATTGTCTATCCCGCGAGCAGCCTGCATCGAGTGCAGCCGATCACTCGCGGGACGCGGACTGCCTCGTTCTTCTGGGTCCAGAGCATGGTCAGCGATGACAGCGCCCGGACGCTGCTGTTCGAGCTCGATACGGCGATCCGCAACCTGACGGCGACCCAGGCGGACAAGGAGTCGGTGGTGAGCCTGACCGGCTGCTATCACAACCTGCTGCGCCGCTGGGCCGAGATCTGAATCGTGCGCATCCCCCGCCCAGGTGGGTCAACCAAGGCCACAACGGGCCGACGCAATCGGATGGTTGCAGAAGGCCTCCGCGGGGGGCGACAACCGCATGAAACAAGCTGTCGCCGCAGTTCTCTCGACTCTCTAGTTTCCCCGCGACGCCGCGGCGATCGCCCGCGCCAGCGCCCCGAACTCCACCGGCTTCACCAGGTGATCGTCGAACCCGGCCTCGCGGGTCCGCATGCGGTCCTCCGGCTGACCATATCCCGTCAAAGCGACCAGCCGCACGCCATTGAGCTGCGGTGAGGCGCGCATGCGCCGTGCGACTTCATACCCATCGATATCCGGCAGCCCAATGTCCAGCAACACGATATCCGGCCTGAACACCAACGCCCGATTCACCGCCTCGCGGGACGTATACACCAGGTCCGTCTCATGCCCGTCGAACTTGAGCACCATGGCCAGTGAATCCGCCGAGTCCACGTTGTCATCGACGATCAGCACCCTGCGAGCGGGACCATTGGCGTGGGAGTTCGCGGGCGGTTGCAATTGAGGCTCTCCAATTCGGGGCAAGCGGATCTCGAACAAGGATCCATGGCCGAGGCCGTCGCTGCGGGCGGCGACTTGGCCCCCGTGCATATCAATCAGTCGTGACACAACAGACAATCCGATACCCAGCCCACCTTGTGCCCGATCCAGCGTCCGGTCGCCCTGAACGAACAGATCGAACACCCGGGGCAGCAGCTCCGCCGATATCCCAATACCGTTGTCTGAAATGGCGATGAGCGCATCATCGCCTTCGTCACGGGTCTCGATCAATATGCGGCCACCCGTGTCGGTATATTTCGCGGCGTTGTTGAGAATATTGACCACACATTGCACGAGCCTGGCGCTGTCGCCGTCCACGTAGAGCTTCTGTGTTCGCGTCGTCGTCGAGAGCGTGTGTGCCCTTTCCCGAATCAACGGCGAGACGGTTTCAACAGCCTGGGTCACGATCGAGGCCAGATTGACAGGCTGACGCTGAAGCTGAATTCGTCCCTGAGTGATCCGCGAAACGTCGAGCAGGTCGTCCACCAGTCGCGTCAGGTGCGCAGTCTGGCGGATGATCATGCCCAGCGGCGATTGCACGTTGTCATCCGAAGGCAGCGACCGGGCCAGAATCTCGCTCGCATTGCGGATTGGCGCGAGCGGATTTCGCAGTTCGTGCGCCAGCATGGCCAGGAACTCGTCCTTCAGTCTGCCCGCGCGACGCAGTTCTTCCTCGGCGTGCTTGCGCTCCGTGATGTCCTCGATCACCGAGATCAGATACAGAGGCTCGCCGTCGGGGTCCCGGACCAGCGAGACAGTGAGGTTGACCCAGACGAGCTTGCCGTCCTTGCGGATGTACCGCTTCTCGGTCCCGTAGGTAGTGATCTCCCCAGAGCGCAGCTCACCGACCTTCTCGAAATCGATCCCCAAGTCATCGGGATGAGTAATGTCGGCAAACGACCGCTGCAGCAACTCCTCCCGCGAATACCCCGTAATCTCACAAAACCGGTCGTTGACCAGCAGCCACCGGCCATCGAGGCGGACCCGGGCCATCCCGACCGCGACTGTTTCGAAGGTTGCACGGAACTGTTGCTCCGTTGCAGTAACCGCTTCCAACGCACGCGTCAGGCGACTCTCACTCTCGCGCAGTTGCACCTCGTTCTGTGACCTCAAACGGGTTCGCTCGAGAATGGCGCCGACGCGAGCCAGCAACTCACGCGCGGAAAAGGGTTTGATCAGGTAGTCGTCTGCCCCCGCACCCAGGCCTTCGATCCTCGACTCCTCGCCCGCGCGAGCCGATAGCAGAATGAGCGGCAACCCCGAGAGCGCCGTCTCGCTGCGGACCCGGCGCAGCAATTCGAAGCCGTCCACCTTGGGCATCATGACATCGGAGATGACCAGTTCCGGCCGCTCCCGCCGGATCGCCATCAAGGCAGCCGCCCCATCACCGACGGCCTCTACCTCGTAGTACGGTGAGAGCAGACCCAGAACGTAGCCCAACATGTCGGCGTTATCGTCGGCCAGAACGATCCGCGCCCCAAACGTGGCGGTGAAACGGCGATCGTGAACCTCTACCGTGTCGCCGAATCGGGGCCACTGCTCCTCGGCGCCGCGGGCGACTACCGCCGCCGGCAACCAACGCTCCGCCTCCTGGACGTACGCACTCGCACTCTGCGCCGCCGATCTTGACGGGGCAGTGTCCCGAATGCTCTCCCGTGGCAAATGCCCCAACCCCATCGGGATCCGTACCTTGAATGTGGTGCCCACCCCCAGAGCGCTGACCGCCTCGATCGATCCCCCGTGATGCTTCACGAGTTCCTGCACCAACGCCAGGCCGATCCCCGAGCCCTCGAAGTTTCGCCCGCGACTCCCTTCAACCCGGTAGAACCTCTCGAACAGGTGAGGCAGATGCTGTTCCGGCACGCCCACCCCGGTGTCCTCGACATCCAGCGCTGCGTGATTGCCGTCGGGCCTGACCCGGACGGTGATTGCTCCGTCAAGGGTGAACTTGAACGCGTTGGAGAGCAGGTTGAGGACGACTTTTTCCCACATCCCGCGATCGACATACACGCTCTCGGGGAGCGGCTGTACTTCCACGTCGAATCGAAGCCCGGCGCGCTCGATGGCGGATCGGAACGTGCTCGCGAGATCCCGCGTGACAGCGCCCAGATCTGTCGGCTCATACGAGGACTGGATCCGGCCAGCTTCGATGCGCGAGAAGTCCAGGAGTGAGTTCACCAATCGCAGCAGACGCTGCGCATTGCGCTGGGCGACCTCGAGCTTCTCCCGGACGGGTGCCGGGGTCAGCCCATCTGCCAACGCATCCTCGACAGGCGCCAACATGAGTGTCAGGGGTGTGCGGAATTCGTGGCTGACATTGGAGAAGAACGCCGTCTTGGCGCGATCCAACTCCGCCAGCGCCTCGGCGCGCGCGCGCTCCTTCTCGAAGGCCTGGGCGTCGGCAATGGCGGCGGCGATCTGGCCAGAGATCAGATCCAGGAAGTCGCCGAACGCTCCTTCCTGAGGACGACGCGGACTTACGCCTACCACCAGCGCACCGCTCACACCCCCCGGGCCGGTGCCCTTGAGGGGCAACACGTAGCCGTTCTGGATGAGATCCGGCCAGGGGCCCGCCGCAATCCCGATTCCCTGGGCGGGCAGGTCACCTGCGGCGTGCCGCAAACCGGTAGCGATCGCGGCAGCCGGGTTCCAAGGATTCCCGGCATTCCGCAGATCGAACGTCTTTGGCAGCAGCGACTGCGGCAACACGCGTGTCGTTGATACACAACGCAGCTGCTCGCCGGACGGATCCAGCAGGTACAGCGCAGCCAGCGGTAGATCGAGCGGATACTTCGACAACACGTCGATAGTGCGCTGACAACACAGCTCGACGGAGTCGACACCGCTCGCCTGAGCAGCCAGGTCGCTCAGCACCCGCAGACGGCGCTCGCCGATGACGCGGTCGGTAACTTCTGTGACCACGCACAACATGCCTGCGATCCGGTTGAGATCGTCATAGACGGGGCTGTAGGAAAAGGTGTGATACGTCTCCTCGGGGAACCCGCGGCGCTCGAGGAACAGCAGCAGGCCCTCATCCCAGGTCGCCTCGCCGCTGCGGAGCACGTGTTGGATGCGAGGCCCGATGTCGGGCCAGATCTCCTCCCACACCCGGTCGGAGCGTGCGCCCAACACCCAATCGCGTTTATTGCCGACCGTCGGGAGATAAGCGTCGTTACAGAAGAAGGTCAGCTCCGGCCCCCACAGCATCCACATCGCGTACCGCGAGTCGAGCATCACCCGGATGATGGTCTTCAGGCTCTGGGGCCAACGCTCGGCCGAACCCAGCGGCGTCGCCGACCAGTCCAGAGCCCGCATCCGCGCGCCCATGTCGCCGCCACCGGAGAGGAAGTCTGACCTGCCGGCCGATTCCTGCGAGCCCGTGTGACTAGCTGCTGCGCGTACTGTCACACACGCTCCTAGTGCGTTTCGTGCAGAGCGTTGACGTCCAGCCGGCCGCCGGCGATGGTGCGGGCCATCCGGTCCGCAAATTGGCTCAGTGCCTGGTTCATCGCGGCCGGAATCCCCCCCACGCCCGAGCAGGACCCGCCTGCCGGTGTCTGCACCGTCGCCGCTCCCTGGCTATTGTTCTTGTTGTCCGGGGATCGAATGGTCCAACTGGCACGCAGCGTCACCGCGCAAGCCGCATCCGCGTAGAACTCCTGAATGTCCAGCGCGATCGACTGGCGTCGCTCGCCCACCGAGGGCTCATTCGGGCTCACCACCATCTTCGGCGGAAACTGGCTGGCCAGTTCCTCTGAAAGCACCCGGCGAATCATGTCATCTAAAGGCGCTGCCCACCGTTCTTGTTCCGCGATCTGGATGCGGGTGGGGTCAATCTTGCGCACGATCTCGGGCCGATCCAACTCACCCGGGATTGTGACTCGATCCAGGCGCAGCGGGACGGTATCGGCGGGAACCGTCAGGCGTGCCGGCGCCTGAACACTCGATAGTGTGTAGTAGTGCATGGGCGGGCTCGACGCGCAGCCGACCGTGGCGGCGCACAGCGCCGCCAGGGCTATCGTCTTCTTCTCGGCCCTCATTTCGGTCCTCTTTTCGGCCCTCTTCACTTATCCCCCTTCCGACCGCGCAGCAGCGCCTCAGGGTGCCTGTCGAGATAGTCCGCCAACCCGCGCACCGAACGCGCAGCCTCGGTCAATTCACGCATTAGGCGCGGCAGATCGGTCCCTGTGGGCGCTGTATTGCCGATGACTCCCTGGATCGTGTTCAGGGTGTTCTGAGCGGCATCGGCGGTGTCCCGCAGACTCTTCACGAGCGACTTGATATCGGGGTCGAGTTCTTGCGTCAGCTTGTCCAGGTGCGTCAGCGTCTCATCGAGCGACTTGATCGCATGTCCGAGCTCCGGCCCGGAGGTCGCACGGTCGATGTTCTTCAGCACACTCTGCAGGTTCTGCAGAACCTCGGTGAAGTCACCCGAAGACCCGGCCGGGATCTTCATGTAGTCGCCGACCTTCTCGGGCTTGACCTTGGGTGCACCCGGAGTCATCTCCAGGCCCACGATCTTCAGCCCAGTCAGGAAACTGACCGTAGTCACCTGCGCCCTCAACCCGTCGCCCACCAGCGAGTCGACCCAGCGTCTGACCGTCTCCTGCTGACTGGTACCCTTGGCATGCGGCATGTCGAGAATCTCCACGCGTTTCGGATCGACAGAGAAAATGACGCGGGTCACGAGAGTGTGTCGTTGGGGGTCATAACGGAGGTGCGCTTCCTCCACCTCCCCGACCTCGTTGCCCTCCAGTTCGACCGCCGTACCTCCGCCCAGGCCACGTTGGTTCCCGGGAAACTCTGCGAGGTAATACAACTCGTCGCCCAGAGGTGCGTGCACCGCTGCGCGACGGTTGTCGAACAGATGGAACGGGGCCTCGGGCGGACTCGAAGCCCGGCTCAACACTTCCTGGGGCGTCTCGAAGGCGATGCCGCCGGACAGCAGCTGCTGCCAGGAGTTCGCCCGGAAGCGGATCCCCTGGGTACCGACCGTCAGATCGACGCCGCCCGCATTCCAGAAGCGGGTTTCGGGATGCACCAGCCGATCATACGGAGCCCGCACGAAGGCAGTGACCGTGACGCCGTCCTGCGTGAGGGCATAGTCCTCCACCTCACCGACGCTCAACCCCCGATAGGAAATCGCGGAGCCGCGAGTCAGAGAGCCGAGATCGGTGGCGTCCAGTACGAATGAGCGGCCTTGTGTATCGGGCGGGAGAATCGGCGGCTCTTCGAGGCCGGTGAACTCGCGCCGCTGCTCCTTGCCGGCCTGGCCCGGATACATTTCGACGTAGGAACCCGAAACCAGCGTCGACAG
>FTEY01000636.1_pt1 | contig 19852 bp, 19 predicted proteins | sample 1640321 | NCBI WGS metagenome assembly FTEY01 (sample SAMEA3914816, study PRJEB12502) | metagenome | biome: forest; material: soil | place: USA | collected 2011-09-16 | depth 0.3 m
CAAACCCGCAGACGGAGACCAGACATGAAGATCGCAGCCACCCTCGCCGCCATTGCCCTGATCGGATGCGGCTCGGCTTTTGCCGCTGACGCGCCCGCCGGGACCGCCGCGGCGAAGGCCCCTGCCACCGCTACCGCCACGACCCCGGCTGCCGGCTCCGCCACGCCGGCCCCGAGTGCCGCCCCAACGAAGCACGTCTCGCTGAAGGCCTGCAACAAGCAGGCGGATGGCAAGAAGCTCGCGGGTGCTGACCGCACGAAGTTCGTGAAGGACTGCCGCGGGGGCAAGAGCGCCAGCTAAGTAGACGTGTAGCGATTCTAGCGCCGCAGGCGTCCAACCCCTGCGGCGCCGGATCAAGCCGCCGGCAATTCCAACACCACCTTCAACCCCGGCGCGTTGCTCTCGAATGCCAGCCTGGCCCGGTGCAGGCGGGCGATGGCCGCCACCAGACTGAGCCCCAAGCCGCTGGTGTGTATATCCCCGACGTTGCGCAACCGCGCGAACGGCTGAATCGCACGAGCGCGATCCTCTTCCGGAATCCCCGGCCCGTTGTCGCTAACGGTGAGCCGCACGCTGCCGACGAGCCGCTCGGCTTTGAGATCGATCTTCCCACCCGTGGGAATGTACTTCAGCGCATTCTCGATCAGATTCGTGATCAGCTGCGCCAACAACTGGCGGTTGCCGTGCACGACAGTGTCGCCACCGTGCTCGCAGCTGAGGACAAGCCCCTGCTCGCGAGCCACCGGCTCGAACAACTCCACCAACTCATCGGCAAGCTCCCCCACATCCACATCCACCGGAGAAGCCAGCGGCGCCCCCGACTCCGCCAGCGCGATCTGCAGCAGGATCGCCAACGTCCGCTGCAACCTGTCCACCTCGCGCAAAGCCGATTCGATCGACTCATGCACCGCCGCGTCCAGCGGTGGCGAGCGCAACAGCAAGGAATCCATCCGTGTGCGCAGGCGATGCAGCGGCGCGCGAAGATCGTGAGCAGCGCTGTCAAAGGTCGCGCGTACGGTGCGCGTTTGATCCTCGAGGCGGTCCAGGACACGGTTGACCGAGACTGCCAACGCCTCGAACTCATCCTGTGCTCCAACGACCGGCAGCCGGCGGCCCAAATCGCCGGTGATGATGCGGCGACAGGTCTCCGTCACGTCGCCGACTCGGCGGGCCAGCTTGAAGCTGAACCAGAAGCCGGCCAGCGCCGCCGCCAAGGTCGACAGGCCGATGCCCCACAACGTCGCGCCCCGGAATTTCTCGGCGAAGCGGCGTCCCTGCGAGATGTCCGTTCCAACGAGCAGATGTTGCCCGCCGGGAAGAGTTCGTACCGTCGCGCGTACGGGGTGCACGGCGCGGCGGCCAGGCTCGATGGTGGCGATCTCGAATTCCGGCCAGCGCTGCTTCGGGACCCCCTTGAAGGGCCAGTAGTCCATGTTGCCGGCGATCTGCTGGAAGCGAGCGTCAACGAGCATGTAAGCCGCGCCGACCCGACCCCAGCTGTCGACACGCAGATTGAGCTCATCGGTCAGACCCGACATGCCGCTGCGCGTGAAGGCGTCCTGGAGGGTCTTCATCTCCGCGTCGATGATCACATCGACCTCGTCGGAGATCAGACTCTGGGTGAGAACGTAGGCGCTGCCGAGCGTCACGCCGACCGCGAGAGTCACCAACAAGGTGTAGCCGACGGAAAGACGGAACGCGGTCGTCTTGAATGGGTTCAGGGCCACCGTGTCACTCCCCGCGCAGCACGTAGCCCGACCCGCGAATCGTATGAATCAGCGGCCGCTCGGCCCCCTTGTCGATCGCCTGCCGCAGGCGGCTGATGTGGACGTCGATCAGGTTGCTCTGCGGGTCGAAGTGCAGGTCCCAGACACCCTCGAGCAACATGGTCCGGGTGACGACCTGGCCCGAGCGCCGCATCAGAAATTCCAGCAGCTTCAGTTCGCGGGCGGTCAACTCGATCTCGCGCCCGCCGCGAACCACACGGCGCGCCAGCAGATCGAACTCCAGATCCGCGACCTTCAGGCGCGTGGTCTCCGGTACCGCTGAGCTTCGGCGCAGCAGCACTTCGATGCGGGCGAGCAACTCGGCGAACGCGAACGGCTTGGTCAGGTAGTCGTCGCCGCCGGCCTTGAGCCCGCGGATGCGGTCGTCGACGCTTCCCAAAGCGCTGAGCACCAGCACGGGTGTGGAAACGCCCTTCTGCCGCATGAGCTGGATGATGGTCAGGCCATCCATGTGCGGCAGCATGCGGTCGGTCACGACGACATCGAACTGATTCTCGGTGGCCTTGAACAGCCCGTCCCGACCGTCGGCAGCGTGATCGACGGTATAGCCGCTCTCGCGCAGCCCCTTGATCAGGAACTTCGCGGCTTCGGTATCGTCCTCGATGAGAAGGATGTGCACGCGCCAAAGCGTAGCCGGGCGCGGCGCGGTGTCGCAAGTTACTGCGATCTTTCAGCGCTTTGGAGTCGGCCGATCAGGTTGCGCAGGAACACCCGGTTGAACCGAAGCTGGCACGACGCCGACACCTGCTCGAGCAGGGTCGAGCTGACCTTCAGAACAGTCACGGCGCTGGAGGCACGGATGGTGGCCGTACGCTTGGCGCCGGGGACATAGCTGGCTTCGCCGAAGCAATCGCCGGTGTCGAGACCGCCGATCCGCTCGCCATGACGCTCGACGGCGCAGCCGCCGGTCACCAGGATGTAGAAGCGATCGTCCATCTCGCCTTCCTTGACGATCTCCTCGCCGTCCAGGTAGTCCTGCCAGGCGCTCGCCCGCAGAACCTCCCAGATCTCGGCATGCGAGAACTCGTGGAAGAACTTCAGCCGCCGCAGGACACCAAACTGCTCCTGACGGTCGATCCTCGAATTCGCCTCACGCAGATGCTGGTGAACCCGCGTCAGTTCGGCCGCGAAGTCCAGGCCGCTCTTGTAGCGCTTCTCCGGCTCCTTCTGCAGCGCCATGGCTGCGACGTTCTCGAGCTCCTCCGGGACGTCCTTGTTCAGCGTGTGAATCGGCGGCGGGGTCGCATAGACGATCTGGTGCAACAGCTTCTGCAGGTTGCCCGCCCGAAACGGCCGGGATCCCGTCAGCAGCTCGTACATCACCGCGCCGAGGGAGTACAGATCGGAGCGGTTGGTCAGGTCCAGGCTCTGGACCTGCTCGGGAGACATGTAGGAAGGGCTACCGGCGATGCCCTCGATGCGCGAGATGTCGGAATCCGACACCAGTGCGATTCCGAAATCGATGATGCGAACATCGCTGTCCTGGGTCAGCATGATGTTCGACGGTTTGATGTCCCGATGGATCACGCCGCGCGAGTGCGCGTAGTGCAGAGCTTTCGCGCATTTGAAAATGATCTCGACCGTATCGTCGATCCGCAGCAGATTGTCCGGGCGGCAATAGGCCGCCAGAGTCCGCGCGCCGTGCACGTGCTCGGTCACGATGTAGCAATGACCGCTTTCCTCACCCGCGTCGTAGATCGGCAGGATATGAGGGTGCTGCAACATGCCGACGAGGTGTGCCTCGGAGAGGAACATCTTGCGCGCGATCCGGGCTCGCTCTTCGTCTCCGCCCGTGTCGCTGTTGTAAACCTTGATGGCGACGTCGCGCCCGTAGTACCCGTCGTGCGACAGGTACACGATTCCGGTACTGCCCCGGCCAACCTCCTTGATGACCGCGTACTTGCCGATCTTCTCGGGAACTCTCCGTTGCGCGGCGGGCTTCGGAGATTGGGACTTGGAAACCGGTACTGACATGACTCGCGGTGCGGCGCGGTTGAATCGCAAGGAAGCGAAAAACGCGGCACAGCATACGGTCAGCCTTGCCGGAGTGACTGTGACGCAGCCCGCAGGGTCTTTTCAGGTCGGAAACACCCTGACCTTCCGTCGCAGGATCGGATCAGGCGCCGAAGTGATCCCATCCAGAATGCGAGAAGTGCATCACAGACGCGTCGGGTGCCACGACGTCGACCGCGGACGCCTCCGTGAGGACTCCGATACTGCGGTAGCCCCACTGATCGGGCGGCAGCTGCTGTCGCAGGGTCCCGACGTTTTCCGGCCGCACTGCGAAGCAGAGCTCGAAGTCCTCGCCTCCCGTCAAAGCGAGCTCCCGTGCGGGCGTTTCTCCGACGACGGCGACCAGTTCCTCGGACAACGGCAGATCCGCGTACTGGATCCGGGCCCCGCACCCGCTGGCGCGAGCCAGCTTGGAGGTATCCCCGAGCAAGCCGTCCGAGACGTCTATACAGGCGCTCGCGAACTGACGCAGGCGCTCGCCGAGGGCCACGCGAGGCGTCGGGTACAGAAATCTCTCCCTCAGGTAGGCCGCCGCCTCCGGAGGTCCCTGCAGCTTGCCCAGTTCGAGCTGCAAACCGGCTCCCGAGTCCCCAGGGGTGCCCGAGACGAACAGCACGTCGCCCGGCTTCCCTCCTGAACGGAGCATTGCGGAAGAGCGGGGCACGTGGCCCAGTACCTGGACAGACACACAGAGCGGGCCGGAGGTCGTGTCGCCGCCCACGAGTGCCACCTGATGTGTGCGCGCCAGCCCGGCGAACCCGGCCGTAAATTCCTCGAGCCAGGCCTCATCCGCAACCTTCATCGTGATGGCAAGCAATGCCCAGGCGGGGCGTGCGCCCATCGCGGCCAGGTCACTGAGATTCACGGCGAGGGCGCGATGGCCGATCGATGCGGCGGGGCAGCCGACCGGGAAGTGAACGCCCTCGACCAATGTGTCGATCGCCGCCACGATCTCGTAGCCGAGGGGCGAATCCAGAATCGCAGCGTCATCGCCGATCCCGAGGCGTACGTCCTGACGGCGGGCACCGGCGCGCCGGAAGAAGCGATCGATCAGCTCGAACTCAGACAACCCCACGGTCAGTGTTCATTCGGCCGCAACGCCCGTGCGGCGCGATCGAGTACGGCATTCACAAACTTGTGACCGTCGGTCGCCCCAAAACGCTTCGCGAGACTGACCGCCTCATTGATGGCGACACGAAACGGCACGTCCGGTCTCGAGCTCAACTCGTACAACCCGATGAGCAACACGGCGTGCTCGAGGGGATCGAGGTGCTCCGGCTTGCGGTCCATCATACCCGCCAACTGTGAGTCGAGGTCCGCGTGAGAGAGCCACACCCCCTCGACGATCTCCCGGAAATACTCGGGATCGGCTTTGGGCATGTCCTCGGCTTCCCGGAACTCCTGAATGAGGTCCTGCCAAGGGCACGCATTCAATTGCCACCGATACAACGCCTGCATCGCAAGCTTGCGGGCCACGGAGCGCGTGGCTGCGAAGTGATGATTCTGGTTCGACATGGACACGATCAGATCTGCGCCATCAGGCCGGCCATTTCCAAGGCCGTCTCCATGGACTCGCCACCCTTGTTGCCCGAGCCGGTCGCCGCGCGCTCCAAGGCTTGCTCGACTGTCTCGACAGTCAGCACGCCGAAAACGATGGGCACGCCTGTCTCGAGGCTCGCGAGTTGCAGTCCGCGCGCGCACTCGCCGGCAACGTAGTCGAAATGGGGCGTATCGCCCCGGATGACACAGCCCAACGCAACCACAGCGTCATATTTGCCGCTGGCGGCCAGCTTGCGCGCAACGACTGGGAGCTCGAACGCGCCAGGAACCCTTGCGACGAACAGATCCGACGGCGATCCGCCCCGCTCCAACCACGCGGTAGTGGCTCCCTTGAGCAGGCTGGACACGATGAAGTCGTTGAAGCGCGCTGCCGCGACGGCAACCTTCCGGTCGCGCGCGGTCACTTCACCTTCAACAATACGCACGGAATCCATCGTTGTCAGGCTTCCTCACCCACGTAGCCCTCGATCTCGAGATCGAACGCCGAAATGCCGTGTATCTGCTTCGGAGCCGACAGCACGCGCATCCGACGGACACCAAGGTCCTTGAGAATCTGTGCTCCAACTCCGTACGTTCGAAGCACCTCCGGGCCTTCGGGAGGCAGTTCCTCCTGAGGGGTCGCCGTCGCGCCGAGTGAGCGAACGGCGTTGGCCAAATCGACTGACGACTCGTGGTCTCGCAGTACTACGACTACACCGCTACCGGCCTGCGCGATCCTCGCCATGGCTGCACGCAGTGTCCAAGCCCGCGCGTTGCCGCGCACGCCAACCAAGTCACGCAACGTGTCTGCAACGTGCACTCGCACGAGCGGAACTTCGGGTCCGTCCAGTCGCCCGCGCGCAAGCGCGAGGTGAACGTCTGAGTTCACGCGATCCTCGTACGCATACAACCGGAACTCGCCCAACTCGGTTCGGACGGTCTGCTCGGAGAGGCGCTCGATGGACCGCTCGTTACGCAGCCGATGCCGGATCAAGTCGGCGATCGAGCCCATCTTCAAGTTGTGCCGAGTCCGGAACTCCTCGAGCTGCGGGCGACGGGCCATGGTGCCATCGTCGTTCATGACTTCGCACAGCACGCCAGCCGGCTTGAGACCCGCCAGACGACACAGATCCACCGCAGCTTCCGTGTGACCCGCACGAACCAGTACTCCGCCCTTACGGGGACGCAAGGGGAAGATATGTCCAGGTCGAGCAAACTGCTGCGCCGTCGAGTTGGTATCGGCGAGCGCCCGGATGGTCGCCGCGCGATCACTGGAAGAGACACCCGTGGTCGTACCGTATCGCAGGTCTACCGAGACTGTGAATGCGGTACGGTAGGAGTCGCTGTTGGCTTGGACCATCTGCGGAAGATCGAGCCGCGCCAGCATCTCCTCCTCCATGGGCACGCAGATGATGCCGCTCGTGTGGCGGATCATGAACGCAACTGCCTCGGGCGTGGCGCGCTCCGCCGCCATGATCAGGTCACCTTCGTTTTCCCGGTCCTCGTCGTCGACGATGACGACCATCCGTCCGGCCTTCATGTCCGCGACGATCTCCTCGACCGTGTTGAACCCGGTTGCCGTGCCAGCCTCGGAAGGGCCGGACGCGCCACCTGAAGTGCCCGAGCCGGGAACGCCGGGGCCTTTGCCGATGGGAAAGACGTTTGCCATGGGAGTGCCGAAGAATCGCTTGAGTTGCAGGCAGTATACGGACTTCTTCGGGAACGGGCGCCAGGACCCGCCATACACTTCGATCCAGTCGGGGGTAGCCTCGCGCCCCGCCCGCACTTGATCCGTCAAGTGCCTTTGAGGCATCTTGGCGCAGTGATCCGCCGAAGCCGAATGCGACCGAACCGGGGTCGCTTGCGACATAGTGGGGTACGTCCTTGGACCGCCCCCCTGGTGCTCGCGCTGCTTTGCCTTCGGGCCCTCGTCCCCGCGGGATACATGCTCGGCGATGTCGACGGGCGACTAGGCGTTGTTCTGTGCGATACCGACGCCGTCAGCGTCAGCAGCCCGCACCACCATCACCACGACGGGCACGCCAACCACCACCACGCACTTCTCGACCCAACCTGTCCGTACGCCCAGAGCGGCGGTCCGGCTCCGCTACCTGCGTTGCCGGTCGTCCGACCTCCATCAGTAGCCGACGTTGTTGCACTGCCGGCGGAAGTCGCACAGACCTTCTCTCACTTCGGCCCTTCCCGACAACAGTCTCCTCGCGGCCCCCCCGCGAACGCCTGATCGAGCAACCTTCACAGCGCCCTCGGCCAGACCGGCCGTCCGCGTCACGTGTCTTTGGCTTTGATTTCAGGTGCGAACAAATGACCACTCGGGCTTTCGGATCGGGGGCAGCCGCGCTGCTCCTGCCTCTTGGTTTTCTGACATCCAACACTGCGCATGCGTGCGCCTCCTGCGGGTGCACGCTCAGCTCCGACGCAGCCATGGGGTACTCGGCTCTGACCGGTTGGCGCGTGAGCGTCGAATACGACTACATTCACCAGGACGAGCTGCGCAGCGGGACGCACTCGATTTCGACCGTCCCGGACGATAGCGAGCTGGAACGGGAGACGCTCAACCGCTACATCACGGCGGGCATCAGCTATACCCCGACGGTGAACTGGAATATCAACCTGGTCGTGCCTTATGTCGTTCGCACTCACTCCACCTACGGCGACTTCGACTCCGAGGAGCCTCCGACCGACCTGAGCAGCTCGCGCAGTTCCAGTTTGGGTGACGTGAAGCTGATCGGCAGCTACCAGGGATTTTTACCAACTCACAACCTCGGCGTGCAGTTCGGCGTGAAGCTGCCGACCGGTCACTACGGTACGGCCGTCGACTTCTCTGGCGGCCCCAACACAGGAGAGCCGCTGGACGCCAGCCTGCAGCCAGGCAGCGGCAGCACGGATGTCATCGTCGGCGCCTATTTCTATCGGGCGATCAGCCAGGACTTCGATTTCTTCGCGAACGGGCAGTTCCAGAGCGCCGTCAAACACCACCTGGATCAGGCGGGGAACGACTTTCGGCCGGGGAACTCCGTCACCGTGAGCTTTGGTCTGCGTTACGAGGCCAATCCCCGCTGGGTGCCGCAGTTGCAGGCGAACCTGCTGCACAAATCGCGCGACCAGGGGGCGCTCGCCGATGTCCAGAGTACGGCCGGGAACGTCGCTTACATCAGCCCCGGCCTCACGGCGCAGGTGACCGCCAAGCTACACGCCTTTGGATTTGTGCAGATCCCGGTATACAGCAACTTGTACGGCTACCAGCTATTCCCGCGCTTCACTGCCAGCGTTGGAGTGAGTTATGCCTTGTGATCTTTTCTCCCGCCGCGCATTTTTGCGTGGCGGAACCACTGCAGCTCTTACATCTTTCGGTTTGCATGGACTCGCCGCGAAGGCCAACGACCTCCATGTCGGCGCGAAAGCGCCGACGGCCACTCTCGTTACGCTTGCCGGCGACAAGATCTCGACCACCGACTTGGTCGGGCACGTAGTGATCCTGACGTTCTGGGCGACCTACTGCGAACCGTGCCGCGAAGAGCTGCCCCTGCTCTCCCGGTATTTCGAAGAACATGAATCCAAAGGGCTACGCGTGATTGGAATTACCCTCGACCCACCGGAAGACCTCGCCGCGGTCCAGAAGGTCTCTCAGACTCTGCGCTTTCCCAGTGGTCTGCTCGCGCACGCCAGCTGCCCGGGTTACGGCCGGATCTGGCGGCTGCCCGTCAGCTTCGTCATCGGCCGCGATGGCCAGCTAGTGTTGGATGGCTGGAAGGAAAAGAAGCCGGCCCTCACCGCCGAGCGGCTGGCGCAAGTCGTCACGCCGCTCCTCGGCCAGTAGCCGACGATTTCAGCCGCGACCGAAAATCGCCGCGCTCGAACTCCCTGTACACCTGAATCAAGGCGCGGGGTATCGCCAGGGCGACCGCCTCAACCAGTCGGAGGTGCAGGCGGAAACCTTCTTTGATCCCTTCAAATATTCCATCATCGACGAACTCGCCGTCACCCGTATCGTCATTCATCGAGTCATCTCCCGTAAGAAGTGCCACCCGGCATAGAGCAGGATCGCGCCGCAGAGCGCCGTATCCGCGTAGAGCGCGATCCGCTCCACCTCAGAAATGAACACATAGGTCGCCTGATCAAACGGAAAAACCCCGTTCAGCCAAGCGCTATAGACGTGCAGCACCCAAGTCATCGAGAACAGAATGAAGAACAGAGCCCCAGCAAAGATCAGGTGCCCACACAACTGCTTGAACGGCCGACGCGGCAGTCGCTGCGTCGCATGACGATCCCAACCCGACACGGCAGGCACCGTCAAAACCTAACACCAAAGACTCGAACTGAGATCCATGGGGCGCAGCCTGCACCCGCAACCCTCGCAATTCAAGGGTCTGAAAGGTATTTCTTTCGAGCCAAATCTAGCAGCGCGCGCGAGGACTCAGCGTGAGATATCGCCTAACAAACGCTCGACGTAACGCGCGACTTGGTCGATCTCGAGATTCACTCGCGCGCCGGGGGCTAGACGCCCCAACGTCGTGACGGTTTGCGTATGAGGAATAATGTTGACGCCGAACGTCGATCCCTCAACTTCGTTGACAGTGAGACTGACACCATCAATGGCGACGGAGCCCTTCCGCGCGACGAACTTGGCGAGATGATCAGGCACCGTGATCTTGATGCGCGTAGACCGCGCATCACCGGTCATGGAATCGATCCGTGCTAATCCGTCCACATGACCAGACACGAGATGTCCGCCGAGGGAGTCACCCGCGCGGAGGGAAGGCTCGAGATTTACGGGTGAACCGACGTCAAGGTCACCGAGGGTCGTGAGCGACAGCGTTTCGCGAGAGATGTCAGCGGCGAAGGCCGGCCCCAACACTTCCGTAACAGTCAGGCAGCATCCCTGAACACAGATGCTGTCACCCAATCCCAACGTCGCGGGATCGATTTTGTCGAGCTCGATGACGATGCGAACGTCCCCATCGCGCTCTTCGCGGGCCTTGACCATGCCCATGTCTTGAACGATACCGGTAAACAATCAACGCTCCTTCGGCCTAAACCGGATTCTCAGGTCCTCTCCCACGGGCGCCGTCTCGTAAACCACGAATGCGGGTGCCTCCTCCAGGGCCTGGAGCGGTGGAATCTCGACCAACGGATACGCTTGCGGGCCCAGGATTTTGGGCGCGACGTAGAGCAGCATTTCGTCTATCAGCCCTGCCGCGACGAACGCGCCGGCGAGCTTGGCACCCGCCTCCAGCAGTACCTCATTGCACTCGAGCTCGGCCAATCGAGCCAACACCGCATCGAGGTCGAGTCGCTTGCCAATGGCCGCAGCGTACTCCACCTGTGCGCCCCGCTCCGAGAGTCTGGCGGCCGCCGCAGCCCATGCTTCGGGATCGGCATCGCCTCCACCGGGCGCGGTGAAGATCAATACCTGGCCGCCGGTGGTGAAAAGTCGCGCGTCGGGAGAAGTGCGAAGGCGAGCATCCAGCACTACTCGCATTGGCTGCCGTCGACCCTCTCCGGGCAGCCTCACATCAAGTCGCGGGTCGTCCGCTGTCAACGTACCGGCACCAATCATCACAGCCGAGCTACGCGCCCGCCACAACTGAACATCGTGTCGTGCGGCCTCACCCGTGATCCATTGACTCTGGCCGTTAGCGAGCGCAGTCCGACCATCCAGGCTCATTGCCAGTTTCATGCGCACAAACGGCCGGCCGGTCTGATTCCGCTTCATGAAACCGATATTCAGCTCGACGGCCTCGGTCTCCATCAGGCCCGATTCCACCGCAATGCCGGCCTCTTTTAGTTTGGCGGCACCGGCACCGCTAACACGAGGGTTGGGATCCACGACGGCGTAAACGACGCGTGACACGCCGGCAGCAATGAGCGCATCCGCACACGGAGGCGTTCGACCGAAATGACTGCAGGGCTCCAAGGTCACGTAGACGGTCGCGCCGTCAGCGCCCGACTCATCCATCGAGCGCAGCGCAGCGACTTCGGCGTGCGCCTCGCCGGCCCGTTCGTGCCACCCCTCACCGATGACTCGATCATCTCGAGTAATGACACACCCGACTCGCGGATTCGGGTCCGTCGAGTCCATCCCGAGAGCGGCCAACTCGAGCGCGCGAGCCATGGCGGTCCGGTCGAACTCAGTAAACATCTTGCGCGCTACGAGACGGGTTCCGACGAACCGCCGCCACTACCGCCGCCCGTCCCGGAGCCCCCGGCTGGGCCGGCACCCTCCCCGGGCAACAGGGGCAGCTGATCCTTGTTCGCATCGCGCACCACATCCCTCTTGTGTGCACGCCGGGGCTCACGAGCCGGAGTCGAAACGCGCTGGCGCCGCAGCTTCTCGATCTCTTCGTGAAACGCTTCGACGTCCTGGAACTGCCGATAGACGGAGGCGAAGCGGACATAGGCGACCTCGTCGAGTTGTCGCAGCTCGTCCATCACCAACTCTCCGATGATGCGAGCCTGAACCTCGCGATCACCGAGAGTGCGTACCTTGTGCACCACACGGCTCACTGCCTCGTCGATCGCTTCCCGAGATACAGGGCGCTTCTCCAGCGCCTTCTCCATGCCCCCTCGTAATTTCGATTCGTCGAAGGCCTCGCGATTGCGATCTCCCTTGACGACCACGGGCATTACCAGCTCAGCGGCCTCGAAGGTCGTAAACCGCTCGCCGCAAGAGAGGCATTCGCGGCGACGCCGAATCTGCCGACCCTCGCCGGCAAGGCGAGAGTCATTGACTTTGGTTTCGACGTGGCCGCAGAACGGGCAGTGCATGGAAGTCTACGAATACACGGGAAACTGACGACAGAGCTCGACGACTTGCGGACGAACCTTCTCGATCTGCGAGGACGCGCCTTCGGCGTCGATGATCTGCGCCAGAAAGTCGGCAACCTGCTCGATCTCCTTCTCCTTGAAGCCCCGCGTGGTCGATGCGGGAGTTCCGAGGCGCAAGCCGCTCGTGATCGTCGGTGGACGAGGATCATTCGGTACCGCGTTCTTATTCACCGTGATGTTGGCGCGACCAAGAGCCGCGTCCGCATCCTTACCCGTGATGTTCCTCTCAGCCAGACTGAGAAGGAACAAATGGTTGTCAGTCCCGCCGGAAACAATCTTGAATCCCAACTTCATCAGGCGCGCACTCATCGCACGGGCGTTGGCAAGAATCTGACGCTGGTAGTCATTGAACTCAGGTTGCAGAGCTTCGAGGAACGCAACCGCCTTCGCGGCAATCACGTGCATCAGCGGGCCACCCTGTGTGCCTGGGAAGACGAGCGACGCGAGCTTCTTTGTGATCTCGGCGTTTTCGCGGGCCAAAATCAGTCCGCCGCGAGGGCCGCGCAGGGTCTTGTGCGTCGTGGTGGTCACAACGTCGGCATGCGGGATCGGATTCGGGTAGAGGCCGGCAGCGACCAACCCCGCGACGTGAGCCATGTCGACGACGAAATAGGCGCCGACACTCTTGGCGATGGCAGCAAAGCGCGCCCAATCGACCACTCGCGAGTAGGCAGAAAAGCCGGCCACGATCATCTTGGGGCGGTGCTCTTCCGCAAGCCTTTGCACCTGGTCGTAGTCGATCTCGCCCGTATCGGGGCGGATGCCGTACTGCGCGGCGCGGAAGAATTTGCCGGAGAAATTGACCTTGGCCCCGTGAGTGAGGTGGCCACCATGATCGAGACTCATCCCGAGGATGGCATCACCGGGCTGCACGAGGGCAAAGTACGCCGCGGCGTTCGCCTGCGAACCCGAGTGCGGTTGGACATTTGCATACGCAGCGCCGAACAGCTTCTTGGCGCGATCGATCGCCAGTTGCTCGGCGATGTCGACGTACTCGCAGCCGCCGTAATACCGCTTCCCCGGGTACCCTTCAGCGTACTTGTTGGTCAGGACGGAGCCTTGCGCCTCCAGAACCCGAGGGCTCGTGTAGTTCTCGGACGCGATCAGCTCGACGTGATCCTCCTGGCGGCGCCTCTCGCCCTTGAGCGCCTGGTCCAGCTCAGGGTCGAAGCCCTCGATCTTCATCGTCGTCCGGAACATGTACGAAACCCATCCGCGGTGAGAAAACGAAGCCGCGTAGTGTACCGGATTGAGCGATAAACGCCCGCGAGGGGCCTACGCCAGAAGGCCTTCGACCACGGCGTTCCACCCCTGGGCAATATTGCCGCGGTTGTAGCCCCCGCCCCCGAGGCCGAGAACGCGTCCGTGCCCCAGCCGATCAGCCAGCTGGGAGAGCTCCCGGGCAGCGCGGCCATGCGATTTGGGCGACAGCCGCAGATGGGTGATCGGATCACCCTCGAGACTGTCGGCCCCGCACTGAAGAATGATGAACTGGGGCTCGAACCGCTCGAGGTGGGCGATCACCTTGGGCCATTCCTGGGCGAACACCGTGTCGTCAGCTCCCGGCGGGAGGGGCAGATTCAGCTTCGTGCCTCGCGCAGCCCCCGCACCGGTCTCCTCGAGGGAGCCGGTACCCGGATAGAGATAACGGCCGTCCTCGTGCAGGTCGGCAAAAATCACTCCGGCATCGTCCTCGAAACCGTAGAACACCCCGTCACCGTGGTGCGCATCGATGTCGACGTAGGCGATCCGCTCGAGCCCCGAGCGCTTGCGAAGCAGCTCGATAGCAACCCCGCAATCATTGAAAACACAAAACCCCGCTGCCCGATCCCGACCCGCATGGTGCAGCCCGGCGATCGGCACAAACCCCCGACGGCATCCGCCAGACATGATGGCGTCGGTAGCATTGAGGGTCGCACCAACCACGACCGACGCTGCGTCAAACACTCCACGAAATGCCGGCGTGTCCCCCGCGTCCAGGAAGCCCTGACCGGTGACGGAGCGCTCGCGCACAAAATCGACGTACGCAGGTGTGTGAAATGAAATCAGCTCGTCGTACGTCGCGTCGCGCGGCTCGAGGACTCGTACGCGCCGATTGAGCCCGCGTGCTTCGAACTCACGCACAAATGCCGCATGGCGGTCAGGACCGAACGGATGCCCGTCCCCGAACCCGTATCGAGCCAGACGCTCGCTCACAACGACCCCCACGCCGCGATTCCTATCAGACGCTTCGGTCATGTGGATGGGACGGCCGGCGGTCCTGTTCGGGGGAATTCCCGCAGGGAGCCTAGCACTTAGGCAGGGGTGCGACCATCGCCAAGCGCGAGGCGGTTCGGGGATAATGGGCGCTCCGCACGCCTCGACAGGTGCGCGCTCTCAACCACCGACCGGACTCGCATGGCCCAATACATTTACACGATGAATCGCGTCTCGAAGGTCGTGCCGCCCAAGCGCACGATCCTTCGCGACATCAGCCTCTCCTTCTTCCCAGGCGCCAAGATCGGCGTGCTCGGCCTGAACGGCTCGGGCAAGTCATCGCTCCTGAAGATCATGGCCGGTCTGGACTCGAATATCGACGGCGAGGCGCGTCCGCAGTCGGGCATTCGTGTCGGCTATCTACCGCAGGAGCCGCAGCTCGACCCGGCAAAGCAGGTGCGCGAGACCGTGATGGAAGGCGTGGGCGAGGACTTCCGCAACGTCGAGCGCTTCAACCAGATCAGCGAGCGCTTTTCGCAGGAAGTCTCCGACGAGGAGATGAACGCGCTGCTCGAGGAGCAGGCGAAGCTGCAGGACAAGATCGACGCAGTCGGGGGCTGGGAACTCGAACGCAAGCTCGAGATCGCCGCGGACGCGCTGCGCCTGCCGCCGTGGGATGCCAGCATCGCCAAGTTGTCCGGCGGCGAGAAGCGCCGCGTGGCGCTGTGCCGACTGCTGCTGTCGAGCCCCGACATGCTGCTGCTGGATGAGCCGACGAACCATTTGGATGCCGAATCCATCGCCTGGCTCGAGCGTTACCTCGAGGAATATCCGAGCACGGTCATTGCCGTCACCCACGACCGTTATTTCCTCGACAACGTCGCGGAGTGGATCCTCGAACTCGACCGCGGACACGGAATTCCGTGGCACGGCAACTACTCCTCATGGCTCGAGCAGAAGGAGCAGCGCCTGAAACTCGAGGAACGCGAGCGCGAGGCTCTGCGCAAGACGCTCGAGCGCGAGCTCGAGTGGGTGCGTCAGAATCCCAAGGCGCGGCAGGCGAAGAGCAAGGCACGCATGCAGCGCTTCGAGGAGCTCTCCTCCAAGGAATTCCAGGAGCGCAATGAGACCAACGAGATCTACATCCCCCCGGGGGAACGCCTCGGCGATCTGGTCATTGAAGCTCAGGGCCTGCGTAAGGGTTACGGCGAGCGACTGTTGTTCGACAACCTGTCATTCAACCTGCCGCGGGGCGGCATCGTCGGCATCATCGGCCCCAACGGCGCCGGCAAGACCACGCTGTTCCGCCTCCTTACTGGAGCTGAAAAGCCCGATGGCGGTGAGATCCGCCTCGGACCCACGACGCGGCTCGCCTATGTCGATCAGTCGCGTCAGGCTCTGGACGACAAGAAAACCGTCTGGCAGGAAATCTCCGGCGGCCTCGACATGATCAAGGTCGGCAACTACGAGACGCCCTCGCGCGGCTATGTCGGGAGGTTCAATTTCAAGGGCACCCAGCAACAACAGCTCATCGGCGATCTGTCGGGAGGCGAGCGCAACCGCGTACACCTCGCGAAGGTCCTCAAGTCCGGCGGTAACGTCCTGCTCCTCGATGAGCCCACCAACGATCTGGATGTCGAAACCCTGCGGGCCCTGGAGGAGGCGTTACTGAGCTTCCCCGGCTGCGCTGTGGTGATCTCGCACGACCGTTGGTTCCTCGATCGCATCGCGACTCACATCCTCGCCTTCGAGGGTGATTCCCAGGTGGTGTGGTTCGAGGGGAACCATCAGGATTACGTCGAGGACTTCAAACGCCGCAAGGGCGACGAAGCCTCCCAGCCGCATCGCATCAAGTACAAGCCCCTGACTCGATGAACCTTGGCTCGATGAACCTTGGCTCGATGAAGCGCGCCCGGTGAATCAGGACGAACAGCGCAGCGCATTGCGTTGGGTAGGGCCGCTCGCGGCCCTGCTCGTATTTGCACTGGTCGTGTACGTCCTCCATCGGGAGCTCGCGCAGCTCCATCTGAAGGACGTATTCCGCCATCTGCACGCGATTCCCAGGAGGAACGTGCTGGCGGCATTCGCGTTCACGGCTGCGAGCTACTGGCTGTTGAGCTTCTACGACGTCCTGGCGCTCAGGTACCTGCGCAAGGCGATCGACTACGGCCGCATCCTCTTTACCTCGTTCATCGCCTACTCGTTCGGTCACACCCTGGGCTTCGCCGCATTCACCGGCGCCGCCATCCGATTCCGGCTCTACGCCACCGCGGGGGTCACGGCCGTCGATGTCGCGACCATCTCGGGGTTCTGCAGCCTGTCGATCGGGATCGGGCTCGCGACGATCGCGGGGATCTCGTTCCTGATGGGACCGACCCACGCAATCACCGTCCTGCACCTGCACCGAGGTCTGTCACTTACGGTGGGCTTTCTGCTCCTCGCGGCAGTTGCCGGTTACGGCATCTGGTCGTCCGTTGCCAAAACCGCGCTCGAGATCCGGGGTTGGGCGCTGCGCGCGCCAGGTCCGGCAATCGGATTGACTCAGATCGTCATGGCCGTAGTGGACATGAGTCTCGCCGGCGCGGTGTTGTGGTCGCTGCTTCCGCCGGAAGCCGACATCAGCTTCGTCGCCTTCCTCGGGGCTTATGCGGCAGGCGTGATCGCCACCATCATCAGTCACGTCCCCGGCGGCATCGGCGTCTTCGAGACGGTCATCATCCTGACACTGCCGCAGGTGCCTCCGGATGCGCTGCTGGGATCACTGCTCGCCTATCGCGCCATCTACTACCTCGCACCCCTGATCTTCGGTGCGCTCCTGTTTGCGGGCAAAGAGCTGTCCGCGCAGCGTGGTCGCATTGCCCGCGCCCAGGAGCTCGCCGCGATCTACATCGCTCCCGTCGTGCCGCAAATCGCCGGTGGCCTGACGTTCATCGCAGGCGCGCTGCTGCTGCTGTCCGGCGCGACGCCAGGAGTCGACGAGCGCCTCGGCCTGCTCTACAGCTTCGTGCCGCTGATCGTTCTCGAAGCCTCGCACCTCGCCGGCAGCGTCATCGGCCTTGGGCTGCTGATCCTCGCGCGGGCGCTGTTCCGCCGGGTGGAAGCGGCCTATCACATCACCTTCTGGCTGCTCGTCGCCGGCATCTTCGCCTCGCTCCTGAAGGGACTCGACTTCGAGGAGGCCGTCTTCCTCACGCTCGTGCTGGGCGTGTTGGTGTTCGGCAAGCGCGCCTTTCACCGTCCCACCGCCCTCATTTCCGAGCGCTTCACCCCGGTGTGGATCGTCTGCATCTGCGGCGTCATCGCCGCCGCCGTCTGGATCGGATTCATTGCCTACCGGCACGTCGACTACACGAAGGAGCTGTGGTGGACGTTCGCGCTGGATGGCAACGCCCCCCGCATGTTGCGAGCTTCGCTCGTCGTGGTCGTGCTCGCGCTCGCCTACCTGGCGACGAACATGTTGCGACCCGCCCGGCCCGAACCGTCCGTGGCAGGTCCCTCGGATCTGGATCGCGCCCGCGTCGTCATTGCCGCTTCCGACCTGACCGTCGCCAACGCCGCCTTGACCGGCGACAAGCGACTGTTGTTCAGCGAAGACGGCGCTGCCTTCGTCATGTATCAGATCGCGGGACGCAGCTGGATCGCCCTCGGCGATCCGATCGGTCCCCGTGACAAGGCCGAGGAGTTGGTGTGGCGTTTCCGCGAGATGTCCGACCATCACGCCGGGCAAACGGTCTTCTATCAGGCCAGCGGCGATCGGCTGCCGCTGTACGTTGACCTGGGACTTGCGGCGCTGAAGATTGGCGAGGAAGCCCGTGTCAATCTTACTGAGTTTTCACTTGAAGGCGGCGCGCGTGCCGACCTGCGTCAGGCGCACAGACGCGCACAACGGGACGGCGCCTCCTTCGAGGTCCTTTCAGCGGAAAACCTGCCGCAGCTACTGCCGACGCTCGAGCGGATTTCCGATTCGTGGCTGGCCGGCAAGTCCACCGGCGAGAAGCGCTTTTCGATGGGCGCGTTCTCCGCCGACTACCTGCGTAACTTTCCCATCGCCCTCGTGCGTTGCGAGGGAAGCCCGACCGCGTTCGCAAACCTGTGGTTGTCGGGCACGAAGGAAGAGCTGTCGGTGGATCTGATGCGATTCGGGCCCGACGCCCCACGCGGTAGCATGGACTACCTTTTCATCGAGCTGATGCTCTGGGGACGCGCCCAGGGCTATCGGTGGTTCAACCTCGGCATGGCCCCCCTGTCGGGCCTCGAGCGCCACCCGCTGGCTCCCGCCTGGCACCGGGTAGGCAATTTCGTCTTCCGCCATGGCGAGCACTTCTACAACTTCGAGGGTCTGCGGCGCTACAAGACCAAATTCGACCCCGAATGGGAGCCGAAGTACCTGGTCGCCCGGGGCGGCATCGCGCTGCCGCGGGTCCTCGTCGACGTGTCGATGCTGATCGCCGGGGGCATGAAGGAGCTGTTCGCCAGATGATCCGCCAGGCTCTCATTGCCTCGTTGTTGACTCTCGCTCTATTCCAGGGCGCGCGTGCCGCGGACACACCGCCGAGCGCCCCCCCGGCGGCGAGTGCTGGCCCCACGCCAAGACAAATGCCTGCGGGCCGCTTCGGCACCGCCACGGTCTATGTGCCCGATGGCGTGCCGCGCAGCGTCGCCGTCTTCGTTTCCGGGGACGGTGGCTGGAAGTTAGGAGTCACGAGCATGGCCAAGGCACTGCGCGACGACGGCGCAGTGGTCATCGGCGTCGACATCCGACGTTACATTGCATCGCTCAAGGCTTCGACGCAGAAGGCCGACCCGGTCTGCCAGAGCCTCGCCGGAGATTTCGAGACGCTCAGTCACCGCGTCCAGAAACAGCTCGGCATGACCGAGTACCAGGTACCCGTACTCGTCGGGTATTCCTCCGGAGCAACCATCGTCTACGCGGCGTTGGTGCAATCACCTGCTGGAACCTTCGAAGGCGCGATGAGCCTGGGCTTCTGCGCGGACCAGGACTTCGGCGGCGCCGCGCTCTGCCCCGGAACCGGGCTTCACTACGCCCCCGGACAGGGCAAGTTGCAGAAGGGCGAATGGGTGGTCGATCCGGCCAAAACCCTCAAGCAGCCCTGGGTCGCTCTGCAAGGTCAGAAGGACGAGGTCTGCAGCCCCCCTGCAGTCGATGCTTTCGCAGCCCAGACGTCGATGTCAGAAGTGATCCGGCTGCCCGCGGTAGGCCACGGCTTCTCGGTCGAGCGCAACTGGATGCCGCAATTCCTCGAAGCCTATCGCCGGCTCAACGCGCCCCAGCGCAGTCGGATTGCCGCCCGTCCACCCGACATAGGCGACCTGCCGGTCACCGAAGTGCGGGCCGAGGGCAACTCCGACACATTCGCCCTGTTGCTCACGGGTGATGGAGGTTGGGCCGGGCTCGACCAGGAGTTGGCGACACGCCTGGCGGCGGATGGCGTGGCGACGGTCGGCCTGAA
>FTEY01000452.1_pt1 | contig 19808 bp, 16 predicted proteins | sample 1640321 | NCBI WGS metagenome assembly FTEY01 (sample SAMEA3914816, study PRJEB12502) | metagenome | biome: forest; material: soil | place: USA | collected 2011-09-16 | depth 0.3 m
ATGAGGATAGATATGGCCATCAAGGCAACCGAGATCAGCGATCTGATCAAGCAGCGGATCGAGAACTTCAAGTCGGTCACCGAAGCTCGCAACGTCGGCACGATCGTCTCGGTCACTGACGGTATCACCCGCATCCATGGCCTGGCCGATGCCCGCTACGGCGAAATGTTGGAGTTCCCCGGCAACACGTTCGGCCTGGCGCTGAACCTCGAGCAGGATTCGGTCGGCGCGGTCATCCTCGGCGAGTACAAGCACCTGAGGGAAGGCGACCAGGTCAAGACGACCAACCGCATTCTCGAGGTGCCCGTAGGGCCTGAGCTGTTGGGTCGCGTCGTGGATGCTCTCGGCCAGCCGATCGATGGCAAAGGCCCCATCGCTGCGACGCGTACGGCTCCGATCGAGCGCGTGGCCCCTGGCGTTATCTATCGTAAGTCCGTCTCACAGCCCGTGCAGACGGGCTACAAAGCTGTCGACTCGATGGTCCCGATCGGCCGCGGCCAACGCGAGCTGATCATCGGCGACCGCCAGACCGGCAAGACCGCGATGGCCATCGATACGATCATCAACCAGAAGACTTCCGGCATTAAGTGCGTCTACGTCGCGATCGGCCAGAAGCAGTCGACGATCGCCAACGTCGTGCGCAAGCTCGAAGAGCACGGTGCGCTGAAGCACACGATCATCGTCGCCGCGTCCGCCTCGACCCCCGCTGCCATGCAGTACCTCTCCGCGTACTCCGGCGTGACGATGGGCGAGTACTTCATGGACAACGGTGAAGACGCGCTGATCATTTACGACGATCTGTCCAAGCAGGCTGTTGCCTATCGGCAGATCTCGCTGCTGCTGCGGCGTCCCCCGGGACGCGAAGCGTTCCCCGGCGACGTGTTCTATCTCCACTCGCGTCTCCTCGAGCGCAGCGCGCGCGTCAACGAAGAATACGTGGAGATGGTCTCGAAGGGTGCCGTGAAGGGGAAGACCGGCTCGCTGACTGGACTGCCCATCATCGAGACGCAGGCGGGCGACGTGACCGCATTCGTTCCGACCAACGTCATCTCGATTACCGACGGGCAGATCTTCCTGGAAACCGACCTGTTCAACGCCGGTGTTCGGCCCGCGATGAACGCCGGTATCTCGGTGTCCCGCGTCGGCGGCTCCGCGCAGACCGACATCATCCGCCGGCTGGGCGGCGGTATTCGTCTCGCCCTCGCGCAGTACCGCGAGCTCGCGGCCTTCTCGCAGTTCGCTTCCGACCTCGACGAAGCGACCCGGAAGCAGCTCGAGCGCGGTCAGCGCACGACCGAGGTCATGAAGCAGAAGCAATACGCGCCGATGTCGGTCGCTGAAATGGCGCTGTCGATTTACGCCGTCAACAATGGCTACATGGACAAGGTGGACCTGAAGAAGGTCACCGCGTTCGAGGCGGCGCTGCAGGCTTTCGCCAACACCAGCCACCGCAAGGCGCTAGATGACGTCAACGCGAATCCCAAGCTCAAGGATCACGAGGCAACACTGAAGAAGATCGTCGAAGACTTCATCGCGACCGGCTCGTACTAGGTTCGGGAAGAGCGCACCCATGCCCGGCACGAAGGAGATTCGGACCAAGATCGCGAGTGTGAAGAGCACTCAGAAGATCACCAAGGCCATGCAGATGGTGGCCACTAGCAAGATGCGCAAGGCGCAGGACCGCATGCGCCTGGCCCGACCCTACGCGCAAAAAATGCGCAACGTGATCGGCCATCTCACCCAGGCCAATCCCGACTACCGGCACCCGTTCCTCGCGTCCCGCGACGTCAAGGGTGTCGGCATCGTCGTGATCTCCAGTGATCGCGGACTCGCCGGGGGACTGAACGCCAATGTGTTCAAGCAGACCCTCCTGCTGATGCGCGCGTGGCAGGGCAAGGGCGCCCAGGTGAGCCTGTGCCTGATCGGGTCCAAGGGCATCCAGTTCTTCCGCCGCCTGAGCGTCAAGATCGAGGCCAACGTCTCTGGATTGGGCGACCGTCCGCACGTGAAGGACCTGATCGGCACCGTGAAGGTGATGCTCGATTCCTACCGTGAAGGTCGCATCGACCGCCTGTTTCTGGTGAACGCGCAGTTCCTCAACACCATGACACAGAAGCCGACCGTCGAGCAGTTGTTGCCGATCGAGGCTGTCGATACGGATGGCTTGCAGGAGCACTGGGACTATATCTACGAGCCCGATGCGCGCGAGATCCTCGATGGGCTGCTCATGCGATACATCGAGTCGCAGGTCTACCGCGGCGCGGTCGAGAACGTAGCCTCCGAGATGGCGGCCCGCATGGTCGCCATGAAGGCGGCCACCGACAACGCCGGCAAGCTGATCAGCGAATTGCAATTGGTTTACAACAAGGCCCGCCAGGCCGCGATCACGAAAGAGCTTTCGGAGATCGTGGGCGGCGCGGCTGCTGTTTAGGTTTTCCTGATGCGCGCGTAGCGCGCCTAAATGTACGGGGTCGCTGCGACCCCGTGGAAAGTTGGCCGCAAGGCCATGAGAAGGTATTCAATATGGCCACTGCTGCCGAAGGCAAAATCACCCAGATCATCGGCGCCGTCATCGACGTCGAGTTCCCGCGCGAGTCGATCCCGCGCGTCTATGAGGCCCTCAAGCTGAAGGACGTCGATCTGACACTCGAAGTGCAGCAGCAGCTGGGCGACGGCGTGGTGCGCACGATCGCCATGGGCGCCTCGGAAGGTCTCAAGCGCGGTTTGGCCGTGCTGACCACCGGTGCACCGATCGAAGTCCCGGTCGGCAAGGCAACCCTAGGCCGCATCATGGACGTGCTCGGCGCGCCGCAGGACAACCGCGGCCCCGTCACCGCCAAAGAGCATCTGCCCATCCACCGGGCGCCACCGTCGTTCAGCGAACAGGCGGGCGGCCAGGACCTGCTGGTCACCGGCATCAAGGTCATCGACCTGCTGGTGCCGTTCGCGAAGGGCGGTAAGGTCGGCCTGTTCGGCGGTGCTGGCGTAGGCAAGACCGTCAACATGCTCGAGCTGATCAACAACATCGCCAAGCAGTACAGCGGTCTGTCAGTGTTCGCCGGCGTCGGTGAGCGTACTCGCGAAGGTAACGACTTCTATCACGAGATGATCGAGTCGGGCGTCATCGACAAGGACAACCTGTCGAACTCCAAGGTCGCGATGGTGTACGGCCAGATGAACGAGCCGCCGGGCAACCGCCTGCGCGTCGCCCTGACCGGACTGACCATGGCCGAGTACTTCCGCGATGAGAAGCGCGAAGACGGCGGTGTTGGCCGCGACGTGCTGTTCTTCGTCGACAACATCTACCGCTACACGCTGGCCGGAACGGAAGTGTCCGCCCTCCTGGGCCGCATGCCTTCCGCGGTCGGTTACCAGCCGACGCTGGCCGAAGAAATGGGCGTGCTGCAGGAGCGCATCACCTCGACCAAGACCGGTTCGATCACTTCGATCCAGGCCGTGTACGTTCCGGCCGACGACTTGACCGACCCGTCGCCGGCAACGACGTTCGCGCACCTGGACGCCACCGTCGTGTTGTCCCGTCAGGTCGCCTCGCTGGGCATCTATCCCGCCGTGGACCCGCTGGACTCCACCAGCCGTCAGCTCGATCCGCTGGTGGTCGGCGACGAGCACTACAACACCGCCCGCGGTGTGCAGGCCGTGTTGCAGCGGTACAAGGAACTGCAGGACATCATCGCGATCCTGGGGATGGACGAGCTGTCGGAAGAAGACAAGCAGACCGTGTACCGCGCTCGTAAGGTCCGCAACTTCCTGTCGCAGCCCTTCAACGTCGCGAAGGTGTTCACCGGTCAGGACGGCAAGATCGTTTCGCTGCAGGACACGATTCGCGGCTTCAAGGGTATCCTGGGCGGTGAGTTCGATTCGCTGCCCGAGCAGGCGTTCTACATGGTCGGCTCGATCGACGAAGCGATCGCCAAGGCGAAGACGATTCAGTAACGGCCGCGCGCCGCGACGGCGCGCACAGCAGACACGGGTAGAGCACACCTATGGCAGAAGCACACACCATCCAGGTCGACATCGTGAGCGCCGAAGGCGAGATCTTCTCCGGCCCGGCGAAGATGGTGTTTGCACCGGCTTCGCAGGGCGATCTCGGCATCGCTCCGCGCCACGCTCCTCTGCTGACCTTGATCAAGGCCGGAGAGGTCCGCGTGCAAACGCCGGACGGCATCGAGCATTCGTTCTACGTCGGCGGTGGCGCGCTCGAAGTGCAGCCCAACAAGGTCACCGTGTTGGCTGACACCGCCGCGCGTGCGAAGGACCTGGACGAAGCCCAGGCACTGGCCGCCAAACAGCGCGTCGAGGAATCTCTCAAGAACAAGACGGACGACCTCTCCCAGGCCGAGGCCCTCGCCGAACTCGCCCGCGTCGTCGCGCAATTGAAGATGATCGAGCGGCTGCGCAAGATCCGGGGCTGATGGCCGCAGGCCTGATTCGTAACCTCCTGGCAGGATTCGCGCTCCTGCTCCCGAAGCGTGTCGCCTCCGACCGCTTCGTCCGCAGCTTCGATCAGATTGGGCTCCTGCTGATTGTCGACCTGTTGGTGTGGGCAGGTCTCGACCGGCTGCACGCCGAGGCCGGCTCCAGGTTCGACCTCGAGGGCATGTTTGGTTGGACGACCTACCTCGCCGTCGCTCTGGTCGGCGCTGCCGTCGTTGCGCGCGTGCAATCGCGTGAGGCCCACACAAGAGCTTTGTTGGTACCCGGGCTTTCGGTCGCGCCATTCCTGATGGCTCTTCTTTGGCTGCTCGGCGATGTGCCCTGGATCCGCGCTTGGCCGAAGTCAGCGGTCATTGCCGCGCTCCTTGTCCTGCTGATCACGGGAATGCGCATCCTGAGGGTCGCGTTCGGATTCGTGCGTCCACGCACCATCTGGGTCGCCGCGTGCCTCATCGTCGTGAGCCCCTTCGTCCTGGATGCCTTCCTCCTGGACACCAGCCTGTGGGTCGTTCCGGAGGAGGAAGCGACTTCGAATGACGACCTCACCGAGGCGGAAGATCTGTTCTACGACCAGCCGGCCCGGATCGCGGCGGCCGTCGAGCGCGTGGACCCTTCGGTGCCGGGCCGCCCCAGCGTCTTCTTCTTGGGCTTTGCAGGAGTGGGGGAGCAGGGTGTCTTCAAGCGCGAGGCCCTCTTTGCCCAACAGGTCTTTGCGCAGCGATTCGGGTCTGCTGCAAGGTCCGTCGAGTTGATCAACGACGATCGCGACCGCGATTCGTATCCGCTGGCGAGCGTTTCCGGCCTGGGGCAGATGGTGAAGGGGCTTGCGTCCAAGATGGATCCGCAAGCAGACGTGCTCGTTCTGATGCTGACCTCGCACGGCTCGGAGGACGGCCTGGCCATTTCCAACGGTTCTTTGCCGCTCACGCAGCTGGCGCCCTCGGACCTCCGTGAGGCCCTCGACGAGGCTGGAATCAAATGGCGGATCGTGATCGTGTCGGCCTGCTATTCCGGGGTATTCCTCGATGCCTTGAAGAGCGATACCACGGCGGTCATCACCGCGGCTGATGCGGACCACAGCTCTTTTGGCTGCGACGACAGTCGGGACCTAACCTGGTTCGGCGAAGCGTTTCTGCGTGATTCGCTGCCGACCGAGCCCACTCTCGAAGGCGCCTTCAAGAAGGCCGCCGCTTTGATAGACCAGCGTGAAATGCACGAAAAACAGATCCACTCGAACCCCCAGCTGTTCATCGGCGATGCGATGCGGGACAAGCTCAGTGCACTGTCCTCCGAAGCACACGCGACGCCGGCTCCCGCGCCGCGGGCTCGAGGCAGCGCCAGCACCCGAACAGCCTCGGCTACAATCGAACCATGGCTAAGAACCCTCGCCGTCGTCCGTCCCGCACTACAGGGAAGTCCGTTTCCGGAGTCCGCCGCGACCTGCGCCCGAAGGACGCAGAGAAACGTGCGGCTGCTGCCCCTCCGCCACTAGCCGTCGTAATCCTCGCGGCCGGCGCTGGAAAGCGCATGAAGTCCGACCTGCCGAAGGTGCTGCAGCCATTGGCGGGGCGCCCGCTGCTCAAGCATGTTCTGGACACGGCACGCCGTCTCGAGCCCGCCGCAGTGCACGTCGTGTACGGGTATGGCGGCGAGATCGTTCGCAATGCACTGCAGGGCGAATCCGTCTCCTGGGTCTTGCAAGAGCAGCAGCTTGGCACCGGGCATGCCGTTGCCCAGGCCATCCCGGACATTCCCGATGAGCAACTCGTCCTCATCCTGTACGGCGACGTGCCGCTGATCCGGTGGGATACGCTCGTGCAGTTGCTCAGCCTGGCCGGGCCGAAGCAAGTCGCGCTGCTGACGATGCTGCCGGACGACCCAACGGGCTACGGCCGGATCGTTCGCGACTCGCGCAATCGTGTTCGCAAGATCGTCGAGCAGCGGGATGCCACGCGTCGCCAGCTCGAAATTCGCGAGGGCAACAGCGGTATTCTCGCGGCCCCCGCAAAACTGCTGCGTAACTGGCTGAAGCGCCTGCGGAACAACAACTCGCAGGGCGAGTACTATTTAACAGATGTCATCTCCCTGGCGGTCGCCGATGGCGTCACCGTCAGTCCGCTCGTTGCCTCCTCGATCGCGGAAGTCCAGGGCGTCAACGACAAGGTCCAACTCGCGCAGCTCGAGTCGGCCTATCGCTGGCAGATCGCGCATGAGCTGATGCTCGCCGGCGTGACACTAGCCGATCCGACGCGAATCGACGTGCGTGGCAAGATCACGCACGGTACGGACGTGTTCCTCGACGTAAACGTTGTGCTGGAAGGCGATGTAAAGCTTGGGAATCGCATCCGCATCGGTCCTGGCTGTGTCGTTCGCAACAGCGAAATCGGCGACGACACCGAGCTGTTCGGCCATTGCGTCGTGGACAGCGCCGTCATCGGTCCCTCGTGCAACATCGGCCCGTTCGCGCGGTTCCGACCGTCCTCCACTCTCGCCAGCGGCGTGCACATCGGCAATTTCGTCGAGGTCAAGAACTCCCAGATGGGCGCAGGTTCCAAGGCCAACCACCTGACTTACATCGGCGATGCGCGGGTCGGCGAGCGCGTCAACCTTGGTGCGGGAACTATCATCGCGAACTACGACGGTGCGAACAAACACCGCACGACCATCGAGGATGACGTTCATACCGGCTCCAATAGCGTCCTGGTCGCTCCGATCACGGTAGGGGCCGGCGCTACGGTTGCGGCAGGCTCCACCGTCGTGAAGGACGTGCCGGCCGGCGGCCTCACCATCGCTCGCCAGCCGCAGACCACGAAGCCCGACTGGCAGCGGCCGAAGAAGAAATAGCGCCGGAACTGCCGGCCTGACGCGTTCTTCTCTCCCCAACCCCGGCATCGACGTCGGGGGTTGCAACCGTTTTGTCTTACTCGGTCATTATCCTCACGCGACTTCATAAGAACGCGCCGAGGTGAGGATCAATGAGTGCGTCGGAAGGCACGCGAGCGGAATGGCTCGATTCGCGCTTTTGGGAGCGCCTGGACAGCCTGGAAGGACGCCACCAGCGGATTCAATCCGAACACGAAACGCTACGTCGTGGGCTCGAGCGGGTGACCCACGAGGAAGCGGCCGAATTGCACGCCGCGTGGCGGCGCTACTGCGAAGTGATCGCCGAGCTCGATCGGACCGCCGCCGAGCTCGAAACGCTGCGCTTGAAGGCGGTTTGAGGCCTTCTCTCAGTCCAGCCATGAAGCTGTTGTCACGTCGCGCAGCCGAAGAGCTGGCGGCCTTGCAGGCCAGCGTGCAGCAGCTCACTAGAGACCGGAACGCTGCTTTGCGCCTCTTCATGACCAGCCGCGACACGACAACGCATATCGCCCAACGGGAATTCTGGTTGGAATTCTCGTGGGTCGACCAGGAATACAGGGTGGCGGTGCACCGGCTCGCGAAGTTCTGTCTCCAGCATCGTGATGCCGCCTCAGGACTGTGGAGCCTATGACTGTGAACGGATCGAGCCTGTTGGAACACTCGTGAATCGCGACAGCCGGATCTTCATCAGCGGCCACCTCGGTCTGGTCGGTTCAGCACTCGTGCGCCGGGCCCGTGCGGACGGCTATTCGCACCTGCTGGCCCGGAGCCGGCCGATTTCATCCGTGACAATTTGCAGATCCAGGTCAACGTCATCGACGCCGCGTGGCGCTGCGGCGTGCGCAAGCTTCTGAACCTGGGCTCGAGCTGTATCTACCCGAAACTCGCGCCCCAGCCGATCAAAGAGGACTACCTCCTCAGCGGCAGCCTCGAGCCTACCAACGAGTGGTATGCGATCGCGAAGATCGCGGGCCTGAAGATGTGCCAGGCGTATCGCAGGCAGAACGGCTTCAACGCCATTTGCCTGATGCCCACCAATCTGTACGGCGCGAACGACAACTTCGACCTGCAGACCTCGCATGTTCTGCCGGCGCTGCTGCGCAAGATCCATTCTGCGCATGTGAACGGTTCCGATCGTGTCGTCCTGTGGGGCTCGGGCCTGCCGCGCCGGGCAGTTCGAGTACGACACCAGCAAGCCGGACGGAACGCCGCGCAAGCTTCTCGACGTCGCCCGTCTGAACGCGCTCGGCTGGTCACCACGAGTTCAGTTGAAGAATGGGATCGCGGCGACTTACGAGTGGTATCGCCAGAACTACGTCGAGCGCACCGCAGCTTAGCGGTGCACTTCCTTCACACGCGGCGGCGGCGTGCGAATACGCCGCCAGTCAGTCCCAGCCCGGTCAGCAACAGTGGCAGCGCCGCGGGCAGCGGCACGGGGTTGAGGTTGAGACCCAGCGTATAGTCGCCGCCGTTCGACCCGGCTACGCCGCGAACCTCGAGTACCCATTGACCCTGCGTAACCAGAGCGGGCGGCGTGGGGAAGATCACCGACTGATCGATCTCGCCCCCCGGAAAGTTGATGGCCTGGCTCCAGCCCTCGACGAACGGCTGATTGGGCGGTCCGGGGATGACCGGCAGCGTCGGGTTGGTCGACAAGGAGAACAGCCGGACCTGCAGGTTGCTGATCGAGGAGTTACCCAGCGTAATGGAGGCCGCCAACGCGTCGAGCGTGTTGTTCGGGACGCCGATGATGAAGTCGTCGTAGAACGTGTACGGGCTTGCGCCCGAGATCACAGGCGCTGCAGCCACGCGTACGCCGAGACTGTCGTGTGCCGGGAGGCTGTTGTAGTCCGTGACCGCGCCTGAGCCCGTGCGAGGGGTCGCCCCCCCGAGCTGCTCGTAGCTGATCGACAGCGCGTTCGCGGTCGAAGTGTGCAGGACGGTCCCGACTCCCAGGAGACCCAGGGTCAAAGCGGTTTGAGCGACTGACTTCATGGCCCGGGACAATGCCGAGGCTATATGACAGTCAGGCTAAAGTCCTGTGACGTAGGGGGCGGGGTGTTCCGCTCGCGACGCATCAACCGGCCGGCTTCGGTTTCTCCGGCTTGGATGGCGGGCCCGACGCGGCGGTCAGCTCCTTCTCCAACTCGTCGAGCGGAACGGCGCCGCCCACTCGGCGCCCGTCGACCAGAAACGACGTCGGCGTGCCGTTGATATTCAGCTTGTCGCCCAGCTTGGCGAGTTCCCCGATCGGGTCGCTCTTGCAGGTCGCAGGCGCGGCCGCCGGGGCTTTCTTGTCCACCAGCCACGCTGACCACGCCTGTACGGGATCCTTCGAGCACCAGATGTCGCGGGCGTGACGGGTGGCCTGGGGGTGCAGCTGGTCGATCGGGAACAGGAAGATGTATTCCGTGACATCGCGGATCGATAGCAGCTCCTGCTCGAGCTTCTGGCAGAACGGACAATCGGGGTCCTCGAAGACCGCCAGCTGCCGGCTGCCGTTGCCCTTGACCACCTTGATGGCCTTGTCGAACGGCAGTGCCTTGAAATCGATCTTGCCGCGCACGTCCATGCGCGCCTGAGTCAGGTCGGCCTTCGAGCGGGTGTCGATGATGTTGCCGATGATCAGGTGATCGCCGCTCGCATCGGAGTAGACGATCCGGTCACCCACGAACACCTCGTAGATGCCCGTCACGGGAGTCGGCTGCACATCCACCACCTTCGTGCCGGGGAAGCGGCCCTCGAACACCTTCCTGATCGTGCCCGCGGCGTCCGACCTGGCCTCTTCAGCGTGAAGCGTGGATCCCGCGGTCCAGGCGCCGGCCAGGATTGCCACAAGCGCGGCCATCCCGGCCACCAGGTGCCTCGCGGCCGCCTTTTTCGGGGTGCTGGTGCTTTTCATGGGTTCGAGGATACAGATCCGTCGGTCGATTTCTACCGTTTGCGCTGCCAATCGTGCCAATACTGGCCAAACCGCGCCTCGAACGCGCTTGCCTTTTCCTGGTATAGCCGGCGTCCGAGCACCATCGCCTTGTCGCGCAGCTCCCCCCGCCAGCGATCGATCATGACCAGAAGCGGCCCGTGCGAACCCGGTGTCCTGAATGCGTCCTTATCGAACACAATGCGGGCACGAAGGACCGACAGGTCGTGGTCGTCGCCAAGGTAGTCGGCGAGCTGGTGCGCCTGGTCCGCCAGCTCTCCGATCAGCCCGGGCCACAGCGGCTGAAGGGTCTGCAGCTGGTGCCACAGATACTTCACCTGTTTGCGCCACTCGTGGAGATTGGTCGGAGTGCGATCGGCTTCGGCCTTCGCGAGTGCCTTGCGGCCCTTGCCGTACACCTGCTCGAAACCTTGCCCGACCGTCGACCATCCTTCGTCACCGACGTGCCAGCGGGCTGCGCGCTCGTACACATCTTTCAGCGCGGCTACATACGTACCCAGGTCGATGTCCTTGAGAACTTCGCGTCGGATTGAGGTACGTTCTCGTCGCAGAGCGTGCTTCAGACGCTCAACGGAAGTGGCATGGTCCAGCGACCCAAATCTATCTTCCAGCTTCGCGAGCGTTGCAAGGAGTGCGGTACCGTCGCGAACGCGACCCAGCGGTTGTGCCGCATCGCGGAGTGTTGTGTTCTCGCGCGTGTACAGTGTCTTACCCAGCACGGGGCGCAAGAGCCGCAGCGTTGCCCGCGCCTTCTTCAGCTCTTTGCGTGCGCGGTGCACATTCTCGTCAGAGAGGGTTTCCGACTCGAGAGCCTCGATCGCCTTTTCCATCTGTGCGCGCGCGATCCGTCGCATTCCGTGCGTGCCCGGCTCGGAGCGGACCAGCTCGGGAATCACGGGCGTGCGGGGACGATGGCCGAACACATGCGCGAAATATACGCGCGCCTACAATTCAATTGCCAATGAACACTCGCCGACGCTTTCTCACCGCCGCCTCGCTTGTCGTGACCGGTTCGCTCTTGCAGACCCGGTTCGCTCTTGCGTCGGCCATTCGCTTCGCGGCGAGTCCTTTCACTCTCGGTGTTGCATCCGGCTATCCGCTTTCCGACTCCGTGGTCTTATGGACACGGCTCGTTCAGGAGCCCCGCTCTCCTGATGGAGGGATGCCCCGGGAAATAGTGCCCGTCGAGTGGGAAATCGCTCGCGACGAGCGGATGACCTCCATCGTCAGGCACGGCGTCGAGTATGCAACACCGGAGTGGGCCCACAGCGTCCACGTCGAGCCCGAGGGGCTCGAGTCAAGTACCGACTACTGGTATCGATTCACGGCGGGCGGCATTCGCAGTCCTATCGGTCGTACACGTACCGCGCCCGCGCGTGGCGCCTCGCTCAGGCAGATGCGATTCGCCTTGGTCTGCTGCCAGCATTACGAGCACGGCTATTTCACCGCGTACCGGCACTTGGTCAGCGATTCTCCCGAACTGATCCTGCACGTGGGGGATTACATCTATGAGGGAAATGCGCCCCATCGGGTGCGCAATCACGACTTGCCGGTGTCTCATACTCTCGAGGACTACAGAATCCGGCATGCGGTGTACAAGACCGACGCCGATCTTGCGGCGGCCCATGCGGCGTGTCCCTGGTTACTGGTTTGGGACGATCACGATGTCAGCAATGACTACGCTGGCGACGTCTCGGAAGAGGCCGAAGATCCGCAGGTGTTTCTCGCGCGGCGAGCGGCCGCTTACCGCGCATACTACGAGCACATGCCGCTGCCTCGTTGGGCCGTCCCTTCCGGCCCGGACATGCACATGTTCGCGCGCTACGCGTATGGGGATCTGGCGGGATTTCTCCTCCTGGACCAGAGACAGTACCGCAGTCCCGAAGCCTGCCCTCCTGCGGGGCGCGCTGGCGGACACCGCGTCGATGAGAAGGACTGCCCCGAGATCGATTCACCGACGCGCACGATGTTGGGCGCTCATCAGGAGCAGTGGGCCTTTGCCGAGCTTTCTGCCAGCACCAGTCGGTGGAATCTCCTGGCCCAGGGCACTCTCATGGCCTATCTCAACGAGGAGCAGGCGCCCGCGCACCGGTACTGGACCGACGCGTGGAGCGGCTATCCGGCAGCGCGCGCCCGACTGCTCAACTACTTGAGCGATCATTCCGTCGCGAATCCGGTGGTGCTCTCCGGCGACATTCACGCGTTCGTAGTCAGTGGGCTGAATCGTGTGGCCGGTGATCTCGAGTCCCCGGTGGTGGCGCCGGAATTCGTCACCAGCTCGATCAGCACGGATGCCAATCCCGAGCTCTATTTCATCAACGCCCGCCAGCACAACCCGAATCTTCTGCTCGCGACCGGCGAGCGGCGGGGCTATATCCGGTTCGATCTCACCCACGAGCGGCTTCGCGCTGATCTTATAGCGATGGACAGTGTAAAAATTTCCGGCAGTCCGCGCAGGACCCTGGCGTCCTATGTGGTGGAGCCGGGAAAGCCCGCGCCAGTACGGGTCTGAGCACACCCCGCGACATCCGCGCCGATACCCCCTTCTGAGCCGGCGCGTTCCGGGCTTTAACCAAAGTGTCGCACCCGGGCTCTAGGCTACGGCAATAGACTCGGGGATATCGTGCAGCTCTTCCTTGCCTTCATCGTGGCCCTCTCAGTGACTGCGGCGCTGATTCCACTGCTGTCGCGTTGGGCGCCGGCGATTGGGCTCACCGACGCGCCGGGACCGCGCAAGGTGCACTCGGCGCCCGTCCCTCGCGTGGGCGGCCTCGCCATGGCAGCGGGAGTTGCGGTCGCGACACTCCTAAGTGTTTCCCTCACGCCGTCGGTCCGTGGTCTTCTCCTTGGGCTCGTGGTCCTGCTCATCTTCGGCGTGTGGGATGACCGCGTAACACTCGGCTACCGAACGAAGTTTGCAGGGCAAGTCATCGCCGTCGGTCTGTGCATGCTCGTGGGTGGCGTGCATATCGGCACACTCGTGGTGGGTGCCGCGATCGTCCTGCCGACCTGGGTCAACGCCCTCGTGTCTTTCCTCTTCCTGATCGGAATCACCAACGCGGTCAATCTGGCTGATGGCCTCGATGGGCTCGCAGGCGGCGTGGTTCTGCTGTGTCTGTGCGCAATCGCGTTGTTTGCCGCGATGACGGGTAACACCACCGTGACCGCCGTTGCGCTCATTGACGCCGGGGCGGTCCTCGGGTTTCTCCGGTTCAACACGCATCCGGCACGGATTTTCATGGGCGACGCCGGGAGCCAGATGCTCGGCTTCAGTGTCGGGGCCCTGGGGCTGCTGGCCACGCAATCGGAGAGTTCGCCGCTGAGCGCCGCGCTGCCGCTGCTGCTGCTGGGACTGCCCATCATGGACACTCTCAGCGTCATGCTCACCCGGATCCGCCAGGGAAAATCCCCCTTCGCCGCCGATCGCAACCATCTGCATCACCGCCTGCTGTCGCTGGGTTTTGCGCATCGCGAGGCGGTGCTCCTCATCTACATGATGCAGGTGAGCCTGGTCCTGCTGGCGTACTTCCTGCGTTTTGCCTCCGACGCCGAAGTGTTCCTGGTGTTCTGTACTTTCGCGGGGCTGGTGCTCGCGTTATTGCAGTGGGCGCTGCGCTCGGGCTTGCGGATACGGCTCGGGGACAGCAAGGAAGGTCTGCGTCACCGCCTGAACACGCTTACACCGACCGCCCGGCTGCCGTCCCTCGCGCTGAAAGTCATGGCCGGGTGTCTGGCGGTCTATGCGGCGACCGTACTCGGCAGCAGCCATCGTGTTGACGCCGATCTGGGGCTGCTCTGCTTCGGACTCCTCGTCATTCTCGTGCTGCTGACAACCTGGAAGGCCGAACGCTCGCTGCTTTGGTTCGAGCGCGCAACGGCCTATGTCAGCGTCTTCCTGCTCGTATACCTCGATCAGACCATGCCGCAGAAGCCGCTGCTGCTCACGACGGTATCGTGGGTGTGCATCGCCATCACCGGACTGGCTGCGATGATCCGCTTCTGGCTCTCGCCGGCACGTCGCTTCGAGCTCACGACGCTCGACCTGATCGTCATCTTCGTCGCGCTGGTCTTGCCGAATCTGCCCGGCTCGGTGCAATTGCCCGCCGATCTCCCCGGCGGAATCGCCAAGGCCATCATTCTTCTCTACGTCGTAGAGATGCTGTTGACAGTCGACCTGAAGCGATTCACTCCTCGTCTCTTCCTCGCGCTGACACTCGCCGTCGTGGCGGGTAGAGCCCTCTTCAGTCTGAGCGTCTGATCGAAGTCACCTGCGACGAACGGCTTTGCGCGCAGTGGCGCTGCGGACGAAATGCCTTTGGAAACGCAGCGCGTGTGATTTGTCATCCATGCGTCACGCGACGCACTTACAGTCCACGATCCTATTGAAAGGCAACAGGACGTTTCATCCATGCGGCTGCAGTCTGTGAATTCCGTACTACGCGGATGGGTGTCCGTCTTTGCGCTGCTCACCGGATTCGCCTCGCACGCGACGAACGCGCAGACGGCACTCCTCAATGAAGTACACACAGTCGCGGTGCCAACGGCGGCGGCGCCGGCCGAATTCAGTTTCACAGCCGATAGCACGCACGCCGGCACGTTGACTGTAACTCTCACAGATCTCGGCGCGGTTCAGGATCCGACCGCTGCAATGACCGCGGTGGCCCTGCAAATCAGCAGCGGCAATTCCGCAGTGCCGCTGACTTTTCCGAGCGGCGCCACTCCCGCGACGGGCACGGCTCTGAATGCTGCGGGTAGCGCGACCTTCACTGCGACCTCGGGAGCCAGCTACGTCATCCATGTCGTTGGTGTGCCGGTGGCGGTCACCAACTCCGGACTGATCGACGTCCAGATCAAAGATGCGGGCGGTGCGCAGTACCAGGACTTTTCGGCCACCTTGGCCCCACCCGGCGCAAGCATTCCCAACAATCTGGGAGTATTGGACAGCACCTTCACGGTTCCTGCCGGCGGCAATTACACCGTCGCGCTGACAGATTTCCAACTGCCGCAGTCCCTTGGCGTGCTGACTGCGATAGTCATTCCGGTCGGAGGGGGCACTCCGACGCTGATCCTGCCGACCACGGGTGGCCAGTATTCCGACACGCAGCCACTGACCGCTGGCGTGACGTATCACATCTCTGCCGTGGCCCAACTAGCCAATGGCTCCTCGGCAGGCCTGTACGGGATCACCGTGGCTCCCGCGGCAACGCCCGGCACAGTGACGTACGGCCAAACGATTCCGGTCGGCGCGATGACCCTCGTCGGCGCTCCGACACTCCCCGCTGCTAACTACACGCTGAAGCTGTCCGACCCCGGCTTCCCCGCCGCCCTGACCCAGTTGGGCGCGGTCGTGACTCAGAACGGGACCGCTGTTGCGCAACTGACTGCCGCGGGCTCATCACCCTCGACTGCCTACGCGGCAGGTACGTATCAAGTGTTCGCCGCCGCCGCACCCGCTGCCGGGGGCACGGGCAGCTATTCTGTGTCGCTGCAACCGGCTGTTGGTTCGCCTGCACTGAGTGTCACTCGCGCTGTCGCTGCTTTCGGCGGCCCGGTGACCGCATATAGCTACGATACTACCCTGGTCGCCGAGCCCTATACGCTGCAAACGACAGACTTCGGCATCCCCGCACAGCTCACAGTGCTGCAGGCGGCGGTGATTCAGAACGGTGCGGTCGTCGGCTCCCTGACCGCTGCTGGAACCAAGTCACTCACGGCGACCGCCGGGTCGGCCTCGATTCTGGTGTTCGCGCAAGCGCCCTCCGCGGGAGGACTTTTCGGCATCAACCTGAGCGCCACGGGTGCAGGGGCGGCGGCATTCGAAACGACCCAGGGTGTGGGTTCGGCCTTTACCGGCCGCAAGGTCACGGTCGGTCAAGGTGGCAACTACCAGGTCACCGTCAACGACCTGGGCTTCCCCGATCACTTCGGCTCCCTCTGGGTCGTCGTCACACGGGGCGTCGATGTCTCCGGTCAGGTCTTCGGATCCGGGTCGACGACGTTTGCCGCCACCGGCGGCAGTTATTTCGTCAACTTCATCGCCCAGCCTTCCAACAGCGTCAACAACAAGGAGAATGCGGGCACCTACGCCATCGCGGTTGCACCGGCACCGCCGGCTCCCACCCTGACGTTGCAGGCCAGTGCCAGCACCGCTAAATCAGGTACAACAGTGACGTTGACGTGGTCCACACAGAACGCGACGTCCTGCGCTGCTTCCGGCGGGTGGTCGGGCACGCAGCCAGTGAACGGCCCTGCTACGTCTCCCGCAATCACGGCCAACACGACATTCACTCTGATGTGCACGGGTCCTGGTGGCAGTACGACTCAGTCCGCCACCGTCACCCTCGACACCTCGTCCACGGACCCGACTCCGGGTAAGGGCGGTGGCGGTGGTGCTATCGGGTTACCATTCCTCGCCTTCTTGCTGCTCTTTGTAGCCGGGCGAGCCGTTGCGATACCTCGCTACTGGCGCGGGACCGAGAAGCTCTGTGGCGACTCGCCTCTCTGATATCGATCCCACATCGTGACGTAGGCGGCCTCGATATGCCTGCGGAAGCGGTCGGTATCGAATAGCGCGCAGGTGGTGCGATTGCTCGCCAGTCTGGCTCGCACATCCGCCAGCGCCGCTGGGTTGGTCGCCAGTCTCATCGCCAACGCCTCGTAGTCGGCAACGTTGTGGGTGATGAGTTCGGGCAATCCCACAGCCCGTAACAGGCTGCCCGCCATGCGCGACGCGAAGGCCTCTCCGGCGCACGTCACGACGGGTACTTCCGACCACAGCGCGTCACTCGCCGTGGCTCCGGCGTTGAACGGCAGCGAGTCCAGGAACAGATCCGCCAGCCGCAGTCGGGACAGGTGCAGCGGATAGGGAAGCTTGGGCGCGAAAATCAACCGCTCGGCCTCGACACCGCGCCGTGCCGCTTCGCGTCTGAGGTTCTCGCCGATCGTGGGGGTTCCCTGCACCAACCACAGGACGCTGCCCGGAACGGCGCGCAGGATCCGCATCCAGATGTCGAAGCTCTGCGGGTTGAGCTTGTGACTGTTGTTGAATGAGCACAGAACGAGGCCGGTTGCCGGAAGGCCCGCGTCGGTTCGGCCGGGCTTGAGAATGCCGGTCGTGCGATCAGCATCGTTGACCTGGAAGCAGTCGGGCAGACTGACGATGCGCTCCGCATAGTGAATGTGACTGTGCTCCGGAATCACGAAGTCGTCGGCCAGGATGTAGTCCAGGTACGGCGCGCCCATCGTCCCGGGGTATCCCAGGTAGTTGACCTGGATGGGGGCCGGGCGCTCGGCAAAGACTCCCGTCCGCAGTCCCTCGGTAAAGCCGGCGAGGTCGACGGCGATATCGACCTTGAGCTCGCGAAGGTGAGCCGCGAGCTGCGCATCGGGCATATCCTTGGCGTCGATGAACCGGTCACACGCTGCCTTGATTCGCTTGCTGGTCGCACTTCCGTCGTCTGCGCGGAGGGAGACTCCGATTGTCTCGAAGCGCTGCCGATCGTGCTTCTCGAATAGTCCGACCATGAGGTACGAGACAGGGTGCTCGCGATAGTCAGGTGATATGTACGCTACCCGGATGCGATCGTGCTTGTAGATCTCACCCGCCCACAACGGTGTCGGCGCGGGCGGATACCCGTCTTGTACGACGGTGCGCGCTGACGCCAGTTGCGCTCCGGCCGAGTCTGTGACTGGAAGGAATGAGAAGGGCAGTGCCGAGCGCCGGCCGGCATTGACTGCCGTGACGATATCTGTCGCCAGCTTCTCGTGGTCGGTCCAGTCGCAAATGGCCAGCCGCGCAAACATCAGGTTACCGCGGGCGTAGTCGTGGTCGGGTTCGCGTTCGACCAGGGAAGCGAAATCCTCAATTGCCTCGCCGTAGCGCTTGAGCGACAGCAGCGCGCTGGCGCGCCCGTTCAAGGCGAGCGCTGAATCCGGCTGCACCTCGAGTGCCCGGTCGTACGTCGTCAAGGCGGCGTCGAATCGGTTGAGGCCCATCAGGACCCGACCGCGCTTGTTCAGAGCGTCGGGATAATCGGGCCGGAGCCTCAGAGCGTGATCGAGGCTCGCGAGAGCTTCCTCGATCCGGGCCAGATCGAGCAACACTCCGCCGCGATTGCAGAAGGCCTCGGCCGAAGCCGGATTGAGCTGTATCGCGCGTTCATAACAGCCGAGAGCTTCCTCCCGCCGATCCAGCCGCTGCAGCACGCTACCGCGGTTATTTACCGCGTCTGCGAAGTCCGGGTTCAGGCGTATCGCGCGCTCGTAACACTCCAGGGCTTCTGACGCCCGATCCTCATGATAAAGGTCCTCTATCCGCAGCAGTGCGTTGCCGCGATTGTTCCATGCAGCCGCGAAATCCTGGCGCACGGCGAGTGCACGATCGTAGGAGACGAGCGCCTCACGCGGTCGTTTGAGAGCGAGCTGTGCGTTGCCTTGGTTGGTGAGCGTCTCAACTGAGCGCGGATCTACCTGTGCAGCTCGCTCGTAGGCCTGCAGAGCTTCCGCGGGGCGCTGCAATTCCAGCAGCACGTTACCTCGATTGTTCAGGGCTGCGAGCGAGTCCGGCTGCAGCTCGAGAGCCTTGTCGTAGCACGCGAGCGCCGCATCGAGGCGACGCATTCCCAGCATGGCGTTGCCTCGCTGACACAACTGCGCCGCCGAGAGCCCTCCCGTGTGGCCCGACCGGCTTTCGGTCACCATAGCCAGGTCCGGCTTCAGGCGGAATGCGGCATCGAAGCTGGCCTGCGCCTGTTGTATGCGACCCAGTCTTTGCAGGACCTTGCCCTGTTCCTGCAGAGCCTCTGCGAAGTCCGGCCGTATGCGTAGCGCACGGGCGTAACTGTCCAGGGACTCTTCCAGCCGTTCGAGCTCGAACAGGGCGTTGCCCCGGTTGAAAAGGGCGACTACCGCCTGGGGGTCCCGTGCCAACGCCTGTTCGTAGCTGGCAAGAGCCTCTGCCGTGCGTTTGAGCTTCAGCAATGCGTTGCCGCGGTTGCATAGGGCGATGACCGACTCCGGTTGGGCGGCAAGCGTCCGCTGGTAGCTGCTGAGGGCTTCCTCGAACCGTCCGAGCTCGAGAAGCGCGTTGCCCTGGTTGCTCAAGGCCGGCAGATAGTCCGGCCGGGTCCGCAGCGCCTGCTCGAAGCTGGCGAGTGCGTCCTGCGGGCGCTTCATCGCCAAAAGCACGTTGCCGCGGTTGAACGCGATTTCGGGTGAACCGGGCTGCAGTTGCAGCGCGCGGTCGTAGGCAGCCAGGGCTTCCGGGAGCCGCTGCAGCAGATGCAGGGCGTGTGCCTGGCTCGCATGGATCACCGCCTGCATGGGGTCGATCCGCAAGGCCATCCCGAAGAGGCTGATAGCCCGTTCGGGCTCCCCCTTCTGGATCGCGACCACACCCAGCAGCCGCAGGACTTCGGTATCCCGGGGGTGAGTCCGCAGGATCTCCTGGTACGCCTCACGGGCGCGGTCGAGTTGCCCCTGCTGGTGCAGGGCCATGCCCTGCCGCAGTAGCTGGGCGCTAGCGTCCATTCCCGACTCCGAAACAATTCCG
>FTEY01000633.1_pt1 | contig 19490 bp, 15 predicted proteins | sample 1640321 | NCBI WGS metagenome assembly FTEY01 (sample SAMEA3914816, study PRJEB12502) | metagenome | biome: forest; material: soil | place: USA | collected 2011-09-16 | depth 0.3 m
AGGAGCACTGCAGATGTCCCGTGACATGATGCCTCACTTCGAGCTGTATCAGCCGGACACGGTGGAGGGTGCGCTCGGGTTGGCCAAGCGCATCGGCGCTGGAGCCTGGTTCCTCGCCGGCGGAAACGACAGCCTCGACTGGTTCAAGGACCGTAACAAGCGCCCGACCGCCGTGATCGAGATCGCAGGCATCAAGGAGCTGCACGGCATTCGCGAGACCTCCGCCGGTCTGGAAATCGGCGCGCTGACCAAGCTCGCGGAGATCGAAAGCTCCGGGCTGGTGCGCGAAAAGTATTCGTTGCTGGCCACGGCGGCCGGCAGGGTCGCCAGTCCTCAGATTCGCAACTCCGGCACGCTCGGTGGCAACCTTTGTCAGGATGCGCGTTGCTGGTACTACCGATACGGCGTGAGTTGTTATCGAGCGGGCGGCAACACGTGTTATGCAGACACGCCGCAAGGCCAGAATCGCGAACACTGCCTGTTCGGCGCCAGCCGCTGTATTGCCGTAACGCCATCCGATACCGCGACGGCTGCGGTCGCGTTGAATGCTTCGATGGTCATCCGGGGCCCCGGCGGTGAGCGCGTGGTGCCGGCCGAAGAGTTCTTCATCGGACCCTCGATCAACATCACCCGCATGACGGTGTTACAACCTGATGAGCTGCTCACAGCCGTCAGGTTCCCGAAGGAGTGGGCGGGCGCGAAGTTCTATTTCGAGAAAGTGACGGATCGCAACACTTGGGATTTCGCCCTCGTGAGCATCGCCGCGGCCATGGTGCTCGACGGCGACAAGATCCAGCGGATCCGTCTGGCGTGCGGAGCCGTCGAGTGTGTCCCGCGTCGCTTGAAATCCGTTGAACAGGCCGTCACGGGCAGCATCCGGAACGCGGACACCGCGAATCGGGCGGGGAAGATCGCAGTCGAGGGGGCGAGTGCGTTGAATTTCAATCAGTTCAAGGTGCCCTTGATGGAGAGCTTGGTGCGTCGCGCGATCCGCGATGCGTAGCGAGGTGTTGGGATGGAGATCTTCAGATTTGGCCACGATGCGTGGGGACGAACCGTCCTCGAGGGCGTTTCGTGGGATCTGCTGCCGGTGGCCGCCGGCGTGGGGCTGGTGGTTATCCTCGGTCACGCGATCTATCGCATGACCCGCCGGAGGAATTGATGGCTACGTCCGCTGATGCGATGGATACGGTCCCCTCCGGCACTACCCCGGCGGACGCCGACCGGATCGTCCGTCACGCCGCGGTGGATCGCGCCTTTCACTGGCTGACCGCAATCACGATCTTGACCCTCATGGGGACGGCGCTCCTGCCCATCCTGGGAGTGCGCTTCGACTGGTCTCCCATTCACTGGGTCGCCGGCGTGATTCTGGTGCTGCTGACGATTTTCCATCTCCTGCGTTCCATGGCGTGGCGGAAGCTGCGCAGCATCTGGTTCACCGCGAGCGAGTTGCGCCGTGAGCAGGTCGGCAAATACTCCGTTGCCCAGAAGTTGATGCACCATGCGATGGGCCTGATGGCGTTGTCGGCCGTCGTGACGGGCGTCCTGATGCTCAAGAAAATCCGGACACCGTTTCTCGAGCGCGATCCCTATATTTTCGGGTTCGACACCTGGGGCGTGATCTACGTGATCCACGGCCTCGCCGCATTGGCCGCCGTGATCCTGGTGATGATTCACATATACTTTGCTTTGATTCCCGAGAATCGGATGTATCTTCGGGCGATGGTTCGCGGCTGGATTACGCGTCAGGAACAACGCGAACACGTCGCGGCGCACGTGACTGGGAAGAAGCAAGACTGATGCACGATTCTGCCGAGCTGACGCGCCGCATCGAGATCATCGAGCGCGGTTATGAATATCTGCTGGCTTACGCTGCCCAAGGGCGCCAGGACGATTCGGGGTCGGAGGCGCGCAAGACCTTGAGCGACATGCACGTCGCCCTCGGTGGGCTGGCAGCTTTGCTCGAAGCCTCGTTGGTTGCCACTTCGCCGTCGGCCGCGCGTGAAGCGGCCGGTTTCATCGAGGCTATTTCCGAGGATGCTCGCAAAGCGCGCGGCGCTCTCGGCCTGGTGCTGAGCCGTCCGTCGATCAGCTCGCTGCTGGTAGACAACCTCAACGCGTCGATTCACCTACGAGCGTTGCTGACGGATGTGTTTCTCGCTGAGCAGGCGATGAAATAGTGCGTTGGCGGGCTGTGCCGGCCCGATATTCGACATAACGACATCCCGGAGCGCGCGAGCCGCCGGATTCTGTCAACCCCGAGAAATTCCGTCAGCGGCGGTACAGGCTAACGCGTGGGTCTGTGATGGGCTTGGTGTCCACGCGCCGCGAGTCCGTCGGAAGCTTCGACTCCCCACCCTGCCGCGTACTCGCGGTTCCAAGGAGTTACCTGTGAAGCTCATCCGACTGCTATGGCTGCTCGTGCTCAGCGGCTGCGCATCCCATGAGGTGATTCCGGCAGCCAAGTCGAAGGCTCTCGCCATGAGCGACACAGAAGCACGGGGGCACATCGGCTCTTTGATTCAACCCTCGGACAAGGCGGGCGGATTCTGCTTCTTCTCCGGTGTGTTCACGGCCGCCGAAGAGGGGAAGGTCGTGCAGAGCGGCGATGAGCTGCACTTTCGTGCTACCTACTCCAAGGGAGGTGACTGGAACTCGAAACCGACTCGCGCCGGCACGCAGCTTACGGGTAACGCCCGATACGCGACGGGCGACTTCACAGTCGACTTGCGGCGCGTCAGCGCGATTCGACTGCTCGATGTCGAGGCTGACAATCGCGCCTGTCAGCAAAAGCGGGGACGGGGATCGATTGTCGTCGTCGACACTGAGGACCACTTGAGTGTGACTATCCAGGTACCTGACGCAGAGGTGCGCGAACTGGTCGCCTCATTCGTTCACTTCGCGCCGGCGGCTGTCGTGCGGTCCGGTCGGTCTAAGGACTTGAGCGGCTGAGACCTCGCGCGCGCTAGTGCGATCCGAGGGCTTCATCCAAGGTTTGGGCCCCCATCAAAAGGCGCTCGGCGATGTCCTCCACCTCGGAGGGGCTGGCGGTCTTGAAGCGCGCTGTCGCGACGGACGATAGGGTGCCAAACCTTGTGGTCAGGAGCTTGAGTACCATCTTTGCCTCCCCCTCCGCTACGTAGCGACGGGCAAACTCGCTTCGGTACTCGTAATTGAATCTATTCACATGCACTTTCGGTAACGCCATGCGGGCGGCCTCCGATAACGTGTCCAACACCAAGTCACAATACAGCCTCGATCGATCTGCGTCGAGACGCATGCTGGCCAACTGAGCGCACCGCGCTATCAAAGTCGATTTGGCACGGTCAGGGTTTTGTGCATGCGACAGAGCTGACAGTACTGCCATCTCAGGATCTTCCTGCGCCCGTTCGGGGTCCGTAATTTCCGGCACATCGGTAGGGCCGAGAACCCAGGGGACGAAGTAGTTTTCGCCGCCCAGATGAATGCGTTGACTCGCCCATCGAGCGACTCGGTCTTCCGACGCGACGACCAACAGGCATACGGGGCACCGTATTCGGGCACGGAGGTTCACCACGTACACCGGCCACGCATACCGCTTGTCTTCATCCGGACTCAATTGGACCTCAACCACGACTCCTAGTATCGGTGAGTCCCGTGACAGCAGGAGCACGAGGTCGGCCCTGTACTGCGCCGGTTGGACGTCGCTGAACTCGGCTGAGTCGACTCGCACATCGGTGTAGTCCGGTAGTGCTAGGTGCAGGGCGTCGCGGATGAGTTCGGGCGCCAATTCCGGGCGATTCCGGAACAGCAGCAGCAATGTTTCGTGGAATTGGGATGGCATGGTGGCCTCGACCACGCCATTGTCGGGATGAATGAATGCGATCGGAAGCCTGATTTATTGGGTGCTTTGCTTAGAAATGCGCGGGGCGGTGGCGCTGTCAGATGATGCACTGACCGTGGAGTAACCAACGCGAGGGTTCACCAGAGCGACGGGTGCGGGAAGGCTGTGATGTGCTCGGGTGAAGTCATTCATGAGAGGCATACGTTCGCTGTTCACGGCGTCGAGATTCGGCCGGCGGTTCTGGAGGCTGACGACATCGCAGCGATTCAGTGCGATGTCAGAATCGTGTAGATATGACAGGGTGGAGGGCGTGGACCTTCAAGGAAGGCGTACATCACGTCCAACCCCCGCGCGAGGTCCTCGAGCAGATGGTGACGATTCGTCTGCACGTTGATACGGCGGACCGGCTGTCTGCGGGTGATACCCGGATCGCATCGTCTGGGTGTCCTCAGTCCAGCGGAGATTGGAACTGTCGTCACCAGCAACGCCGAGCACGCGTGCGAGGTCAAAGCCGGTGATGCCTTGATCATGCGGCCGCTCTTACTGCATTCATCGGCCAAGTCCAGCGGCGCAGGTCATCGCCGCGTCGTGCACCTGGAGTTCAGTGGCTACGAATTGCCGCGCGGGGTCACTTGGGCCTAGGGCTTGCGGCGGCGCCTTTGCGGGCGCCGCCCGAGGGTTCAGCCTGTCATTGTCCCGACAGGCGCTTCCCGAACGACACCGCGTAGGCGGGTGAGCGGAACAGCAGGATGGGGTCGTTGGTCGGCGCGATGCCATCGGCCATGATCAACGGGTCGAAGTTGATCGGCTCACACGCCATCGCCTTCTGCTGCGGCGTGGCCTCAGCGATCGTAAGAGTGCCGGCCGTGAAATGTTTGCGATTCTCGGGCCAGGCGAGAGTCGGGTTGTCCTGCGGGTCGCCGGGCTCGCCGACATAGACGATCATGTCCCAGACCGCCGGTCCCTTGTGCGTGCGAGCGATCAGATTCTTTTCCAGGAAATCGTGCGGCGCTGATTTCATTTCGGCGGCGGTCATTTCCTTGACGCCATCGCGCGGCATGAACTGCCATTTCACCAGGTGCTCGGCGCGCGTCGCGTCGACGAACTTGAAGGTGTGAATGCCGAAGTAGGCGGTTTGATAGTAGTTGGCCGTGGGGTTATGACCATTGGACAACTTCGCGAGCGCGGCGGCGTCCGGGTGGCTGGCCGCGTAGGCCGCCAGCTTCTGCGGGTCGGGTTGGCCGGTCTTCGGGTCCGGTTTTGCGGCGACGATCGCATCGCGGAAGGACGCCGGTGACGCGGCGGCAAAGACGGGCGCATTGATCATCGTCATGTGCTGAAGAGCCCCGCCCGGCAGCCGAAACTCGAGGGCCATGCCGCGCGGACTGGGGGCCGCGTCCGGGACTTCGGGGCTGCCGCCGCCGAGAGAGAAACGCCCCACGACAGGAATGCTCTTGCCCGAAAAGAGGGCGGAGCGGCTCAGAGCGGCAGCGTCTTTCGTACCGACGAATTCACCCGCCGCGCAGGTTCCCTTGATATGGTTTCTCCGTTGGCCCGCGTGTGCACCGAACGTTCCTTCGAATGCGTCGATCATTTGCGGGGCGGTGACCTCGGAACCGGCCGGAGCCGCGGCCAGCACCAATACGGGTGTGGTCGAGGCGGCGGAGGCGAGGGTGAGCAGCGCGAATCGGGTGGTGCGGCGCAACGGCGACGAGTTCATGTTCGGAAACCTCAGGCGATGGACTATGCAGTGATAGTAGACCGCCTTGGGTTGGAATGGATTGCAGGTGCTCTTTGGCCCTCTCTCGCGAGCACGCAACATGTCAGCGCTAGGGCCGCGGCCCCTGAGCCGGTGAGCGAGAAGCCGCCATCTGTTGGTAATGCGCGAACGGGGTGAATCCTCTATTCCGGGGCGGAAAATGAGTGATGACCGCGAGCCCTGCTGGACGGCGCCCGGCTCTTGGCGGACCCTGAGACCTATGCCCGCGATCCCGACCGAACGTGCCCAGTGGCTGGCGACGAACGTGCTGCCGCTCGAGCCCGTGATGCGGCGATGGCTGACGCGCGTGGCGCGTGCGGGACTCGAGCCTGACGACCTGCTCCAAGAGGCCTACGCGAAGCTGGCAGCGTTGGATTCCGTCGAGCACATTCACAATGCGAAGGCCTATCTGTACCAGATTTTGCGCAGCCTGATCCTCGAGCACGTTCGCCATTCCCAGGTTGTCCCGATCGAGGCGCTGGCGGAGGTGGACGATCGGAATTTGTCCCAGGATCTGGGCTCCCCGGAGCGAATACTCTCCGGGCGTCAGGAGCTCGAGCGGCTGTCTCGAGCGATTGAGCGGTTGCCGCCCGGTTGCCGTCAGGTCTTCGTGCTCCGCAAGTTCGAGGAGTTGAGCCAACTCGAGATTGCGCGGCGTTTGAACCTCGCAGTGAGCACTGTAGAGAAGCATTTGGCGCGCGCGTTGCGGCTGCTGCTGGCAGATCTGACCGTGGAGCAATTGCCTGACGGCGCGTCGCTGCAGCAGGCCATTCGCAGGGAGGAGCAGCATGGAGAGCCGTAGCAGCGCAGCCCAGATCACGACGACGGCGACAGAGTGGGTTGCCAGGTTGGATCGCGGTCTCTCGCCCGAGGAGCAGCTGGAATTCGACCATTGGACGGCAGCTGATGCACGCCACGCCGGTGCACTCGCACGAGCCCAGGCACTTTGGGTCCATGCCAGCCGTTTGCGGGTGCTAGGACCCCAATTCGTGAGCGAGGCCGTGCAACCCGGTGCGCCGCGGGTCTCGGGCCGATTTCGTTGGCTGTCGGCGGCTGGCATTCTTCTCGTGCTTGTCGGGGCGGCTACGACCGGACTTCATCGCTATAAGAGCACGCACGTGACCACAGCCGTAGGGGAGATTCGCCGCATTCCCCTCTCCGATGGGTCTTCCGTGACCCTCGACACGAGCAGCCGCATTGCACTCAACTATTCGAACGGCTCGCGAGTGGTGCGCCTGACTGTAGGCGAGGCAATCTTCGAAGTCGCACACGATCGGGCGCGACCGTTCATCGTGGAGGCGGGTCCGGTGCGGGTGCGTGCGGTGGGCACAGCCTTCATGGTGCGGTTCGAATCCGATTCGAAGGTTCAAGTGACGGTGACGCGCGGCGTTGTTGACGTCTGGACGGCAGGCGAAATCATCAATCCCGCGGTCCGCGTCGCTGCCGATCGGCGAGTCATTGCGAGCCCGGACCGGGTCGAGCCGGTTGTCGAACTCAGCAATGACGACGTCGTACGCTCCGTTGCCTGGCAGGACGGAATCCTCGACCTTCAGGGTCGGACGCTGGGTCAGGCTGCCGCGGAATTCAATCGCTACAACGAGCAGTCGCTCAGCGTCGAAGATCCCGCGCTCGCTGCGCAGCCCGTAGTAGGCCGGTTCAACACCAGTGACCCGCGGGGATTTGCCGAGGCGGCAGCCGCGATGCTCGACGCCCACGTTCGCATCGACCGCGATCACATCGTGCTCGAGCGCCGCCGCTTGCCATAAAACATTCATACACTCCAATGGTGGTTTCCCCGAGCTGACGCATTTCCCTGTGGGACGGACACCTGCCCCGCGCACGAGCGTTGGGCCGGTTGACCGCGTCAGAAGGTTTCGGGGAGCACACAAGATGAGAGACAGACGCGCCCGCCTCATGCGTGCAGCCATTCGGGCCATCGCAATGACCGTGTTGTTGGCGGGACCTCGTGCGTATGCCCAGGTGGTTCAGTTCAGCCTGGAGGCTCAGGATGCCACCACGGGAATTCCGGAGTTCGCCCGTCAGGCCGGACTGCAGATCATCGCACCGGCCGATCAGCTGAAGGGGATCCGGACCCACCGCGTAGTGGGCTCTCTGGATGCGCACGAGGCCCTGCGACAACTGCTCGAAGGCACCGGGCTCGTCGTCGCCTCCGATGACGGACACACGATCAGCATTCGACTTCCGGCAGACAAGGTACGAGCCCAGGATTCGGAGCCGACCCGCCGCGCGTCCGACGCAGAGGGCGGCGTGGGACTCGAGGAAATCATCGTCACCGCACAGAAGAGGGGCGAGGAACGGCTGCAGGACGTTCCGATTCCGGTCTCGGTTCTGGGGGCCCAGACGCTTGCCGAGCACGGTCAACTTCTGCTTCGCGACTACTACGCCAGCGTGCCCGGCCTGCGGCTGCTGCCGAGTTTCGAGGACAGTCAATTCCTCGCGATTCGAGGCGTGACGACGGGCAGTTTCACCAACCCGACCGTCGGCATCACAGTCGACGACGTGCCCTTTGGAGGCTCGACCACGACTCTGGGCGCCGGTACCGTGCCGGACTTCGACCCGGGCGACCTGGATCGGATCGAAGTCCTGCGGGGACCTCAAGGCACTCTCTATGGAGCCAACAGCATGGGCGGCCTGCTGCGCTATGTGACCAGGGATCCCTCGACGGATGCCTTCAGCGCACGCGTTCAGGCGGGGACCCGCGGCATCCACAATGGCTCCCAGCTCGGGTATGACTTTCGAGCCTCAGCCAATGTTCCGCTGAGTGACACGCTGGCCATGCGCGCCAGCGGGTTCGAGCGCGAAGATCCTGGCTACATCGACGATGTCACCACGGGTCAGGAAGGTGTCAACGAAGCCCGCGCCAAGGGCGCTCATCTTTCGGCGCTGTGGCGGCCCTCGCAGGACTTCTCTATGAAGCTCAGCGCGCTCTATCAGGAGGTCCGGGGCGATGGCACGTCGGAAGTCTATAGTCTCCCCGGTCTCGCGGATCTGCAGCAAAGCACGCTACCGGACACCGGAGCGTACGACACGATCGTGGAAGCCTACAGCGCCCTGTTGAATTATCGGGTTGCGGGAGTCCAGGTGACATCGCTCACGGGTTACAACATAGATCAGCACGACGACACGCTGGACTATACCGCAACCTTCGGTCCCGCCATGCAGGCTCAATACGGTGTCTCCGGCGCCCGCCTCCACACGCACGGCAACACGCACAAGTTCACTCAGGAGTTGCGCGTCGCCGGTGGCATCGGGCCGCAGATCGACTGGCTACTGGGAGGATTTTATACACACGAAAACGCGCCGGACCAATATCAGTCGACGGCTCCGGTCGTGCCCGCGACCGGCCAGGTCGTCGGCGAGTACTACCGCAGCTTCTATCCGCGCAAGTTCGAGGAATACGCGGGCTTTGCCAACTTGACCTACCGGATCACCGATCGGCTGGACATTCAGCTCGGCGGCCGCGAAAGTCGAACCCGGGAAGACGATGCGCCGAACATCAAGACCGGACCGTACACGCTGATCACGTTGCATGTTCCGTCGCCGGACATCATTCCCGCGGTTCAGGCCAAGGGCAACTCCTTTACGTACCTGGTGACGCCGCGGTTCAAGGTGTCCGCGGATCTGATGATGTATGCGCGATTCGCTTCGGGTTACCGGCCAGGAGGCGGTAACGTCAACGCGCTTGCGGCGGCTGGCCTGCCGCCCTTGTACGACCCTGACAAGACGCAGAACTACGAGCTCGGCCTCAAGGGCGATTTCCTGGATCGGACCCTTTCGGTGGATGCCTCTGTCTACTACATCGACTGGAAGAACATTCAGATCGGCGTGCTCGATCCGACGACTCATCTCAGTTACACCGCTAACGGTGGAGAGGCCAAGAGTGAGGGAGTGGAGCTTGCGGCAACAGTCAGACCGCTGAGAGGTCTGAGCGTGACTGCGTGGGTCGACTACGACAACGCGGTGCTGACGTCCGAATTCCCTCCGACCGCGAGCGTTCATGGCGTGTCCGGAGACCGTCTGCCGAATACCAGCAAGTACTCCGGCAATCTGTCGCTGCAGCAGGACTTTCCTCTGTGGAGTGGCATGACAGGATTTGTCGGTGCGCAGGCGAGTTATGTAGGAGATCGGGTCAGTCTCTTTCGGCCGACCGCCGCCCGCCAGAGCTTCCCTTCTTATACGCAGACGGACCTCAGTGCGGGAGCGAGGTATGACTCCTGGACCGTCAATCTCTACGTCAACAACGTGGCGGACGTGCGCGGCATGCTGGATGGTGGCGTTGGTTACCTCGTCCCGACAGCTTTCTACTACATCACTCCCCGCACGATCGGCATGAATCTCTCCAAGACTTTCTAGCAACCAGGAGACTGCGGCTATGCGCGGCTGCCTTCGTACCCTTTGCGTCCTGGTCATTGCCTGCGGCGCGATTGCCTGGTCTGGTGCAGCCCGCGCCGCCGACAGGCCGAGGCCGGCGGGCAGCGCGGTTGACCAGGCGCTGGATGTCGACGTCGAGGAAGACGGGACCGTCCATCTGCCTGCGGTGACCATTCCGTTCTCGACCTTCGCGAGCCCCCAATCCGGGGCGACGCTGTTGCGAGTGCGGAAATTCTTTCTCGAGCGTTTCCCCAAGGCGAGAACCGTTGCCGAGCAGCGCAACCTGTACGACGAGTTCCTGCGGCCGGCCCTCGAGCGCACGAAGCAGTTGTATCCCACCGACACCGTCAGGGTGACACTCGGTGGAGTGCGGGCCGATCTCATCACACCGAAACCCGCGGTCCCTGCCAGAAATCGCAATCGCGTCATCGTCAACCTGCACGGGGGAGGATTCTTCTACGGAGCAGGAGTGGGCGGGGCGCTCGAGTCGATGCCGCTGGCAAGTCTCGCGAAGGTGAAGGTGGTTTCGGTCGACTATCGCGAGGCACCGGAATTCAAGTACCCAGCGGCCAGCCAGGATGTCGCGGCGGTCTATCGGGAGCTCCTGAAGACCTACGAGCCGCGAAACATCGGGATCTATGGCTGCTCTGCTGGAGGTTTCCTGACGGCAGAGGCCACGGCCTGGATAGCCGCGCAGAACCTGCCACGCCCGGGCGCCATCGGCATCTTCTGTGCCTCCGCTGCCGGCTGGAGCAGCGGAGACTCCGCGTTACTCGGGCAACTCCTCGTCGGCGTCGCTCCGTCCCGCGAATCTCTTGGTCCACCGCATCCCGCGGTGCGCAACAGGGTGTACTTCAGCGACGCCGACTTCGGCGATCCGCTCGTGGCGCCGATCCGTTCGGCAGCGGTGCTGGCCAGGTTTCCCCCGACACTCATCATCACCTCGACCCGTGACATGGCGCTCAGCTCGGCCGCCTACACGCATACCCAGTTGATCAAATTGGGCGTCGAGGCGGAGCTGCACGTGTGGGAAGGGCTGGCACACGGCTTCTTCACCCTGGATCCGGATATTCCGGAATCGCGCGAGGTCTGGGATGTGGTCGCGCGGTTTTTCGATAGTCATCTTGGAACCGACTGAGGGAGTTGCGGTGAAGGCGGGAGGACCATGAATATTCGGCGTGCGGCGGTTGCGGGCCGGCCGTTTCTCTCCGAGCGGGTGAGTCGAGCAGCGTTCTTCGCAAGCATTGTAGCCTGCCTCGTCGCCATCGAAGCGAAGGCGGCCACGGAGGCGCCCGCCGTTGAGATCCCGACGGGCCAGGCAATCACGCCCACCGCCGCGAACGGCGCACTCTTTCAGGAGCTCAACCCGACGGATCCCGCGATGCCGGACTCGAGCCCGGGGTGGGCAGTGGCTGTTGCCGCGTCGCCTGACGGGAGCACGCTCGCGATTCTGACCAGCGGATACAACCGCTATACCTACACTGATCACGCCCACGAAAACGAATCGATACCCCGTACAGCCGAGATTTCGGCGGAGTCTGTTCTTCTTCTCGACATCACGCAGCGCAGACCCCGGCCACTGCAGGTACTGCCACTGCCGAACGCCTTTCAAGGCCTCGCCTGGACACCCGGATCGGATCGTCTGTTCGCCGCCGGCGGCAAGGACGACATCGTCGCAGAGTTCGTTCGCACTGGATCCTCGATGTTCGCGCGTGGCCGGACCTTCAGGCTTGGTCACCAGACCTGCACGGGCCTCGACAACACCAATGCGGCGTATCCGTTTCTCGGCCGTTGCGCCCCGGTCGCTGGCGCGTTGGCCGTGAGTCCGGATGGAACACGACTGCTGGTCGCCAACCTCGAGAACGACTCCGTGTCCTTGATCGACCTGAGGACCGGGCAGCTCAGCGCCGAGCAGGATCTTCGTCCCGGGATCATCGATCCGCGCCGTCATGGCGAGGCTGGCGGGAGCTTTCCGCGTGCCCTCGTGTGGGTCTCTACCGATCGAGCCTACGTGGCGAGCGAACGCGACAGGGAAGTCATCGCACTACAGATCTCCCGGGCGAAAATCCGTGTCGTGCGCCGCATAGCCGTGCCCGGTCAGCCGGTTGCCTTGTTGGCAAATAGAAGTGGCACCCGCCTGTATGCCGCTCTGTCGAGCAGTGCCAAGGTCGCCGTCCTGGAGACCTCGCGGAACAGGCTGCTCGAACAACTGGATGCAACGGCTCCGTCCGTCATCTACCCAAATCCGCGTCAGCTTGGGGGGGCGAGCCCGAACGCCTTGGCCCTAACGCCGGATCAGCGAACGCTGCTTGTCAGCAACGGGGGCGAGAACGCGCTGGCCGTATTGCGTCTGAGCGATCAGGCAGCCGGGCTTGTCTCCACCCGCAGTAGCGACTCGGACGGCGATGAAGATGACGATGAATCACCCACCGACCGGAACTCCACTGTCATCGGCCTCGTGCCGACGGGCTGGTACCCCACGGGCGTGGCGATCTCCGGGGATGGAGGTACCTGGTACATCATCAACGGCAAGAGCCCTTCAGGGGAAAACGGGATCGATTGTCCCGAGCGACATGAATCGCGACTGCCTTGCGTTGGTCGGGGCGCGGTCCGCAGCCGAGAGTTAATCGCTGGCAACGACTACGTCCTGCAACTCGAGAAAGCTGGCCTTCTCACGATGCCCGCTCCGCCACCTGTCGAGCTGGCGCGTCTCACCCGCCAGGTTGCGCGCAACAACCATTTCGACCGGCCGGATCTCTCGGAGGCCGACCAGCGGCTCTTCGAGTTTCTGCATGGACACATCAAACACGTCATCTACATCATCAAGGAGAATCGCTCCTACGATCAGGTCCTGGGCGACCTGGAAGTCGGTAACGGCGACCCGCATTTGACGCTCTTCCCGCGCGCGATCTCCCCCAACCATCACGCGCTCGCCCGAAACTTCGTGACCCTCGACAACTTCCTGGTCAGCGGCGAAGTCAGCTGGTCCGGCTGGGATTGGGCGGTGTCCGCGCAGACGAGCGACTTCCGGGAGCACCAGGAACCGATGACCACGGCCCACCGGGGACTCGAAGGGGAGCCTACCGGCTTCAACCGCAACATCAACATGGGCTACGCCACGAGCGCCGAGCGGCATGCCGCGCGATCCGTATATCCCGCCGATCCAGACATTCTTCCAGGCGAGCGCGATGTCACGGCGCCGGATGGCCCCGGAGGAGTTGAAGGCTCCGGATACCTGTGGGATGCGGCCTTGCGCGCTGGACTTACCCTGCGAAACTGGGGCTTCTTTGGGGAAAATCCTGCGTATAACGCGTCCGACACCACGCTGGTCCGCGAGCCTTTCCTCGAGCGGAGGCGGGTCTTCTTTCCGACCAAATCGGTGCTCGCTCCCTACAGCGACCCCTACTATCTGGACTTCGCACCCAACTTTCCGGACTTTTGGCGGACGAAGGAGTGGCAGCGGGAGTTTTCCCAGTTCACGCTCGAAAATCCCGCTCCTCAGTTGATGTTGGTCCGGCTCGGGAACGATCATTTCGGGGCGTTCGACCGCGCGATCGATGGCGTCAACACACCCGAGACGCAGATGGCGGACAACGACTACGCACTCGGCCTGATCGTCGAGGCCGTTGCGCGGAGCCCGTTTGCGAAGGACACGCTCGTTGTTTCGATCGAGGATGACGCTTGTGATGGCCCCGACCACGTCGATGCGCACCGTTCGATAGCCCTCGTTGCGGGGCCGTATGTGCGGGAACGCGCGGTCGTGTCTACACGGTACACGACCGTGAGCGTAGTCAAGACGATCGAGACAATTCTGGGCATCGCCCCCATTGGGTTGAATGACGCTCTCGCCGCTCCAATGTCGGACATCTTCGATCCAGAGGCCGCCGCCAACTGGTCATACACAGCTGTAGTCCCTGACGTGCTTCGGTCGACGCGGCTTCCGTTGCCACCCGGCAGCGCCTCGCATGTCTCATTCCCTCGGCACTCGGCTGCGTATTGGGCAAAAGCGATGGCCGGCCAGGATTTCTCAGGGGCGGACAGAATCGATCCGATCGCGTTCAACCGGGCACTCTGGCGCGGACTGAAAGGCCAAGTCACCCCTCCGGGCCAGCACGGTCCCCGATCTCAATAGAACTGGGATCTTACGGCCGGCCGTCCCGCTGTCGTGGGCGACGCGGGCACCGCGGAGCGCGTAATGGTGATTGACAGCCAGCGTTAGCGTCGCGGGAGCATCCTGCGGATGCCCAACCAGGCGCCGGCCACCGTGGAGAGAGTAACACCCGCCATCAAAACCAACATGACCGCATCCCAGATCGGCCGTGAGCGCAAGGTCGCGGTGAAATCCAGCCGATGCAGCCCTTCGTGGAGCCACCGATAGCCGCGCGCCGGGGCGTCGATCTTGCGAACGAGCTGTCCTGCGACGGCATCTAAGTAGTAGCGTGTGTGATCGGTGTCGTCGAGGACCAGCCGATAGGCCGGCAGCTGGGCGATCTGCGAGTGATGAGTGAAGTAGTAGTCGTCTTCCTGAGTGATGAGCTCCGGCGACGGTAGTCGTGTAGTCGCCGCCGCCAAAGACATCGCCGGCGGGGCACCGCTCGCGACAGGCGCCTGCGTCAATCGACGCGCGTCGGTGGGGTTGGTGTGATATGCGCCGTCGGCGTTGGCGTCCCGAGTAGCCAGTTCCGCGAGGCCGCGCCCCACAGCGTTGATTTCTTCCCTGGTCAGCGGACTTGCAACGCCCCGAGAGTCGAATCGAATCCGGTCCCCGAGCGCCGTCGTAGCGATGACATACAGTTGCCCGTGCAGAGGCGCTGATCGTACCGAGAGGATCTCGCCAGTCCCCAACAGACCTTCGAGCGCGGCGAGGGTGCTTCGGACCTGACTTCCTTTGATCGCTTCACCCTGGAGCACCTGTCGTTCGGTACCAGCCCCTGCGCTTTCCAACAGCCCCCAGGGATTCATCGACAGCAGTCCGCTGGTGACCCAGGTCAGTACGAACAGGCCGAAGATGAGCCCGGTGATGTGGTGCCATTGGAGCCAGCCGCGGAAGGGTGACCAGCGGCGTCCGGGATTGCGCACGCAAGCGTCGAGACCTAAGTAGATTCCCGCCAACGTGAGGAATACACCGACGGCGGAGGCGTAGATCACCAGGTTCGACCAGAGAGCGGGATGGCGTCGCAACTGCACGAAGTACAGCCAGTGAGGGATGGGGCCCAGCCAGCTCCAAAAGCGCTCTGGGCGTGTCGTGACCTGGACGGCTTTGCCGGTGACGGATGAGACGTAGACTTCGGTGTTTTCGGAGTCGCCGTCGCGGGCAAACCGGAACAACGGGCGCGTGGCTGGCGGGATGCCGGAGAGGGTCCATTGATCGACGTCGTCAACGGTTGCCCGCAGCACTGCGGGCGACTGGCCATATTGGTTGGCAACGGCCGCGGCCTCGGTCTCGGAGACACTCTCGACCATCGCACCGGTAGTCAGGTCCACCGACCTGGTCGGTCCGAATTCGCCCGAGAAACGCAGTACGGGCCGTGTTGCCAACATCTCGATCTGAAACGAGGCGACCGCCCTGTCCTCGGGGAGAACCGTCGCGGGAAGGGTGCAGCAGTGGGTGGTGTTCAGCGGCGGTAGCGCGGCCACGCGGCGCGATTCCGGGAGGTCGGGATATGCGACATACATCATGACGATCCCGGACACACACCACATCGCCATCAGGACGCCGATGGTCATGCCGACATAGCGATGAATGAGCGCGAGAAGGCGATGAGTCATGGGGGCGGTCGGGAGGGGTGCATGCGTCGGGAAGCTTGCCACGGGCGCCGGAGGGTAGCCTAGACATTCGGCTGGGGCGCCGGGGCCGGCGGCTCTTTAAGAATCGCTGTCACACCCTCATCTTGAAGGACTCGACCATGGCCACTCCCGCCTCCCGCCTGGGATTTCTCAAAGCAGCCTCGGATGGCATTGCCGATCTGGTGGAACAGACCGGACGCCGGGTCGTGGCCGTGCACGCCCGACGACGGTTCCCCTCCAGCGGGATTCACTGGTCCGAGGGCGTTGTCGTCACCGCCGCACATACGGTTATTCGCGATACCGGAGTGACGGTGGTGCTCCCTGACGGCCGGCCGGTTTCGGCGACCCTCATCGGACGTGATTCGGGAACCGACATCGCGGCGCTACGAGTCACGCCGGCCGCGGCGCCTGCCAACGTGCCCTCCTCGCAGGACGCGATCGGCCCGCTGAGCGCGGTGGACGCGGTCGGTGTCGGCGATGCCGCGCTCTCGTTGGACGCCGCGGATGCCAAGGGCATCCGTCCGGGCCATTTGGCGTTTGCCGTTGCCCGTTACGGCGGAGCGCACACCGTTCTCGATTACGGATTGGTTGCGACGGTTGGTCCTGCATGGCGGACGTGGCGCGGAGCCGAGATCGACGTCTTCATCCGTTTGGACGGCGCATTGCGGCCTGGATTCTCTGGCGCTGCCGTGGTCGATGCCGAGGGCCGGCTCATCGGCATGGGCACGTCAGGTCTGGCGCGCGGGGCCGGAATCGTCATACCCGTGTCGACGATCGATCGTGTGGTCGCGCAACTCGTCGCGCATGGCCGCGTTGCACGTGGTTACCTGGGCCTGGCGCTGCAGCCGGTGGAGCTTCCGGATCGGGTCGCAGAGGATCTCAAGCTTGACGGTGCGCGAGGTCTGTTGATCGCGGCCGTGGAAAAGGGCGGGCCGGGAGAGAGTGCGGGACTGAGCGTAGGCGACATCCTGATCAGTCTTGACGGACGTCCGTGTGCGAGAGCCGAAGATGCGTTGGTAGCGCTGGGCTCCATGGTGGCTGGCAAGACGGTCGTGGTCGGAGCGATTCGTGGCGGGAAGCCTGTCGAAGTCACACTGACGTTGGGTGAACGGCCGCAACGGCGGCGCTGTGCATGAGCAGCCTCCGGATTCTCGCCGTCAGTGAAAGCACGGGGATCCTGGAGAGGATCCGCGATGCCGTGGCGGCGAATCCGGAGTTTGAGTTGCTTCCGGCGATGGAGTGTGTCGCTGATGTAGAGGCGGCCACTGCGCCGGGTACGGCCACCGCGGCGGACATTGTCATCTACGACCTGGATCTTGACGGCTGGGAAGTCGTGATGGCCGCGGATATCTCGCGGGCGCAGGCCCCGCTGATCATCGCGCTCGCGGATGAGCTGCCTGCTGACAGGATCTGGAACCTGTTTCGAGACGGTGTGGCCGCCGTCCTGCCCAGGGTCGCAGCCGCCCAGGAGATTGGAGCTGCGCTGGACGCGGTGACTCGCGGTGTGTTGGTACTGTCGCGCGATCTGTTGGGTGACGTGGCGCCACGGCCAATGATCCGCACGGCCACAGCCATGGAAGCGCCAACCTCGCCGGGCGTGTTACACGCCGCGCGGACCTCGGCGACCGTATTCCGTGGGGTACCCGCCTCGCCGACCGTGTTAGAGGAGCTCACGCCCCGTGAACACGCGGTGGTGGAGATGCTGGCGGGTGGTCTCAGCAACAAGGAAATGGCGAAACTGCTGGGCATCTCGCAGCACACGGTCAAGTACCACCTGGCGTCGGTTTTCGGGAAGCTCGGAGCCACGAGTCGCACGGAGGCGGTGATGATTGCGCTGCGGTGCGGGCTGGTGATGGTGTAGGGCCGGTGGCCGGTGCGTCGTTTCGCGCGACGGCCGACCGGGTCGGCCGTCAATGGGCCTGTGGCTTCACCGACTGCAGCACGAAGGCCAGCAGCGATCTGCCCGTAATCTCGTACTCCTTGCCCGGCGCGAACAGGGAGGCCTCGCACTGCGGCAGGTTGGAGATGTTGGTATCGATCATCAGCTCCCAAACCGAGTCCTCGTCGGAGTGCGCGGTGGTCGCCGGCAGTGTGAAATTCACCACGTCGTGATACGAGTTGAAGACGATCAGGATCGTCGCGTCACGGCCGCGTTGCTTCAGGCCGGTCGGCTGGGCACGCCCGTCCAGAATCATCCCGAAACACAGCATGTTGCCGTCCTGCCACTGCTCCTGGGTCATCTCCTGCCCCGAAGCGTGAATCCAGGTGATCTCCTTGATGCCGATGCGTTCGTTGATCCGCCCCGACAAGAAGCGATTGCGACGCAGAATCGGATACTTCCGCCGCAGGGTCGTCAGCTGGCGCACGAAGTTGGTGAGGGCCTGTGCGCCTTCGGCGGTGTTCCAGTCGACCCAGCTGAGCTCGTTGTCCTGGCAGTAGGCGTTATTGTTCCCCATCTGGGAGCGGCCGAACTCGTCGCCCGCCAGCAGCATCGGCGTACCCTGAGACAGCAGCAACGTGGCCAGCAGGTTACGTAGCTGCCGCTCGCGCAGGGCGTTCACACCCTGGTCGTCGGTAGCCCCCTCGGCGCCGCAGTTCCAGGAGCGGTTGTTGGAGTTGCCGTCCTGGTTGTTTTCACCGTTGGCCTCGTTGTGACGGTCGTTGTAGCTCACGAGATCCTCGAGCGTGAATCCGTCGTGAGCTGTGATGAAGTTGACGCTGGCATGGGGCCTGCGGCCGAAGCGATCAAACACGTCGGGGGAGGCGAGAAGACGCGGCGCTAGCGCGGCCGCCGGCGCCTCGCCGCGCCAGTAGTCACGAACGGTATCGCGATACTTGTCATTCCACTCGGCCCAGCCGGGTGGAAACTCACCGACCTGATACCCGCCGGGGCCGCAGTCCCAGGGCTCCGCGATCAGCTTCACGCCCGCCAGAACAGGGTCCTGTGAACAGGCTTTGAGAAAGCCACTCTGATTGTCAAAGCCGTTTGCCTCGCGAGCGAGGATGGTGCCGAGGTCGAAGCGGAAACCGTCGACGTGCATCTCCAGCGCCCAATACCTGAGGCTATCGGTCACCATCTGAATCACCCGCGGGTGGCTCAGGTTGACGGTGTTGCCGGTGCCGGTGTCGTTGATGTAGTAGCGCTTCTGATCGGGAATCAGGCGGTAGTAGGAGGCGTTGTCGATGCCCTTGAAGCTGAGGGTGGGACCCAGCTCGTTGCCTTCCGCCGTGTGGTTGTAGACCACGTCGAGGATGACTTCCAGGCCCGCATCATGGAAGCGCGCGACCATCTCCTTGAATTCGGAGACGCCGCGATTGCGATCCGCCACATACCGCGGATCGGCAGCAAAGAACCCGATGGCGTTGTAGCCCCAATAGTTCGTCAAGCCGCGCTCGAGCAGATGGCTATCGTTGATGAACGTGTGAATCGGCAACAACTCGACCGTGGTCACTCCCAACGAGCGGATGTACTGGATCACTTCGGCTACGCCCAGCCCGGCGAACGTGCCGCGCAGATTTTGCGGCACCCGCGGGTGCAGCTTCGTGTAGCCGCGGACATGCGTTTCGTACACGATCGTCTGATCCCAGGAAACCAGCGGCTTGCGATTCTCCTTCCAGTCGAACTGTTGGTCGACGACCACGCACTTGGGCATGAAGCGGGTGCTGTCCCGCTCATCGAAGGAGAGATCGGCTGCTGCCGCGCCGATGGTGTAGCCGAAACAGGCGGGG
>FTEY01000519.1_pt1 | contig 18634 bp, 15 predicted proteins | sample 1640321 | NCBI WGS metagenome assembly FTEY01 (sample SAMEA3914816, study PRJEB12502) | metagenome | biome: forest; material: soil | place: USA | collected 2011-09-16 | depth 0.3 m
CGCGCGAATGCCAGGGTGGTGGCATGAACTCACGCGGCATGGCACGCGCGCGCGAGGCGCGGGCGTGAAAGCGATTGTCCTGGCGGCGGGGCGAGGTGAGCGGCTGCGCCCGATCACGGACACGCTGCCGAAACCGCTCGTGCCGATCGCGGGAAAGCCGCTCATCGGCTATCACCTGCGCGCGCTCGCTCGTGTTGGTGTACGCGAGGTTGTGATCAATCTATCCTGGCTCGGCTCGGTCATCCGCGAGATGCTCGGCGATGGCCGGGACTACGGCGTTCAGATCTCTTACAGCGATGAGGGTCCGGTCGCGTTGGAAACCGGCGGCGGGATTTTCAAAGCGCTGCCGTTGCTGGGTCCTGCTCCCTTTCTGGTCGTGAACGGCGATGTCTGGACGGATGTCGATTTCAGCTTGCTGAAGTTGCGAGACGACGCTGACGCTCAGCTCGTGTTCGTTCCCAACCCAGCGCACAACACGCGCGGCGATTTTGCCCTGGACGGCGACCGGGTCGTGGAGCGGGACACGGGCCGGCTCACGTATGCGGGAGTTGGGGTGTACCGGCCGGAGCTCTTTGCCGGCTGTTCGGCGGGGAAGTTTCCGCTGGCTCCGCTGCTGCGGCGGTCGATTGCGGCCGGGCGGCTTCGGGGGTTTTTACACCAGGGGGATTGGTGTGACGTCGGGTCGCCGGCACGGCTGGCGGAGCTGGATCAGCGGGTAAGGGCTGCCGGACGGGCGTAAGGGGTCACGCCCCTCGTGAGTCGCGGAATTGCCCTTACAATGGGGGTATGTCGAACCTCAAGGGTATCCCCCTCGTCACCGAGGTCAGCCAGGCCCGGAGTGGCGAAAAATACTTGACCCCTCAGGGGTTTACGGCGATCCGAGACGGGATTAAGGCGACCGCGGCCGCGGGTGTTCCCACGCCCGGCGCGCGGAAGCCGTCCTGGCTGCGGGCCAAGATGCCCTCCGGCGAGGGCTTCCAGACCGTCAAATCCCTGGTCAAGGAACACCGGCTGGCGACGGTCTGCGAAGAGGCCAAGTGCCCGAACATCGGCGAGTGCTGGAACGCGGGTACGGCCACCATCATGCTCATGGGCGCGGTCTGCACGCGCGCCTGCCGGTTCTGCTCGGTCGACACCGGCAATCCGCGAGGTTGGCTCGATCCGGAGGAGCCGGACAATTCGGCCCGCACCGTTGAGCTGATGAAGCTCAAGTACATCGTGCTCACCTCCGTGAACCGCGATGACCTCTCTGACGGTGGAGCCGCTCACTACGCTGCCTGCATTCGGGCGATCAAGGCCCGCAGTCCTCAAACTGCCGTCGAGGCGCTGACGCCGGACTTCCAGGGTGTGCTGAAGGACGTCGAGACGGTTGTTGATTCCGGGCTCGAAGTGTTCGCCCAGAATATCGAGACGGTCCGTCGGCTCACGCATCCGGTCCGCGATCCGAGGGCGGGATATGAGCAGACGCTGCGAGTGCTCGAGCATGCGAAGCGCCACAACCCGAAGGTGCTGACCAAGAGCAGCTTGATGCTCGGCCTTGGCGAAACGGACGAGGAGATCGAGCAGACGCTCGATGACCTTCGGGCCGTCAACGTCGACATCGTCACGCTCGGACAGTATCTGCGCCCGACGGCGAATCACCTGCCGATCGAGCGGTTCGTGACACCGGAGGAGTTCAACCAGTATCGCGAGTCAGCGCTGAAACGCGGGTTCCTCGAGTGTGTGTCGGGGCCCCTGGTCCGGTCGAGTTACCGCGCCGAGCAGGCGCTGAATCGGAATAACGCGGGACTGGAAAACAAGACGTGAGCGCGGCCATCGAAGCGGCGACCGCAGCGCCGCGCGAGGATCCGCGGGCTGAAGATGCGCTGCGTGAGGGTGCGCCGCGCGCGACGAACGTGCCGCCGCCCGTTGTTCGGCACCTCGGGTTGGTGGAGTACGAGCCGACGTGGCGGCAGATGCAGCAGTTCACCGACACGCGCACCACCGAAACGCCCGACGAAATCTGGTTCCTCGAACACCCGCCTGTTTTCACACTCGGCATGAATGCCAGCCGCGATCATGTGTTGGCGCCCGGGGACATCCCGGTCGTGCAGATCGATCGCGGTGGGCAGGTGACGTACCACGGACCTGGACAGTTGGTTGTGTACCCGCTCGTGGATTTGCGGCGCGCTGGGCTGGGAGTTCGGGATCTCGTGACGGCGCTCGAGCGCAGCATCATCGAGCTTGTCGCTGAGTTCGGCGTCGTAGCTGAGGCGCGGCGCGATGCGCCGGGCGTGTACGTCGCGGGCAGGAAGCTGGCAAGTGTGGGGATTCGCATACGCCGGCACTCGAGTTATCACGGGCTGGCTCTCAACGTGCAACTGGACCTCGGCCCGTTTCAAAGAATCAATCCTTGCGGGTACCCAGGGCTCGAGATGACACAGCTTGGGGAACTCGGCGGGCCAAAGACGGTTGAGGACGCGGCGGCGGCACTGGAACCTCACCTGGTGCGCGCCCTAGGCTTTGCGTGATGCGACTACACCTCACTGGGTTCGCGCCCTAGGTTTTGCCTGAGGCGCGCTGACGGCGGCTGGGTCCGCGCCAGGGAGAGCCTGTAACCATTCGGTATGTGTTGCGGCCGCGAAGTTCTGGCCTTCGCCCGCGTTGTAACCGGTCTGTGACCGGCCGCCGACTGACGCCGTAACTACGTCGGCATAGGATTTTCACAGTTCCTTTCCTATTCCTTTCCAAACCGGAGAACTCGAATGACTTCCAAACGTTGGCTGCTGCGCTCGTTCGCAGCGATGGCGGCCGGGGCGGCGATCGCCACGATCGTGGGCACGGCACCCGTTCGCGCAGCGACCGTAACGCTGCTCAACGTGTCCTACGATCCGACGCGTGAGCTCTACCTCGATTACAACAAAGAGTTCGTGAAGTATTGGAAGACCAAAACCGGTCAGGACGTGACGATCAGCCAGTCCCACGGTGGCTCGGGCAAGCAGGCCCGGTCGGTCATCGATGGCTTGCAGGGGGACGTCGTGACGCTCGCGTTGGCAGCTGACATCGATGCCGTCGCCACGCAGGGAAAGCTGTTGCCCATCAACTGGGCGACGCTGCTGCCGCAGAACAGCTCACCCTACACCTCGACCATCGTGTTCCTGGTGCGCAAGGGCAACCCGAAGGGCCTCAAGGACTGGGGTGACCTGATCAAGCCGGGCATCAGCGTCATCACGCCGAACCCGAAGACCTCCGGCGGTGCCCGTTGGAATTACCTCGCTGCCTGGGCCTGGGCCGAGCGTCAGCCGGGAGGCAGCGCGGCGACGGCGAAGGAATTCGTCCGCAAGCTGTACAAGAATGTCCCGGTACTCGGTGCCGGCGCGCGCGATTCGACGAACACGTTCGTTCAGAGCGGCATTGGCGACGTGCTGCTGGCTTGGGAAAACGAAGCCATCCTGGCTCTGAAGGAAGATGGTGGCGACGGCAAGCTCCAGATTGTCACGCCGACTCTGAGCATCCTTGCGGAGCCGCCTGTCGCCGTAGTGGACAAGGTCGTCCTCCGCCGCAACACCCGCGAGATCGCGCAGGAATACCTGAAGCACCTGTACACGAAGGAAGGTCAGGAAATCATCGCCCGCAACTTCTACCGCCCGCGCGATCCCGAGGTGGCTGCGAAGTACGCCGCTCAGTATCCAAAGGTGAAGCTGGTCACCATTGCCGAGCTCGGCGGTTGGACCAAGGCGCAGCATGAGCACTTCGCCGACGGCGGAGTGTTTGATCAGATCTACGCACCGTAGCTGCTTGCCGCAGTCGGCACATTCCTGAAAGACGAGGATCTGGACACGCGCGGCGTCGAGAGATGCCGCGCGATTCGTTCCGCATGCGACCGCAATTCCTGAGCCGCGGTTGCTTCCCAATAGTCCGCCCGTAGCTGAGGGCCGACGTAGTACAAGTGCGGAACTTCGCGACCTCGTGAGTCGATCACGGCACCGTTAGAGCCTGTGCGGAGTCCGAGGTTGAGTTCGTCCGGGCTCGCCATGCGCTGTGTCAATAGAGAGCGGACGAGAGGATCACGCGAGTGCAGTGGATTGTAGTTCGGGCCGGTGCAGTTGATGACGCGATCGACGACGAAAGTTGAAGGCTTGCCGCCGCGCGAGCGATAGGTCACATGGAGCTTGCCCTCACCCTGGGCGCCGCCAAACGGCTGCCCGCCGCGGGACGCATTGAGGATTCGGCCGGCCTTGATGGTTAGCTTGCCCTGCGCCCGCAGTGTATCGATCTGACTCAGCGTCTCCTGCGGTAGACGGTGGCGGTGAATATCCCAGTAGGGTCGTGCATGGCGCAGGAAGCGCGCACGCTCCTCGGAGGGCAGGCGATCCCAAATCGCGGGGGCGATGTTGCGGACGAACGTGATGGCCTCCCGCCAATCCCCGCCCTGAGCCTCCGTGTTGGCGGCCAATTCGCGGACGACGGATGTGAGTTCGCGAGCGGAGCGGGAAGCAGCGCTCAACAGTTTATTCGTATCTCCGTGACAAGGGCTGTGTCGAAACGCCGTCTGTGTGGGAGGCAATAGGCCGTGCCGCGACAGCGCATGGATCTTGATATCACCGCCGGTGGCAGTCGACGCAGCGGTCGCGACGTCGGCCATCGTCAAACCGGTCCCGACGATCAGGACAGAGTCGCCGGTGCGACAGGACTCGACGCCCGTCCAGGGATCGTCAAAATACCCAGCGCCGATCTGGCGAAACGCGGGCAGCGTGGCGGGGGAAGGGTGGCCGAGTGCCAGGATGACTTCGTCAGCGACGATCAGGCGCTCGTCGCTGAACTGCAGGCGAAAAGAGGTCGCGCCCTCGATTCTTTCGACGGCCGAGACTTCGGCTCGCACCCGGTCCAGCCGAATGTCGGGCGGTGCTGAGAGTTCGGCCGTCAGAAGAGATGCCTCGAGATACTCGCCGTAGAGCGAGCGTGGAAGAAAGTCGTCGGCGGTGGCGTTGGGAAAGAGATTGCGTGCATACGCCAGGAATTCCAACGGCTCGCTGGCGCTGGCGGACATTCGTCCGGCCGGCACGTTCAGCAGGTACGGGTGTTTGCGATCGGCGTAGGCAGCGCCCCGACCGATCTGGGAGGTCCGCTCAATCAAGGCGATACGAGCCGGGCCGCAACAGCCCTGGCGCAGCAGGTTGATGGCAACGGTGGTTCCGCTGAAGCCACCACCCACGATGGCGATCGTGCGAGTTGGGAGGGTCACAGGCGCTTCCTGTCCGGGATTCCTCGGATCAGGCTAGCGGAACGGGCGTATCAGACCGGTAGAGTTGGGGTAACAGAAAGGGAGAGATTGTTACCCGGGGCGTAACACTCGCGCGTGGCAGGCGAGGGCCCAAGCTGGGCGGCGGGGGAAGGGCCGCGCGGTTGCGGAGGCCGTGGCGCGAGTGGAGGCCGCGGCGCGAGTCAGTCCACCACCAGCTTGTAGCCCGCGCCGGAGGCCGTCTGGAGTAATTGGGGCACGGCGGGGTCGGACTCAATCTTTTGCCGCAGGCGATGCACGAGCTGCTTCAGCAGCTGGCGATCACCGGAGTTGCGGTGCCCCCACACCTGAATCAGCAGGCGGTCTGAGCTCACGGTGTGCCCGGCGTTGGCGAGCAGCATTTGCAGCAGTCGCAGCTCCAGTTTTGTGAGCCGCACCACGTCGGACGTGCCGATGCGAACGGTGTGCTCCTCGATGTCCAGCGTTACGCGGCCGACGGCCAACGGAGCGGAATTCTCCATGCCGGCGCGACGCAGGAGAGCTTTGATGCGCGCCAGCAACGTGCGCGGGCTGAACGGCTTCGTCAGATAGTCATCCGCGCCGAGCTCGAGTGCGCGCACGAGGTCCTCTTCCTCACCCCGCACGGTCAGCATGATCACCGGAACGCGGGAGCGACGGCGAATGGCTTCGCAAACCTGGAAGCCGCTTGCGCCGGGCATATTGATGTCGAGCACGACCAGATCCGGGGACTCTTCCTCGAATGTCTTCAATGCCGCCAGGCCATCACCCGCCTTGAGCACGAGATACCCGGCCTGCGAGAGCGTGAATCCAATCAGCTCGCGCAGGTCGCGATCATCGTCGGCAGTCAGAATCTTCATTCGCCGGTCTCCGCGGGCAGGGTCATGACGAAGCGGGTGCGGCCCTGCGCAGTACGTGTCAGCACAATCGTACCTGAGTGCCGGTCAATGATGGACTTGACGATCCATAACCCCAGTCCGAGACCCCCTGGCTCGGGCTCCTCGCCCGCTCCCCGCTGGAAGCGCGCAAAGATGGCTTCGGTGTCGGCGGCGGCAGGCCCTGGACCCTCGTCCTCGACCCACGCGGAGATGTGGCTGGCGCGCGAGTCAGCCTCGCCACGTTCGCGCGACTCGGCGCCGGCACCTTCCCGAGTCTCTGCACCGATGCGGACAATGCTGCCTTCGGGCGCGAACTTGTTTGCGTTGGCGAGGAGATTGACGAATACCTGTGTCAGGCGGTGCAGATCACCGTCGATGAACGGCAGGTCTGCGGGGATCTCAACCTCGAGGGTCTGATGGCGCAGGGAGAGCAGGGAGCCCAGCAGGGCTTGCGCGTCCTCCACGACGTCGCGCAGGTCGACGCTCTGGCGGCGGATGCTCAGTTGTCCGGACTCGATGCGGACGCTCTCGAGCAGATTGTCGATCAAACGTGTCAGCCGCAGCGTGCCGCGCTCGAGGGAGCGCACGAGCTCCTGCAGCTGCTCTTTGGGCATGGACTCCATACCCTCGAGCAGTAACTCGATAGAGGCCAGTTGGGCGGCAAGCGGAGTTCGGAACTCGTGAGAGATGTTGGCGAGGACGGTGTCGCGAGCGCGTCGCACGGCTTCGAGCTCGGTCTCGTCCCTGATAACCTGTACTTGCAGGCTCTCGACGGACCCTGAGCTGGTGATCACGGTCGTGCGCGGCTCACCCGCTGTCAGCTGCAGGCGCTCGACGGCTCTGGCACCGCCTTCGAGCCGTGCCTGTACGATCGGGCAGCGGGTCTCGCACGGGCGCTTGCCGTTCTCGTCAACACACGGCTTCAGCACATCGCCGCAAAATCGACCCACCGCCTGTTCCGCCGTGACGCCCAGCAGCTTCGCGGCTTGGGGGTTGAGGTAGCTGATCGTGCGGCTCTTGTCGACCGCATAGACCCCTTCGACGATTCCGGCCAGCACTGCCTGCGCTTCACCCTGACTACGCCGCAGGGCGCCGGTGAGTTGGACCAGGTTGTGCCGCATGTCCTCCATCGTCCGCGCGAGCGCGCCGACTTCGGCAGCACCGCCAACCGGGATGGAGGTCGAGAAATCACCTTGCCCCAGTCGCACCGCCGCTCCGGTCAGGGCCTTCACCGGTCCGGCGATCGATTGGCTGAGGATGAAGCCGGCAAACACGGCCAGCGCTGCAAGGATCAGCGCGGTCAGCACCAGTCGCCGGATCAGCCGCCCGGAGTAACTGTCGATGGAGTCCGTCGGCAGGGTCGCATCGAGCAGGGCAATAGCCTCGCCCGTGGACGCAAAGACCGGTATGCAGGAGGCATATTCCCGTCGGGCGTTGATCCGCTGCACCGCGGACCGACCGTCGGCCAGGGCTGCGGAGTGCAGGCGGGTGTAGTCGTCGACCGCAGCGGCCGTGAAGGTGCGGTAATTGACGACACGAATAGCCAGGCCAACATGCTGACTCAGGGTTTTCGCCAGCTTCTCGTTGAGCAGCAGCACCCCGTAGACGCGTGTGCCTTCCGCATCGCCCAACGAGACGAATGATCCCAACACCGGATTCGCGATGTCCGCCGGAAGCGCCAGATAGGTCGCACCCTGTTCGGTGCCTCCGGTGATGATGTCTTGCCAGTCCAACGTCGGGCCGGTCTGTGAAATGACCTGCGCGCCCGACACTACGGCGCACGCGTCCAGATTGGCCGCAGCGCACGAACGACGCAGGATGGGCGGAACGGCGTCGGTTCGACCTTCGCTGAGCAGTCGCTGCAACGTGGGGCGGTCCGCGAGGCCTTTCAGGGACGCAGTCACGTCCTCGCCCATCCGCCGCAGGTCCTCGCGCGCAGTGGCGCTTGCGAGCTGAACGCGAGCCTTGCCTTCCTGGTCCGCCTGGTCGCGCAGCATCCCAATGGCGGAATAGGAGATGCCACCGCCGACGATCAGCACGATGGTGAACTGGATGGCCGCCATCCACCAGCCGAGGCTGGTTTTTTCAGGATCGGGAACCAGCACACGCCAGGCTGCGCGCAGCCGCTCGACAAGGGTGGATATGCGATCGGGAAACGGCATCAGCGTCGCCGGTAACCCGTGCGCTCCACCAAGGTTTTCACGACGAGTGTCAGTACTGCGAGTAGCGTGAGGAGAGAAGCGACGGCGAAGGCGCCAACGAAGTTGTACTCGTGGTAGAGGTTTTCGATCCGCAGAGGCATGGTCAGCGTCTGTCCCGTGATGAGGCCGGATACCACCGATACGGCGCCGAACTCACCCATCGCGCGTGCGTTGCACAGGATCACGCCATAGACCAAGCCCCACCGCACCTTGGGCAAGGTCACCCGGAAGAAGGTGATCCAACCGCCGGCGCCCAATGTAATGGCCGCCTCTTCCTCGTCGTTGCCCACTTGCTCCATCAAAGGGATCAACTCACGCGCGACATAGGGAAAGGTCACCAGCATCGTCGCCAGCATGATGCCGGGCCACGCGAAGATGATCCTTATGTCGTGATCCTGCAGCCAGGGCCCGAACCATCCCCGCAGTCCGAACACGAACACATATACCATGCCCGAGATGACCGGCGAGATCGCCAGCGGCAGGTCGATGAGGGTGATCAGGAAGCTCTTGCCGTGAAACTCGAACTTCGCGATGGCCCACGCTGCACAGAGTCCGAATATCGTGTTCAGCGGCACGACGACCAGAGCGGTGACCAGCGTCAACCGGATAGCGGCCAACGTGTCGGGGTGCTTCAAGCTGTTCAGATAGACGTGCAGGCCTTTCGAGAACGCAGCCACGAACACCGTCGCCAGTGGAGCGAGCAACAGCGCCGCCAGGAACAGCAGTGATAGCGAGATGAATGCCCAACGGATGAAGGAAGTCGTCAGTGTGTCGCGCCCGGGACGCGAGGCGAGATCCTCTTCCGCGGCAATGTTGAGTGCGCCGGCCATCAGCGTGCCGCCTTCACCAGGCGTCGTCGGCCCCAGGCCTGCAGCAGGTTGATCGTGAGCAGTACTACGAACGAGATCAGCAGCATGAGGAAGCCGAGCGCTGCTGCTCCCTTGTAGTCGAATTCCTCGAGACGAATCACGATCAGGAGCGGGGTGATCTCGGTCTTCATCGGCAGGTTGCCCGCGATGAAGATGACGGAGCCGTATTCACCCACGGCCCGTGCGAACGCCAGCGTGAAGCCCGTCAGCAGAGCGGGCAGGACGGTGGGGAGGATGATGCGGCGGAAAACGTGGAACCGACCGGCACCCAGCGTTTCTGCCGCGTCTTCGAGATCGCGCTGCACTTCCAGCAGCGCAGGCTGGACCGAACGGACTGCGAAGGGCATGCCGATCAGCGTCAGCGCCAGCGTCACTCCGATCCAGGTGTACGCGACCTTGATTCCGTGCGGCTCGAGGTATTGGCCGATGAGGCCGTTGGCCGAGAACACGGAGGTCAGCGCGATGCCCGACACGGCGGTGGGCAGCGCGAACGGCATGTCGATCAGGGCATCGATCAGCTTGCGTCCGGGAAAGTCGTAGCGCACCAGAGTCCAGGCAATGACGAAGCCGAACACCAGGTTGATGCACGCGGCGAGCAACGAGGCGCCGAAGGAGAGCTTGTAGGAGCCGATGGCTCGTGGGCTGAGTACCACACGGAGGAAGTCATGCCAGGTGCCCGAGGCGGTGACGCCTACCAACGCTGCCAGCGGGATCAGAACGATCGCGCACAGGAAGAAAGTCGTGAAGCCGAAGGTCAGCCCGAATCCCGGCAACACGCTGGGTTGTCGAAAACTCACGAGGTCGCCCCCTCCGGCTCGCGGTGCACGATCAGCACCGGCCAGGTGGCCGAGGCCAGCAGCGACCCGAAGCGCTGGGTGAGTTTCTCGATATCGCAGACACCCAGGATCAACATCTGCCCGGGCGTCTCGGCCAGTTGGCGCACGAGCTCGCCGGTGACATCGCCGAAGCGCAGCTCGGTCCGCATCTCCAGGCCGTGTACGGCCTGGGCTTCCGAGCGGGCGTCCAGCAACTGGCGCATGCCCTGGGGTCGTTGGGCCTCCGGAGTCTCATCCGGAAGGATGCCGACGTACACGGCCTCGGCGGAGACATGCCGTAGCACACTCGCCGACACAGCGAGCGTTGCGCGTCTCACATTCTCATCTGCCCAATGAATCAACACGCGGTGCGGAGCACTGGCGCCCTGAGGCAGGACGAGCACTTCGTCCGCGCCCCGCTGTAACAACCACTCGGCGTGTTGCGCTCCCTCGGCTTCGGACCTGATGACGGTGGTTCCCGCGAATGCCGCGGACGCCTCGCATGCCGCACCCGAAACTCCGAAGCGGGGCTCCACTCGTCCGGAGATGCGGGTCTTCATCCGTGTCGCCAACTCGACCAGAAACTGCTGCTGACTGAGTGACTCAACTTCGCTCTCGGTGCGCGCGCAGGCAGTGAAACTCGACAGCGGAGTTGGGAGGACGTGTATGCGGCGAACGCCAACGGCCACCGATTGACCGATAGTGACCTGGAACGCGCGCTCTTCGTGAAGAGTGCGGGTTACGTCGAGTCTGGACGTGCCGGAGCCGTTGGTGTTGCTGTTGACAAGAGGGACGGCGTCGGCGCCGTCTTCCAAGCGGATGCGCATGCGCTCGAGCGCGCCGGTGAATACGACTTCCTCGACCGACCCGTGGGCAAGATAGTTGGAACTGAGCGATTCACGGGTGGGGCCGATTTCGATCTCTTCGGGTCTCACGACCGCGACCACTTCGTGTTCGCGGCCGCCGTGCGATCCACCCGCTGCTTGTGTGTTGACCGCGGTCTTGCCGAAGCGGACGCCGTCGCGTGTCTGGCGAGCCAGAATCAGGTTGGCCGCCCCGAGGAAGGTCGCGACGAAACGTGTGGCAGGGCGTGTGTACAGCTCGTGAGGCTGATCGATCTCCAGCAACCGGCCGAGGTTCATGACCCCAATTCGGTCCGCCATTGCGAACGCCTCCTCCTGGTCATGCGTGACCAGGACGGTGGTGATGCCAAGCTCGCGCTGCACCTGACGGATGGTCCGTCGCAACTCTTCACGGATCTTGGCGTCGAGTGCGCCGAAGGGTTCGTCGAGCAGCAGTACTTCGGGCTTGTGCGCCAAGGCACGCGCTACCGCGACGCGCTGTTGCTGGCCGCCTGAGAGCTGCGCTGGCAGGCGATTGTCCATGCCTTCAAGGGCCACCAGCCGCAGCAGCTCCTGGCGTCGCTCGCGCCGGTCCGCGGCTCTCATGCGGCGTACGCGGAGGGCGAACTCGATGTTATCGGCCACGGTCATGTGGCGGAACAGGGCGTAGTTCTGGAACACGAGTCCGACGTCACGATAGCGAGCCGACACGTGGGTAACGTCGCGGCCGTGCAGTGCGATGCGTCCGTGATCCACACCGGTAAGTCCTGCGATGGCCCTGAGGAGCGTGCTCTTTCCGCTGCCGCTTGGGCCGAGCAGAACAAAGAATTCGCCATCACCGATATCGAGGGAGACATCGTTGACGACGGGCACTCCCTGATACCGTTTGGTGACCTGATCGAGGGTGATGGACATGCGGTTTTATTGTGGGACGAGATGCACAAAAAGGAGGTGCATGCTACCGGCCGGCAGGGTAAGGCGTCAGTGCCTGCGGGGTATCAGAGCGGTAACAAACCGGTTATAAGGCGCGGCTGACCGCTACCGTTTGCTTATCAGGAAAGAAGGGCGGGACCTAGGCGGCAAAAACCACGCCCTGTATCGACTAATCGAAGCAGGGCCGCCGGCAACGAAGCTGATGTCCGCCACGCGCGCGGGTGCGCGTTTGGCCGATGAACTCAGATCAGCATCATCACGCCCTCTACCGCCTTGAGCTCGGTGATGAGGGCGATGATCTGTTCGCGGCTCTCGGCGCTGATCACGTAGGAGATCGAAAGGTACTTGCCGTTCTCGCTCGGGCGCTCCGTCACTCGATCGGGATCCAGGGTCGGGGCGTGGCGCAGCATGACGGCGTGGACGCGAGCCCGGAACTCGTCGGAGGGCCTGCCGACGATCTTGATCGGATAGTCGGTTGGAAACTCGAGCAGATCTTTCTCGCTCACCAGGGTTGGCCCGCCAGCTCGCCCTTGTAGCGTTGGAACTCATCGTACAACCGCCGCCAATACGGCCCCGGCTTCCCGGTCCCGACCGGCTTGCCATCGAGCACGGTGACGGGCTGCGCCTCCCGCGTGGCCGCCGACAGCCAGATTTCCTGGGCGCCGCGCAGCTCCGCTTCGGTTACGGACATGGAGCGGCAGGGAATCCCGGCGCGCTTGGCCATCTCCTCGACCACACTGCGCGTCGTACCCGGAAGAATCCGTTGGGAGTTGGGCGGGGTCCGCAACTCATCGCGAACGACGACGTGAACCGCGGATGCGGAGGCTTCGAGCAACTGTCCGTCACCCAGCAGAATGGTCTCCGCCGCCCCGGCATCGACAGAGAGCTGGCGCAGGAGCACGTTGGCCAACAGCGAGACCGACTTGATGTCCCTACGGGCCCAGCGGGTATCGAACGCCGTGACACAGGACAGTCCGTTAGCCAAGATCTCCCGGGAAGTCACCGGCAGCGGCGCGCAGAACGCAAACACGGTCCGAGGAATGTTCGGCAACGGCGCGTGAGTGCGATTGCGGTCGGCGCCGCGAGTCACCTGCCAGTAGACGTACTGATCGGCGGCCGAGCTGTTTCGCCGGAGCAGCTCGGCGATGAGCCCCCGCCATTCATCGAGCGTGTGCGGATCCTCCATGCGGATCTCGTTCAAGCTGCGGGTGAGGCGAGCGACGTGGGCTTCGAATCTGAAGGGCCGGCCCGAGTACACGGGCATGAGCTCGTAAACCCCATCGGAGTACAGGAAGCCGCGGTCCATCGGCGAGATGCGCGCGTCTGCCAACGGCTGGAAGGAGCCGTTGAGATAACAGATGGGGAAGGGATCAGGCATGGTCACAGTATCGCACGCGGGCAAAAACCACGCCCTGAATCGATAATCGAATCAGGGCCCGCCGCCAGGGGCTGAGGGCCACACGTCCGCGGACAAGCGCGCTTCCGGCGCGCTTGTCCGCCAATGAATCAGTTGAACCAGAGTTTGATGCCGTCGACCGTGCGCGTCCAAAGTCCGCCTTCAGGGACTGCCGTGAACGGCACCAATGGGCCCTTGGCGACTACGTCACCATTGGCATCGGTGACGGTGTAGTCACCAACAGGTTGGTTGGCCGCGATCGGGGCAATCAGCGGCTCCTTCGCGAGCTTCGTGGTCGTCTTCAACGTCGCGGCCTGACCGCGCGGCACGGTAACGAAGATGTCGTTGGCGATGCCGAGTTGAGCAGAGTCCACGGAAGCCTTGTAGACGCGCGGCTTCAGCAGCACCTCGTGCCCCTTGACCTTGGCGGTCTCATAGAAGTTGTAGCCGTAGTTCAGGAGAGCCTCACTTGCATCCTCGCGTGTCTTGACCGACGGTGAGCCCATCACGACGGATACGAGTCGCATGTCTTCGCGCTTGGCGGAAGTAACCAGGCAGTAACCCGCGCTGTCAGTGTGTCCCGTCTTCATGCCATCGACGGTGCCGTCGCGAATCAACAGTCCGTTGCGGTTCTCCTGCTTGATGTTGTTCCAGGTGAACTCCTTGAGGCTGTACCACGGGTAGTACTGGGGGAAGTCCGCGATCAACGCGTTCGCGAGCCGCGCCATGTCGTGAGCGGTCGTGTAGTGATCGGTGGCGGGAAGTCCGTCGGCGTTCACGAAGTTCGTGGACGCCATTCCCAGCCGCTTCGCGTAGGTATTCATCATCTGCGCGAAGGCGGGTTCGGTTCCGCCGATCTTCTCCGCGAGTGCGATCGTTGCATCGTTCCCCGACTGCACGATCATGCCTTTGATCAGTACCTCCGCCGGGATCTGCGTGCCGACCTGCACGAAGCTCCGCGACCCTTCCGCCTTCCAGGCGTGCTCGCTGATGGTGACCTGGTCGGTCAGCTTCAGCCGGCCTTCCTTCAGAGCCGCGAACACGACGTAGGAGCTCATCAGCTTGGTGAGGCTCGCCGGCTCCATGCGATCGTCGGCATGGTCCTGGGCCAGGATCCGGCCGCTGAAGTGATCCACCAGGATGTAGGCGCGGGCGCTGACCGACGGCGCGGTCGGGATCGGCGTAGCACCTTGGGCTGCGCCGGTCGCGACCAGAGCGACGGCGAGGATGGAAAGCGTGGCGTTCGCCACAAAAGCGCAGGACGAGGACCGAGGCATCCCAGACAGTCTCCGGCGAAAAAGTGAAGCAAGAATTCTAGCGCGAAGAGATTCGTCGTTCCGTGATATCGGCCACCACGGCGACCAGCTCTGCGGGATCGACGGGCTTGCTGACGTGCGTCTGATAGCCGGCGTTGAGCGCCAGACGTCGGTCTTCAGTACGGGCCAACGCGGTGAGTGCCACCGCGGGGATCTGACCCGCAATACCGGGCAATGCGCGAAGTTGCCGGATCAGCTCGTAGCCGTCCTGGTCGGGCATGCCGATGTCACTGATGATGAGGCTGGGAGGACCTTGATGGTCCACCTGCGCCAGGGCCTCCAAAGCCGAGCCAACGGTGATGACGTCGGCGCCGCGCTCTTCCAGCACCCGACGGGCGAGGGCGCGGGCATCGGGCTCGTCGTCGACTACCAGGATTCGCAGGCCGGTGAGGTCGTCCAGGGCTCCATGCCGATCGGACCGACGTCGTCCGGCGGCGGCACCCAAGGGTATTGCAACGTTGAGCGGCAGGTGGACGGTCAGCGTCGTTCCTTGGCCTTCGCCTGGACTTTGAACCTCCACGGTTCCTGCATGGAGCTCCACCAGGCTTTTCACGATCGACAGCCCAAGGCCCAGCCCGCCGTGGCGGCGAGTCGTCGAAGCATCGGCCTGCCTGAAGCGATCAAACACATACGGAAGGAACTCCGGTCGGATGCCCTGGCCGGTATCGCTCACCTGGATCTCGGCCTGCCCTTGGTACTCTGCGAGCCTCACGGTCACGACCCCGCCCCGAGGGGTGAACTTGATTGCGTTGGAGACGAGGTTCCAGACCACTTGCTGCAGGCGCCCGGCATCACCGTTCAGGAAGCCTGGCGATCGGATGTCGCCGCGCAGCTCGACTCCCTTGGCGTCCGCAGTCGGTCGGACGGTAGCTACTGCTGCGTTGACGATCACGGCCGGGTCGATGCTCTGGAGGTCGATGCTCAGCTTGCCGGAGAGGATGCGGCTCATGTCGAGCAGGTCTTCGATCATTTGGGCCTGGGCTTTGGCGTTGCGTTCGATCACCTCCACGCCCTGATGGACGGAGCCGGGCCTCCGGTCACGCTTGAGAATGCTGGCCCATCCTACGATGGCGTTCAGAGGCGTTCGCAACTCATGGCTGAGGGTTGCCACGAACTCATCCTTGAGCCGGGTTGCGCGTTCAGCTTCGCTCCGGGCGGCTCTTTCACTGGCCAACAGCGTCTCGAGCCTCCGACTCACGAGCGTTGCCGCCCCGACGAATACGAGGCTGACCAGGATGGTCGTGATCAGGACTCCTTCGCTAGCGAGTCGGGCTCCGTGTTCTTCGGCACGCCGAGCTTCGAGCAGATGTCGCTGCGCAGAATCCAGGTCGGCGGATACACGACGGAATGCGGTCATCAGTTGGGTGCCCGCCCCTTCTGCCATGTGGGTGAGCGTGGCCCGGTCGCCTGTCCTGGTCGCATGGACGGTCTTCTGCAGATCCTCCAGCTGCGACCCGGCGAGCCGTGAAAGCTCTGCCGCGGCCGCTCCGGTGCTGAGCTCATTGGCGCACAGGCGCCGCAGCTCATTGATCGCCAGACGGATCTGCGCAATGGCCGCGTCGTATTGCGTCAGGTACGAGGCGTCGCGCGTCAACAGGAAGCCCCGCTGATTGGCCTCCGAGTCCGTCAGCGCGCCATCGAGGTCATCGAGGGTCTGCAGAACATCGTAAGAGCGCTGGATCTGGGCGCTCGAGTTGGCGAGGGCGGACAGCTCGGTGTAACTGACGAAACCGATCGCGAGGATCGCGCAGAGCGTACCCAGGAAGGCAATGCCCCAAAGGGCGCGACGAGGCACGATCACACGAGGCCCTCCTCAATTTGGAAAAAGTCGCCTGCGGGGGTCAGTCGATCGCGAGCCTTGCGTCTTTGAAGCCGAGCGGGGCCAGCCGCGCGGCCAACTGGTCGAACGCGGCAACGCTGGTAACAGGGCCAACCCGGACGCGATAGAGCGCAGTTGAGCTCCCCGCAGCGGGCTGAACGACAAAAGCGTTGGCGAGACCGGCTGTACGCAGACGTTCGACCGTGCGGTTTGCGTTCCGTTCATCGGCAAACGCGCCGACCTGCATGAAAATCGCCGGTGGAGGGGCTTCGTCCGTCCGAACGAGGGTGTCTGGCTCCCCAGGGGTGAGAGTGCGCACCTCAACGAGCGTGGTGCCTTCACGAATCATGTCGAGCTTCGCGGCGGCGGTGTAGGAGAGATCGATGATGCGGTTGGAGACGAACGGGCCGCGGTCATTGATTCTCACAACGATGCTGCGACCGTTCTTCAGATTGGTCACGCGCGCGTAGCAGGGTAACGGCAGCGTTTTGTGGGCCGCTGTCATTCCATACATGTCGTAGGGCTCACCGTTCGACGTGTGCTCGCCGTGAAAGGTCGGCCCGTACCACGAGGCCACCCCGCGCTCGAGATACCCATCCGCCTTGGCCAGGACGAAATACCGCCTGCCGAGGACGTCATAGAAGGGCGGATTGCCGTGTGCGCTGCGGGGCTCGAACTTCGGAACGGCGTCGGGTACCAGGTCGACGTTAGCGGGCGGTGGCGGGAGGGGTGCCGCAGGGAGCGACGGCTCGATCGGCGGTGGCCGCTCGCGGGGCGGGGGGCCACTGAAACAGCCGGAGATCAACGCGGCCGACGCGCACGAGACGACGATTGCGAGCAGCCGGGCGGCTTTCATCGAATGCCGATATCTGCGGACCGAACGGAGTGCACGCGCGCAGCGATCGCGTCAGCCAGGTCGTTCACGGCCATCGCATATCGGGCGCTGTGGTTGTAGCGCGTAATGACATAGAAATTCTTGAAGCCCACCCGGTAGGCGGGGCCGTCCTTCTGCTCGGCGGAGATCAGCACGACCTGGGTGGCACCGGGCTGGGGACTCGTAGGCGCTGCTGGCTGGACGCTGCCAGTGGGGGCGGCGCCGATCCTGACACCCTTGGCGTTCAGGCTGTCGAGGGTCTCGTTCAGCTCCAGATTGCGCGGATCGATCTGGAAGGACGGATCGGGATCGAGCTGTGCGTCGGCGATGACACGGGCGCCCGGCTCCCAGCCCAGCGACTGGAAATAGTTAGCGACGCTGGCGAACACATCATCCCAGTCGGTCCACAGGTTGCGCCGCTTGTCGGAGTTGCCGTCCACGGCGAAGCGGCGGTAGGTCGAGGGCATGAACTGCGGCGCGCCCATCGCCCCCGAATAAGACCCCGTGACGGTCAGGGGATCGATCTTCTCTTCGCGAGCGAGCAGCAAAAACTGCTCGAGCTCGCCGCGAAAGAAATCGGGACGGGCCGCGTCATCGAAAGCGAGCGTCATCAGCGCGTCCAGGACCCGGTCCTTGCCGGTGAACGTGCCGTAGTTGGTCTCTGCTCCCAGGATCGCGACGATGTATTCGGGCGCTACGCCGCGTTCCCTGGCTACACCTTCGAGCGTCTGGCGGTGATCCAGGTAGAAGCGTACGCCGTCGTCGATTCGCTTCGCGTTGACGAACCGATCGCGATATTCCCACCACTCGAGCACGCGCTCGGCCGGTTTGCTCGAGCGGTCGAGAATCGTCGCACGCGGCTCACCTTTGGAGAGGATGTGTACGACGGATTTGCGGTCGAGACCGTCCTGGGCGACGACGTTGTCGATGAAAGCCGCGATCTCGGGGCGGGAAAGATCGAATTTCGCGGCAGCATCGGCGGCCACCGGCGCGGCGGTCTGGGCGAGCGCCGGTGTCGTGGCGCATGCGCAAAGCAGCAGCGAGTGGACTAAGCGTTTCAACAGCTACGAGCTCACGAGTTTCCGGTGCGAGTACAACGCCATCAGAATACCGAAGCCGGCCAGCAGGGTCACCACCGAAGTGCCTCCGTAGCTGACCAAAGGTAGCGGCACGCCGACGACCGGGAGCAATCCGGTCACCATGCCGGCGTTGATGAACACGTAAACGAAGAAAGTGAGTGCCAGGCTGCCGGCGAGCAGACGCGCGAATGTGTCCTGCGTCTGCATCGCAAGATAGATCGAGCGGCCCACCACGAACATGTACAACATCAGCAGGACGGCCAGCCCCAGCAGCCCGAACTCCTCGCCGATCACGGCAAAGATGAAGTCGGTCGAGCGCTCGGGCAGGAATTCGAGCTGCGCCTGGCTGCCGTTCATCCAACCCTTGCCGAAC
>FTEY01000654.1_pt1 | contig 18290 bp, 11 predicted proteins | sample 1640321 | NCBI WGS metagenome assembly FTEY01 (sample SAMEA3914816, study PRJEB12502) | metagenome | biome: forest; material: soil | place: USA | collected 2011-09-16 | depth 0.3 m
GATCCGGGAACTGCACGAGAAACTTCGCTGCGGCATCACGCATCGCAGCATTCGTGGCGCGCACCAGCGGTGTGCTGCTCCTCATTCCGGACGCCAATGAGTTGCCATAACCCGTCAGCGTGAAGCTATCGGACCTCTCTCCCTGCGGCGTGTACAGGTTGATGCGGTATCTGATGGTCACCGCGTAATACCGGCCACCGGTCTCGCGAGAAGTGACGAACGAATATTGGTCGATTCGAGGCTCGAACAGCGCCTGCAGGTTCGAAGCGGCCCGCGCTGAATCGAGGTCCTTGAACTCCTCGACGTGCTCGAACTCGTCCGTGAACACGTCGTGCATCAGGCGTTCATGCCCCGGGCCCAGCGCGACCTGCCAATCCACGCCCCAGCGGGTTTCCTGGTGCAGGTACTTGCGCATGTCAGGAGCGACGATCAAACCGACGCGTGCGGGCAACGGTTGCAACAGCGGCTTGGGCAGTTTCGGCTCAGGATGAATGGCGACCGCGCCACAGGCAATCAGCGCAGCGGCCATGGCGTTGGCCAGGACAACGAGACAAAGCGGGCGCAGGCGGCTGGCCATCTCACTCTCATCCAATGAACTTACTGCTTCATCCCCACGAAGGTACCGTTGTTCTGCTCGCAGATCAGCCGCATTAATGCCGAAAAGCGGATATTTGTAAACGGCGCCATGTCCGGCGCCTCCGGGAACCCGATGGCGTGGATGCGCACCGGCCGGCGCCCGTCGTGGTTGAGCTTGTTGAGCGAGCCGATCGAATCCAGCGCCGCCTGGATCGACTCGCCCGTGAACTCGTCCCCCATCACGAAGACGCTGATGCGCTTGTCATCTGCCCAATAGCTGCGCAGCGCTTCCTCCATGCCCGGAACGGGATTGGACTGACTGAACGCGCGCCACTCCTTGGCCCGTGAGCGGATTTCGGCGCGCTGCTGGGGCGAGTCCTGCAGCCATTTGCCGCGCGTTCCGGCGAACAGGTACTTGCCCTGGTCGTTGATGATCTGCAATCCCTTGACGCTCGGATACAGGCTCAGGATCTCATCGACGATCGCGAGATTCAGCTCCCAGTGGTTGCTGGTCATGCTCGAGGAGGTGTCGATGATGAAAATGATGTATTCGCTGTCGATCGGGATCCCACCGACGACGTCCGTCGCGGTCCGTGCCGCGCGGTCCTTGAGCAATCGTTGCATCTCTGCGCTCAGCGTCTGATACGCCGACACCAACTCTCCTTCCACGACATTGGTGACAGCGGCGTCCTTCTTACTCGAGGAGTACTGCCCCTGTACGTGCGACAGATCGCCCGACAGCCGGGCAAGCTGTTGCCGGTCGCGCTCCAGGGTCGCGACCTTGCTGTTCAAGTCCCGCTCGAGCTGCGCCGTTTCGCCACGAATCTCGTGCAGCTGCACTTCCAGCGCCCGCACCTGACCATCGAGATTGACGCGGCTCTTCTCGAGCTCGAAGGGCTGCCCGACCTCGGTCAGCACCAACAGCAGGATGATCGCCCCGAAACCGCAGCAGATGCAGTCGAGAAAGGAGAGGCTGAAGACCTCGACCTCGCGCCGCCGCCGCATCAGGGCCAATCCTTCGACGGCATCAGCAAAGTCCCGTCCGTCAGCCGCGACAGATGCCAGAAGCGGTGCGCCGCCTGCGTATCCCCATTCATCGGCAGCAATATCGTATCGACCGGCACCTTGTCCGGCAGTTGACCGACCGCCTCATCGAACAGCCGCATTCGCACGCCCGAATCCACGTACTTGCGCAGACCGGCGGTCTTCCCCTGCGTCGGCAGGCCGTCGGTGATCAACACCACCTGATCCGGCAACGGACTCAAGGTCTTGGTCGCCGAAAACGCGTTGTAGAGACTGGTGCCATCGCGGGGGACGAGCTCTTTCAGAGCTGACATGTCGCGCGCCAGTTGTGTTGCATCACTCCCCCCGAGCCACTTTCCTTGCGTAGCGGCCACCAAAGGCTGCGCCTTGGTATTGAACGTGAAGATCTGATACTGGCTCCCAGGTGGCAGCTGGGTCATCAACCAACTCACGGTGTCGACGGCACGGCGCCATTTGGCTGCCGCACGCTTGTGCTCATCGTCCAGGTTTCGCATCCGGATGACGGTAACGACATCCTCGTGCAGCATGCTTGCGGACACGTCCAGCAAAATCAGGATGCGCTTGCCTCGCATGCGGATGCCGTTGATGTAGCGCCGCTCGCCACCCGCTTGACGGAAGCTCTTGATCGTTTGGCCCGCGGGCCCCTTGTCGACGGCACCTGCCTCGAGCCGACGGACGCCGTCCTCGAGCGACTTCACGTCGGCCTTCAGCTTCTCGATATGCGCACGCTTCGCAACTGTCTCGGCATCATAGGTCGAGACATCCTGATTCTCATTCCTCAGCTGCGAGACGATCTCGGTGGTGCGGCCGACTGTTTCCGTAGTCTCGCGCGCTGTTCTCTCCAAGGCGTTGCGCAACACCACGAGATGCTCGGCGCCCTGCAGAACCTGCTCGGCCAACCGGCTCACTTCGGCCGACCTGTCGTCGGACTTGTGTATGCGAATCACGCCGGCCTGGGCGCTGATGATGGTGTAGAAGAGGATGACGGCGCCAAACCCGCAGCAGATGCAGTCCAGAAAGGACAGCGTGAAGACTTCGAAGGTGCGGCGCCTGCGGCTCATACGCAGATCAAGGCCAACTCGATACCAGGCTCGCCCAACCGCACCCGGTCTCCGGAGTACACGCGCACCCGCTCGACTACGCGCTCACCGTTGACGTAAGTACCGAAGCTGCTGTGGTCGAGTAGCACCAACTCATCGCCGTCGCCTACGAAGGTGCAGTGGCGTCGTGATACGCCGGCCAACCCGTCCGGCAACGTGATCGAGCGATCGGATCCGGGAGAGCGGCCGACGATCACGGCTTCCGACCCGACGGGAATTGCGCGGCCGTCCCACAGCAGGTGTGTCGGCGCAGGGCCGCCCGCCTTGCGGCCACCCAACCGCGTCCGGATCGGACCGCCAGCCGACTCTGCAGGTGACCGGAGGGGCAGTCGTCGCACGAGATGAACGCTGTCGTCCGTGGTCCGCGCCGGGAGATCGAGTTGGGACAACGTTGCGGCGGCGAAGCCATCCGGAACGGCAACGAGCTCGCAGTCGACGAACTGCTCGATCTCGCCGCGCAGCCCGGGAACCTCCGCCAGAGCCCGTGGCATGACCAGAGTGACAGCCATCCCCGCGGGGCGCAGCTCGTGCACCAGGCGCAGAATTTCCCGGGTGAGAGGCTGTGCCGCGAGCGCCAGCTGATCCCGGCTCAGCTCCACTTCGAAGCGCTCGTCGCCTTTGACCAACGCCGCCGTGGCCGCGCCGGCCGCTTCCGCCTCGCTGACGACGCCCGCGATGGCGTCGAACAACATCTGCTCGGTCGCAGCATCGTGGAGAGGGTCGAAGCGCGTGCGCTTGACCATTGCCATACTGATGAATTCGATCCACGCCTGATAGAGTTCGACCACACCTCCCTTGTTGGTCTGAACCGTTCGGCGCCGCCGTGCCACACCCGCTGCTACGTCTATCGCTGTTGCGGCCGCGTGGTGCAGCCCTAGTTCGACGGCTATTGCGTTTCGTTCCGTGCCCAACGCGGCGACGCAAGCAGTCGCGCCATCTACGAATCCATCGACCTGCAACGCGAGCGCCCGTGCCAGGCCCAGGATGGTACCGAGCCCGCTTGCCTGCGCAATGGCCGGAGCCAACATCCAGACTCGCTCATCGGGCCGGGCTGGCTGGACCTCGAGTCGTTGGGACAGATCGGCGCTCAACAGGCGCAGGGCCCGCTGCGAAACATCCGCCTGCGTCAGCGCGGTCTCCCAGTGCCGGGACGAGGTGACGGTGGGATGGCTCCGCAGTGCGTGCCATGCCAAGGTCCCCGCCGCCTCACGGGTACCTCCATCGAACACCGCTCCTGGCGCACTCGAGAGCGTCATACCGTCCCGGGCAAAGGACAGGGCACGGTCATCGAGCTCAATGGCGAGGGGCTTCATCTTCCAGCGCGGGGCACTATTGTGCCCGTCCATTGCGTCGGACATTGCGCCGCTGCGCGCACATCAGATATCCGCCGGAAAGCTGACACTGTTGTCCGCCGACTCCTGCGAGTCCGGCGCAACCGTCGGGTCGTCCTTGATCGTCGCGTCCTCCTCGGGCGCCCCCGCTGGCGGCTTTTGCGCCGACGCCACCGGTTTTGCCGCTGCGGGTCGCGGTGCTTGCGCCTCCGGCACCGGCTTCTGCTCGGCCGCCCGCAGCGACATCACCGCCACGCCGGCGCCGATGATCCCCACCACACTCAAGGCCATCACGACCTGTTTGGCTTTCATACACCCTCCTACTCGGCGTAACGCGCGATGCGAAACCCGACAGTTGGACTCGAACTCTCTTGAACGTCGCGCCATGCCAGGCGCAACTCCGTCGCTACCGCCGTCTTCCAGTTGGCGCCGCGGATCACATGGCGCGTGCCATCGTCCGGACCCAACGGATCCGTCACCGCCGCGGCATCCACGAATGACAGGTAGTAGTCGTTCATCCACTCGGAGACGTTTCCCGCCAGATCATGGAGGCCAAGCGGACTTGCCCTGAACTTTCCGACAGGAGCCACGACCGGATACTCATCACGGTACCCGGGCAGATTCGCCGGCAGAGACGCTCCCGTCTCTTGCCCCGCCACATTGCCGAACCCCGCCCGCACCGGCAGCGCATCGCCCCAGGGGTAACGCCGGGAGCTGTTGGATGCCGCATAGCGCGCGGCGTACTCCCACTCGGCCTCTGTCGGTAGCCGATATCCGATCGGCACGGGGCGCTTCAGAACGTAACCGTTGTCCTTCTTCTCGTAGGCCGGCGGCAGGCCGTCACGCTCCGACAGCCAGTTGCAGTATTCCGCCGCGTCGTTCCAACTCACCTGGCTCACCGGCTGGGTGTCCAGATCGATGGAATACTTGTCGATGAAGCCGGAGGAATGGGCCGCGCGGAACTTACGGAACTGTTCGTTCGTTATCTCCGTTACACCGAGGTAGTACGGTCGCTTCAAGATGACCTGCCGAAGCCCTTCGTTCGGGCGGCGACCTTGCTCCCGTCGGTCGCTACCCATCGCGAAAGTCCCCCCAGGCACCAACCGCATGGTGTACCCATCTCCGGCCGCGATGATCGGTACTGACTCCAGAAGCGCGGCGCCTCGATCGAGGGGAACCAGGTGATAGTGGATCTGGCGTTCGAGACCGGTCGCGGGGGTCACCGTATCCCGGAACGCCAGAAATCCGTCCTTGCGCACTTCGAGCTGGTGCTCGATGGCCGACAGCTCGAGAGTCTGTGGAGTGCGCCCCTGGGTGGCGCCGTCGACGATGAGCTCCGCACCCGCCGGCTCGCCCTGCACAGTGACCGCCGCGACCAGCTCTTGCAGTCTGGCATCCAGCGCGATTTTCCGGCCCGGATCCGTAAACACCGGGCGGCTCCAGGTCGCGTAACCCGGAAGGTCCATCACCACATCGTGAGACACCCCGGCCGGAAGATCGATCTCCAAGGGCGTTCTGCCACGGTGGGTACCGGCGATCGTGACTTCTGCGCCCGTGGGATTGGACTTCAGTGTCAGGTGCGCATCCGGCTGCCCCAGCGAAACAGGCCCGATCGCCAACCGCTCGCCGGCCCTGACGACTACGCTGCTCTCCCAGGGTTTCAGACCGGCGGCTGCGATTCGCACCAGCCTGACACCGGACTCGACCTCGAGCGTCCGCGGCGACGCGCCCAGATCAACGCCGTCCACACTGATCTGCGCATCCGCCGGAATCGAAGTGACTTCGACGGAACCCCACGCCGGCTTCAGAGCTACCTTCAACGCCTGGTGGACGCTGGATCCCTTCACAGCCATATGGGTGGTGAAGTCGAGGTAACGCGGAGCGTGAACGGTGATCGTTCGGTCGCCGGCCGCGACCTCGATGTCGCCGGGCACCTTGCCCGACTCGGCCCCATCGACGATCAGGACTCCGGGAACCCCGCCGGTATCGACATGGAGTTTGCCGGGTAGCTTGCCCAGTCGGAACCGGATCCCCTCGGTGTTGTTCGATGCCACGTCGAGCTCGGCATCTCCGGGGTAGTACCCCTCGCGCTCCGCGCGAATGAGATGTTTGCCTGGCAGCATCATCAGCCGGTCACCGGAGCGGAATGACAGAACCGTGTCCGGGGTTTTTACGCGGGCGTCCCCGGGAACAACGTCCAAAGGCACAGGCTCCAGAAACGAGACGAACGCAACGATGGCGATGCCCGCAGCAACGACGGCGCCAACGGCGACCTGCAGGCGACGACGTCTGGCTCGCGCGGCAGAATCGAGCCCATCACCGATCTCGCCGCGCCCCGACTCGCGAGGCACGATGACAGGCGCACCGCGAGCGTGAATTTCCAGTTCTTCGTCGCCGCCCTCACCCTGTGCAAGGGCGGCGATCGTCGCGGCCGGAGCCACCGTTGCATTGCCGACGAGATGGCAGACATCCATCCTCAGGAGCGTGCGCGAAACATCGGTGACGACTATCTGTGCGTCGCCGACCGCAAGAACATCGTTGCGCCGCAGATCGCGTGGACTTGGAAGGACCCGCCCGTCGAAGTGAATCTCGGCCGAGCCTGCGGGCTCCGCCACCCACACGGCCGTGCGACGCTCCACCCGCAATTGAGGCCCATCGGGCACGCCGGGCACAACGATGTCCGCGCCGGGACCGCCCACGGAGAACGCTGCGCTGAGCGTGCGCTCGCCACCTGGCTCCCGGATTCGTGCTTCTGTGTAGGAGACCGGCGCTCGTGTGTCGGACGCCGGCACCGCTTCATTCATATCGGCTCGGAACAGGTGATGCTCACCGTTTGCGACCCTTGGCCGGGAGAGACTGTAATGTCGCGCCGGACGTCGCGGAAGCCGTTGCGGGTACCGATGACCGTGTACCGACCCGGCTTCAGCTCGATCTCACGCCGGGCGAAGGTACCAAACGCGCCGATGCTCGGGATGCTGATTTGTGTCGCATTGTCCGAGACCAACTGCAGACGGACCGCCTTATCGAAGTCCGGCAGCAGTGCCCCCAGGCGGGTTATCTGCGATCGCAGGACCGGGCCAGCGGAGTCCTGCATCCTGGCGCTCTGCAACAGATCCCGAGCTTCGTCCCGCACGGCCGGGGTGGACAATCGGCTCGGCTCGTCGATCAGAGCCTGTAACCGCAACGACATCTCGGCCCTTCCGGTTGCACGTGTCTTGCCCTGCTGCGCAAACACGAGTGAGGGATCCGCACGCAGCGCAGCCTCGTACTCCTGGGCCGCATCATTCCAGCGTTCCTGCGCCTCGAGCGCCGCCCCCTTTTGCCGGGCCGACGCATAGCCGCGTGCTGCAATGGCAGCACCGACACGACGCAAACCTTCGGACGCCTCGGCCCCGTTCGGCTTGATAGCGCGGGCCTTCTCGAACGAGTCGTGTGCATCGTCCAAACGTCCCGCTCCCAAGGCGGCAAACCCGGCGCCGACCGCTTTCGCGTAATTGTCATCGCCGAAGGCGGCATTGGCGCGGGTCAGGCCCTGCTTCGCCTGTTCACTGCCCGGATCCAGCGACAGAGCCTGGCTGTAGTCTTGCGAAGCTCGCCCGTAGTTGCGTGCGCGTTCGGCATTCTCACCGTCCGCCAGGAGAGGCAGTACGCCCGAGAGGCTTCGCGTCCTTCGCTGCCCCGCCTGCACGCGCTTGTCATTCGGGTCAATCCGTCGCGCCAGATCAAATGCCTGCGCAGCGAGCTCACCCTGGCCGGCCGCCAAGGCTTTGTCGCCGGCATCGATCTGGGCGTCGAACGCCTGCCGGGCGCGACGCTCCACGCGCTCCACCAGAGCTGCGGCCTGGCTCAGACGCGACAAAGCCACTTTGGTGTTGCCTGCGTCATGAGCACCGATCGCCTCGGCGGAGAGCATCTTGGCGTCCGAGAAATCCCGGCCACCCCAGATACCGGCGCCTCGGTTGTCCAGCGATGCCAGACGCGTATCAACATTTTGTCGCGAGGATTTGTAGGTTGCCTCGGCCTCAGCCGGAGGCGCTGCTGCAGTGTTCTGCAATGCAGCGACCGGAGCGGCCTGCCCAGACGAGCCCGCCACAGGACGTGCCGTGTCCGGCGCGGCCGCAGCACCGGGTGGAACCGCGGTACCCGCCGGAGCCTGCGTGGGCGCAGGCGTCTTGTCGGATGACACCGCCTTGTCGCCTTCTGCCGGCGCCGACGCCGACGCCGGTGTCGTCGCTGCAGCCCGTCCTTTCAGATCAGCCTCGGTAATGCTCAGGCCCCGCGAAACCGCATCCGGAGCGTAGTCCGGCAACACGTAGAACCACGCAACACCCGCAACCAAGGCCAAAGCCAACACGACCCAGGGCCAGCGCCGCGCACGTATCGGTTCCAACCGTGCGGAGCGAGGGGCGGGAACGAATTGTTGGAGATCGTCGAATGCCGACCGCGGCTTCGGTCGGGGACTGACGCTCGGGAGTGGCGGGACGACCGAGACGTCATCCCTTGCCCGCAAGGGGGGCATCGGGGGCATCGCGTCTGTCGCCCGTTCTGTTGTCTGTTCTGTTGTCCGTTCTCTGGCCCGCAGCACATCTTCTCTTGCCTGCAGCGCCGGGATGTCGTGCGGCGGTGGCAAAGGCGCGGCCGCCTCCGCTGCCCTCAACGCCGGGTCGGCCGCGCCGCTCCGATCCGCCCGCAGCTCTTCGGCACTGACCGTCGGCGTCAGCGCCGGGGGTAAGGTGAACCCCACCGGCTTGAAGCCGGCCATTGTCGGATCCGACATGTCGAACGTCAGCGTGTCGTTCAACGCCGAATCCAACTCATCGATGACTTCTCGCATCGAGCGCGGCCGGTTGATGGCACGCTTGGAGAGCATCCTCATCACGAGCGCCGACAGCAACGGCGGCACCTGCCGCGTCGGCTTCATCGTCGGCACCGGTTCCTCCATCGCACGCTGGACGTCGAAATGAGGGTAGTACGGCGGATAGCCGGAAAACAACTCGTACGCCAGCGCTCCGAGTCCGTAGACGTCGTCACTCGGCAGCGGCGGCTCGCCACGCAGCTGTTCCGGGCTCGCCGTAAAGGGCGACAGCCCACGCGAAGCCTCCTCAGGTTCCGCATCGACGAAGCCGGCAACACCGAAGTCGGCGAGCTTGACGCGTCCGCGCGAATCGAACAGAACATTTCCCGGTTTCAGATCCCGATGAACTACACCGCGCTCGTGGGCGTGCTCGAGCGCCTGAGCCACTTCGATGAGGACCGGAACGATCTCGAGGTATCCCGAACCGCGCAACTTGCGCAGGTCGCCGCCGGAGGCGAGCTCCATTGGCAGAGCTACCATGTCACCGGAGCGCTCCGGTGGGTACACCTTGAGGATGCACGGATGATTCAGCCGACTGGAGATCTCGTACTCGTGCGTCAGGGCGGCCCACGCCGCTTCGCGTTTCGCCGGCGACGGCGTTACGATTTTTAACGCAACATCGACGCCGCGCACTTCGTCGTGCGCCAACCGGACCTCGCCCTGCCCCCCGGCTCCGAGCCGGTCGAGAATCGTGAAGCGAGCATCCAGCCGGCGGCCTGTGGTGGCAACAACCGCTTCTGTCATGGCCGAACGCTCAGCGGGCCTGCGCACTCCCGGCCGGATTGGCGGCAATCGGCGCGGTGTCCGCCGACGGCGCCGCCGAGTCGGGGATTTCGCCCGAGGCCGTCAAGGTGCCGTTCTCTTCGAGATAGAGCTGATGTAACAGTTTGCGCCATTCGCGATATTGCTCGTCGGCAGTGCCGGTTAAACGCAGGGTCCGTCCTTCGACGTCGACCACCTGCGGAGCCACCTCCGACCGGAAGGAATCGGAAAGCTCCTTCAAGGCCTGAGCGTGGACTTTGGCATCGGCGTATTTCTTCAGACCGGAGAGGATCGCCGCCGTTCCACCGATCGCTCCCGCCGTTCGCACGGCGCCCTCGAGCCGGCGACAGTTGTAGTCCGCCGAGTTGCACTGCCCAGGGACCAGTACGCTGGCCAGAATCGCCGCGGCACCCAGGAACGTGCGCACGCGAGCCTGGTTCCGGGTGCGCTCTTCCTTTTCGATCTCGTCGTAGCTCGCACGGCGCCATTCCCCGTACGACTGACTCATCTGGTCCGTGAAGTTCGCGTAGTACCCGTTGACCGTATCGATGACTCCTGAATCGCGCTCGCGGATGCGGTCGATGCGGGTGTTGATCGGGTCGTCCTGCGCAGGAAGACGCGCCACTCGCACAGTTCCCTTGGCATCCTGATTCAGGTAGCCCTGCATCGCCTGGGGAGCCAGATCGCGCGCGAACTCGAGCTGCGTCACCCGCCGGACATCGCGTCTGTCGGCCACCCACAGGGCATCCCGGGCCGCGACCATGTCGTTCGCGATCTGCGAATAAACGTTCTGAAAGGGATCGCGCGCCTTGAGCGCCGAATCCGTCTTGTACGAGCCCACATCTGCCAGGCTCTCGTATCGCTTGCCGTTGATCCATACCCGACCGGTGGAGTCCTTGACCGTAACCTCAAGAGCAAGCTTCGCTCCCGTGGATTCCAGGATCCGCCCCGTGACCTGCAGATCGATGAATTCCGCCCCCTCCGGGATCACCCGGACCGCGCCCCACTGACCGGATGATTCGAGCGTGCTGCGCAGCAAGGTGGCCGCGAAGTGCGACTCCGCCTGGCGGATCTTCGGATCGATATGCTTTTTGGTGAGCGCCGGCTCGTTCGTCGCCATCTCCGGCGGGATACCCGGATCGAACGAGTGCACGCCGACATCCAGCCGCTCGTCCTCCGGAATCTGCCGATCCGCCTGGATGGCGTTCACCTTGGGCAGAGGCTTGGTCTCTTTGACGACGCACCCGCCGAGCAGGAACAGCACTGCCAAGGCCATGCAGCCTGTGAAGGCCCTGCTGCAGCCTGCCAGTGCCATACAGCCCGCCGTGCGACCCACAAGCGTGCTGGCGCTCCAATCTGATCGCCCGCTCATGTCCTCACCTCGTCTCCTGCGTTTCGCCGTCCCGCTGCCTCGCGACACCCAGCCGCAGGATCTCACCGTCAGCGGTCGTCACCTTCCTGGCGCGTTCTTTTTATAGTCGACGTATTCTTTCCATAGCTTGTCTTTGAGCTCTGGGTCCGTCTCCTGCTCAGCTGCCTTGCGCAGACGGCGTGCGACCACATCGTCGTCGCTTCCATCGGGAATCTCGCGCGCCGTTGCGCCATTTCCAGTCGTGCCGCTGCCGTCCGCGGCGGCACCGGCCTTGTCGGACTTCAGGTCGCCCGAGCGCTGATCGTTCTGCCCTGGCCGGCCCGACCGGCTGCGGCGGTCCCGGTCTCCCTTGGATTGAGTGTCTTTCTCCGGCGCTTCGGTTGTACTCGAACCCGGTTTTTCGGCGCCCCCGGCTGCGGCAGTCGGGGCGGCGCTGCTGTCGGCGCTGGCTGAGCCCGTGCCACCACCCGATGCCTGGCGCGCATCACGCTCCTTCGCTACCGACTCCTGCTCCTTGCGCAGCGTCGCGTCAAAGGTGCCGAGGGAGTCGTCCAATCGCCGATCTATTGCAGCGCGTCGCTCGTCTGGCGTCTGAGCTCGCTTCGAAGCGCCCGCGCTTGATGGTACGCCGCCGACCACTGCCGATCCCGTGCCCGACATTGGGTTACTGGGGTCGCCCGCACGAGTCGCACCGGCCGCATCGCCAGCACCGGCCGCATCGCCAGCACTGGCCGAGCGCCCCCCGCCCGCCGAAGCACCAGCACCTGCCGAAGCGTCCGCGCCACCCGAAGCGCCCGCGCCTGCCGAACCGCTCCCTCCGCCTCCGCCCCCCGCAGTGATCAGGCCGCCGCCGCCACTCGCCGCGGACATGGAGCCTGCGCCACCCGCCGAGTCCCGCGAGTTCGTTGCCTGTGTTGAATCGCTCGCTGAGCCAGAGCCTTTTTTCTGCGACCCGGAGGAGTCCTGACTATCGCTGGCGGCCTGCGACGTCGAGGAAGACGACGACTTCGGTGTCGGCGGTGTCTTGGGAGTCGTCTGACAACCTGCGATCACCAGCAACGCGACGGCGACTCCCGTCACGACTGTCAATCTCGCTTGCGTCGACTCACGCACAGTCACCTTCACTCGCTCGCGTTGGTCACTTTTGTGTTCACGATCGACGAGCTGCGCTTGGGCAGCGGCTTGTTGTTCTTCGCGTTGAGCACCTGGGTTGCCCCATCCTCGTCGTCACTACCGACGAAGAACGTCCGCAGTTGGCTCGCCATCCGGTTGCAGGCCAGACTCTGCACTCTCGCAATGAAGGGCAGCGGCACGACCGCTCCTATGATCGCAGACGTGCCCGTCACATCAGTGCCCACGCTGCCGGCTGACTTCGCCTGCTGCAGATCCCAGATCGTGGCCTCGTAGTTGGATTCGTTTTCCCACCAGCCAAAGCCTATGCAGCCAGCCGCGCCTGGGGCAGCACCGCAGGCAATGCTTCCACCGCCGTCGGTCTTCTGTGTTCCGCCATCCAGCCAGACGATATAGCGCACACCCGAGGCTGCAATACGCTCACTGACTCCCGGACGCGTCAGCAACGTCGCGACCGCCTCGGGTCGTGTTGGAGCTGTGCCGGGCTCGAACCAGGGGAACATGGAATCGACGAATTGCACGTGCGGTCGGACCGCGATCGCGGACTCGCCACGACCTGCGAGCCCGTTACCAACACAGTCCATGAATTCATCTTCGGCGCTCGCGCCCTCGATCTGAGGCTTCGCGAGAATCACGACAGCTTCGTTCTTCTGAATCTTCGTGTGCAGCTCGCGGGATTCTTCGACTCGCGATTGCATGCATCCGGGCAACACTACGAGCATTGCGAGGGCGGCAGTACGGCAGGACCCGACAGTGAGACCATTCATTGGTGCGGCTCCTCTATGAGCGTCTTCTTGCCGGCCGTGCCACCGGCGCGCTACGCCTCCAATGCGCGGCGCGCCCGCGCCTCGCCATCCGAGTATGCCATTGCTTCTCGCGGCGCGGCTGATGCGTTTTCATTCAGTTCTGCTCCCCAGGAACAGCGCTCCTCCCTGTTGTGCACGGGATGCGTTACAACGCAAACCGTAGCTCGCGCGTACGCTTGAGCTTGCGCCACCCGCGCCTCCTCCGCTGCGCCGCTCAGGCACTCCGCCACTCTTTGCCGCTCTCCGCCGCAAAGGCGATCGTTTCCGGCCGCCCTTCCGCCCCACGCCCGCCCGCAAGCCTTCCACTGGGTACTGTACGGGTGTACAGTTCAACCGTGAGCGGCAAAACCATAGGGCGCAACGTATTCAAGGGCCGCGGCGCGCTCTCGAATCCCGCGGGACGCTTCGAGTCACAAGACGTCGAGCGCGTGGACGACGGCTGGTATGTCGAGGAGCAGCCGGACAGCATTGCCACAACCGTGGCGCCCGACCGCGCGAAAAGCATCATCAGCACCAACGACTCGCCCGACATCCCGTTCGAGCAGTCGATCAACCCTTATCGCGGATGCGAACACGCGTGCATTTATTGCGTCGATGGAGGCACGCGCATTCTCACGGCTGACGGCAGCACGCGCGCTATCGCGGATATACGCGTGGGTGACGACATCTATGGAACCGTGCGCGCGGGATGGTATCGGCGATATGTAAGAACCAAAGTGCTGGCGCACTGGAGTGTCATCAAGCACGCGTTTCGGGTCACGCTGGAGGACGGGACGGAGTTGATCGCCGGCGGGGACCACAGGTTCCTGACCGAGCGTGGCTGGAAGTTCGTCATAGACAATCCAGCAGGGCAGCAGCAAAGAGCCCACCTAACGAGCGGCAACAAGCTCATGGGCACCGGGGGATTTGCGAAAGGGCCCGAGCACAACGAAGACTACCGACGCGGCTACCTCTGCGGCGTCATACGCGGCGATGGCACGTTGGGCGAATACCTGCGGTTTCGGCCAAGCGGCACCTGGAATCCGATCTACAGTTTCCGCCTCGCGCTCTGCGACGTTCAGGCCCTCGACCGAGCAGAGCATTGGCTTCGGCTCGCAGACGTCGAGACGCGACGCTTCGCGTTCAGCGCAGCTAGCCAGACCCCGATGCAGGCCATCAGGGCAAATACCAGCCTCAGACTAGACCGCGTACGCGAGTTGATCGCCTGGCCGGCACAGCCAGCACGTTCGTGGATGGCCGGGTTTCTCGCCGGGATCTTCGACGCCGAGGGACACCATAAAGACGCAGTGCTGCGAATCTCCAACAGCGACTTCGACATCATTCGCCAGATCACGGAGTCCCTCCGAGCCTTTGATTTTCAGTATGTCGTCGAACCCGGCGGATTGGGCGTGAACAAGTCGGTCCTCGTCGTCCGCTTGACCGGAGGACTCAAAGAGCACCTGCGGTTCTTTCATACCGTAGATCCCGCGATTTCACGCAAGCGCGACATCGAAGGCCAGGCAGTGAAAAGCGACGCCAAGCTCGGTGTCGTCTCCATCGAGCCTCTCGGCAGGACGATGCGCCTGTACGACATCACGACGGGTACCGAGGACTTCATCGCAAACGGTGTGGTCAGCCACAACTGCTACGCGCGACCCAGCCACGCGTACATGGGCCTGTCTTCCGGCATCGATTTCGAAACGAAACTGTTCTACAAAGAAAACGCGGGCAAAGTCCTCGAGCAAGAACTCGCGCGGCCCGGCTACGTATGCAAGCCAATCACACTCGGCGCAAACACCGACCCCTATCAACCCGTCGAGCGCGAGCTCCGCGTCACTCGGTCGATCCTCGAGGTTCTGACGCGAACGCGTCACCCGGTGTCAATCATCAGCAAGAGCGCCCTCGTGCTTCGCGACCTCGACTTGCTCACAGACTTGGCAAAAGACGGACTCGTCGGTGTGGGCATCAGCGTCACGACGCTCAACGCCGAGACCAAGCGTTCGCTCGAGCCGCGCGCGGCTTCGCCGCAGGCGAGGCTACGCGCGATCCGTGAGTTGAATGCCGCAGGAGTGCCGACAGGAGTGATGGTTGCACCTGTCATTCCTGCGATCACGGATCACGAGATGGAGTCGATCCTTGAAGCGGCTGTCGAGGCGAATGCAAAGTGGGCCGGGTATGTGCTCGTGCGTCTGCCGCACGAGATAAAGGACCTGTTCAGAGAGTGGCTCGCCGAACACTTCCCGGATCGTGCATCTCACGTTATGTCACTTATCCAGGACATGCGAGGCGGCCGTGACAACGACCCCCGTTTCGGTACTCGCATGCGCGGGACCGGGCCGGTGGCCGAGCTGTTACGCAACCGCTTCAAAATCGCCTGCAGGCGGCTCCACTTGAATTCCGCTAGCCGCGAGCTGTCACAGCCGACGCACCTGTTCCGCCCGCCAACACCGCCCGGCGCGCAGTTCCGCCTCGACTTTTAGGCTACCGGAGCGTCAGCAATCCTTCGTTGCTGAGAGTCATGAACTGCCCATTGCCGGCGTACTGTAATTCGACCGCCTGATTGCGGGTACCCGCGACAAAGCCGGTGGCACCCGACGTCGTGCTCGAGGCAGGGTTGAAGAGATAACCGTTGCTCGCCCCGGCGACCAACCTTGAACCGTCAGCCGAACTCGCCAGCGCTGTCCACGCCTGAGGTCCCGCAGTCTCCTCTGTCCAACTCGCACCGAAATCCGTTGAGACGAAGACACCAGTGCCGAGATCCGCGGCCACGACTTTGGAGCCGTCCGCGGAAGAGGAGACAGCGATCCACTGCGCGCCTGCCGCTCCGGACAGAGTCGACCAAGTGCTCCCCCCATCCCCCGAAGCGGCAATATAACCACCCGAGGAGGACACCGCGACCAGCTTCATGCCATCCGCCGAAGAAGCCACCGCTGTCCAGTAGCCAGTCGGAACGCTGGCCGTTGACCAGGTCACGCCGGAGTCGGACGATGTATAGACTTTGTCGGAGGAAGTTGCCGCCGCAATCAGCCGCGTACCATCAGCCGATGAGGCAACTGCGTCCCAGAAGCGGGACCCCGCGCTGGTGTGGGCCGTCCACGTGGCACCACTGTCACTCGACGTATAGACGCTACCAAATGAAGTCGCACAGGCCACGAGCTTGACCCCGTCCGCCGAGGACGCTATCGACGTCCAGTTGCGCGATCCGGGGTTGGCTTGCGCCGTCCAGGTCACTCCCGAATCCGTTGACGTGTAAACGAGACCGCCGAATAGGGCCGCCACCAGCTTCGTACCGTCCGCTGAGGACGCTACCGACGTCCAGTTGCCTGATCCGGAGTTGGCTTGCGCCGTCCAGGTGACTCCGGAATCCGTTGATGTGTAAATCAACCCGCCTAGCTCCGCCGCAACCGCCTTGGTGCAATCCGCGTTACAGGCGACAGATCTCCATTGTCGGATCGAGTCACGGGGCACCCACAGCACATTCTGATCACCGACGTAGACCCTCTGGCCCGCGTTCTGAGCCAGTTTCCAACCCCCAGCTCCAATTCCCGAAACCTGCACGATGTCCCCCAAGGCAGGGTTCGTGGGTAGGGTGATAGTGACCTGAGATGAGTTGTCAGCCAGGTAGCCGGTGTTCGAAGCGGCCTGTGCGCTGGTACCCATCACGTCGACCCACGTCACACCCGGGCCAGCCGGGCCGGGGGCGCCGGGAGAGCCCGCGGGACCCGTAGCCCCCGTGGCTCCGGTGGCCCCCATCGCTCCCGTAGCTCCCGCGACTCCGCTAGCTCCCGTCGCGCCGGTGGCGCCTGCTGCACCGGTTGCACCCGTGGCTCCGGCCGCACCGGCTGGTCCGGCCGCGCCCGTTGCACCACTGGCGCCGTCACTCCCACATGCGCTGAGCGTCAACACCGCCGCGCCTGCGAGCGGCAGGAGCCAACCCGCTCGAGAGGGTCTTTTTGGAGCGCTGACGGCCGCTACGACGAGTTTCATCTGTCTGACACCTGCGCAACCCGTGCGCCTTCACCAGTCAGATGCAACTATCGGCTTGGTGCAACATAAACTTGAGCCGGAGGCCTGCGTCGAGTCGCGATTCCAATCGAGACCGCCTTGCGGCAGTTTGGCCAGATCGGGACTTCCGGATCCCGCTAGTTCCTCCTGAAGCGGTCCATCAGCCGCAGCTCTGGAAACAACTTCAGGTAGGACCCCACGATCACCAAGGTCGCGACGCCGCCGACGATCACGGCGGGTATCGTGCCGAACCAGCGTGCGGTCGCCCCAGACTCGAACTCTCCGAGAGTGTTGGACGATCCGATGAACATCGAGCTGACCGCGCTGACTCTTCCACGGATGTCGTCTGGTGTCTCGAGCTGAACCAGCACTTGGCGGATGTAGACACTGATCATGTCGCCTGCGCCCAGCAATACGAGCGCTACGAGAGACACCCAGAACGTGGTGGATGCGCCGAACACGAGTGTCGACACTCCAAACACGGCTACACCGCTGAACATCCAGCGTCCGACATGCCGCTCGATCGGGTTCAGGGCGAGCCACAGAGCGCAGGCTGTCGCCCCAATGCCGGGAGCCGTGCGCAGCAGGCCCAACCCGGCAGGACCGATGTGCAGCACGTCACTGGCATAGATCGGCAGCAACGCCGTAGCGCCGCCAAACAGGACCGCGAACAGGTCCAACGAGATCGCCCCGAGCACCGTGCGACGGCGGATGACGAAACGCAGCCCTTCGAGTAGTTCCGTCGAGCTGAACGACTTCTTCGCGCTCGAGGTGCGCGCCGGTTTGATTCCAGAGATCAGCACGACGATCAGCAGGAGCAGGCCGAGGGCGGTCCAGTACACGACGGAGGGGCCGAGGAGATAGAGCAGGCCACCCAGGGCCGGTCCCACGATCACCCCGACCTCGAGCACCACCGCATTCGTCGCGATCGCGTTCGGAAACGCCTCGGGCGGGACGAGGTTCGGCGTCATCGCTTGCGATGTCGGCATCCAGAACGCACGGCTCGTGCCATGCAGGATCATCGCGAGAAAGACGGGCCACGCCTGATGGCTACCGGACATAGTGAAGATCAACAGAACCACGACGGCTGTCACCGAGAGCGCATAGGCCCCCATGAGAACGAGTCGGCGGTCTGCTCGGTCAGCGGTGTGTCCCGCCGGCAGCACCAGCAGGACGAAAGGCAGAAACTGCGCGAGACCGACAAAGCCCAGATTGAGTGCGTCGTGGGTCAGGGCGTAGATCTGCCACCCCACCGCGACGTTGAGCATTTGCCAGCAGATCGTTGCGCAGAAGCGGGCGGCTGCGTAGGCCGCGAAGTCGCGGTAGCGC
>FTEY01000646.1_pt1 | contig 18109 bp, 13 predicted proteins | sample 1640321 | NCBI WGS metagenome assembly FTEY01 (sample SAMEA3914816, study PRJEB12502) | metagenome | biome: forest; material: soil | place: USA | collected 2011-09-16 | depth 0.3 m
ATAAAGGGTGCCAGCGAGGCGGCAGTACCCAAGAATGCACCCGGTACCGCCACGCCGCGACCTTCGGTCGAAAGATGATCAGGTCATCCGAAGGGGCTAGAAGCACACCGCGTGCCGGGTACGGCGCCGCACCGGCGGCCGCGACGCTCGCCAACCGAGGTTCCCGCGCCGCGCTACTCGTGTAGTTTCCCGTCGGTCTGCATCAACGCCTTGATAGAGCCATCCGGGCCGATCGGGTTGCGGTTGTTCTCGAGGCACACGTAGGGCTCGAGCAGGAAGTCTGCCGGCGCGCGTTTGTACGTCTTGGTCACCGTCCAGGGCTTCGCGTAAGCGACCGGATCGACCAGCGTAATCTCATCGCGCAGCGTGTCGTCGTCGGCCAGCCAGATGCGCTCGTACGTGATGGCCTTGTCGCTCTTGGGCAGACCTGAGGACTCCATGTTGGTGTCCTTCTTGAAGCCGAACGAGGTGGCCACGAAGAAGTCGCCTTCCCAATGCCCAACCGACTGGCCGTTGAACGTGTCATCCGGCTCGTCATCCAACGGCCGGCCATCGGTGAAGATGCGCCGCGTCTGCTCGTCCCACTCCGCATAGATGGCGACATGATCGTGCGCCATGGTGATTTCCATGGGGTACGTCATCGTCATGAGGCGCGGCATACCGGGAGGCAGGCACGACGCCGTGGGATCGCCGGTGGGGCGACCGGCAGCGGCATTGGCCACGTTGGTATCGAAAATCTTCTGGTAGGTCGCATTCAGCGGCGGGTTCTGCCGCGTGCCCGGCGGGACGCCCGGCACCCAGCCGATACCGCCCTGATTGATCCAGATGCCCGTCAGGTCCCGGCGGCTCTTGGGCTGGTACAGCGTCTTGTCCCAGCTCGGGTTCACGGGCTGGGTTCTGGCTGCGGCCGCGAAGGTAGCCGGGAGCTTCGAGGCGTCACGCGGCGGCGCCTGCACGCCCTTGTTCAGATCGAGGTCGATCGGACGGCCGGCTTCGTCCAACGCCGGGGGCTTGGGCTTCGGCGGGTCCGCCGCGGCCTGGTTGCTGATGCCGGTCACGACACCGTATGCGTCCTGGGCGCGCACGGCGCCTGACACCAGCAAAAGACTGACAACGAAAGCAATGCGGGCTAGTGGCATGACGCGGACCCTCCCCCGGGGTGAGCCCCCATTATGGACTGCCGAAAACCAGGTTGCCGGGGGACTTCAGGGTCCGTTCAGTCCGGAACGTATGCCTGCAGGACGCTGCGATAAGCGCCCGCCAGGAAGACGGCCGGATCTCCAAGCTCACTCTGGTGATCCTTCAAGGGCTGCGCGGCGACGGCGTCCGAGGGGCCGTATCCTTTGTTGAAGAACACGAAGTTGTCCTTGAAGAGCTTCTGGTAGACATCGCGATAGCGGGTGATGTCCGCACCGGTCCACATCTTGCCGTCGGTCGTGACGACGCGAGTGTCGTCCTCGACCAGCGTCGCGAGCTTTTCGTAAGCCCGTACCAGGCCGCCGAGCCAACCGCCGTTGTGGATGTCGAGCACGGGCCAGCGATTACCGGCCACCGGGCCACCGGTTACGAGAATGTTGAGCTCGGGGAAGTGAACGTACAGATCGCCATCGGTATGCGCGGCAGGTAGATATCCGTAATCGACGTGGTGGCCCGCGAAATCCACCGAGCCGCTGTCGCGCGTGGTCTTGGTCGCCCGCGCCTTCTCCGGCAAGGGCCCATAGCTGCCGTCGTAGCACGCCGAGACGGCTTTGCGGCCTTCATACAGCCGGGACACCTCGTGCGAGATGATGAGTCCGCCATCCTTGCCGACCGCTTCATTCGAGCCTGTCTGCTCCGGATGCCAGTGAGTGTTGATCAGGGTGTTGACGCGCTTGGTGCCAGTGGCCCCCAGGACCGCCTTCAGGAGCGGCTTGGTGTGAGCGGCAAGCCCGCCGTCGATCAGCAGCGCGCCGTCGGGGCCGGGCATCGCGACGACGTTGCAGCCGGCGCCGTGGAACAGCGTGAGGCCTCCCTGCTCCTTCGAAGTCAGCGGGGTAGTTGTGATCGCGGCATCCGCCGCGAAAACATCGCACGGCTTCAGGGACGCGACGGATGCGACGCCCAACACAGTGAGGCCGCCATGCATGAAGCGGCGGCGCGAGCAGGAATTCATGTATGCCGGTCTCTCGGGTGTGCCGTGTAGTTATTTTGCGTTCGCGACCCGCTGCTGGGTAGGAGGATACAGCGGCGGATACTGCGTGCTGGCGGCCCGCAGGCCGTCACTCGGCTGCAGCGGCCAGATGGTCGCCTCGTAGCCCAGCGGCGGTCCCACCGGCGGCCAGTCGGGCACCTTGTCCAACTCCACTTTCGCGCCGGCATCGCGCAGCACCTTGGCCAGGTCCTGCCGCGCCGGCTGCCGCTGCTGCAGGAATGGCACGTAGCCACGGGCCATGGCGTAGTCCAGGGCGGTCAGCCCGTCCAGGTCCCTGGCATTCACCTCGATGCCCCAGGCAATCAGCTGCTGAACAGCGCCTTTCGAACCGGCGCGTACGGCGTAGTGCAGCGCCGTGCCACCGCGGGTACGCAGCAGGTGATGCTGAATCGCATTGACCCTGATGTCCGTCCCGGCATCGTGCAGAAGCTTGATGGTCTCGACGGCTTTTTCATTGTTGGCGGCACCGCCGCCACCAAAGGACCCGCGACCACCCAGAGCAGCCATGATCGGTGTCTGATCGTCGGCCTGATAGAGCTTCGCATCGGCGCCACGTGCCAACAGCAGCTTGACCAGCTCGACATCATCCTGCGAAGCGGCCGCCATCAACGGCGTCGCACCGCGGGCCGCTCCACCGATGCCGCGCCCGGCGGGCCGGTAGAACAACTGCATGTTGGGATTCGCGCCCTTGTCGAGCAGCAGCTCGACGATCTCCCGACCGTTCACGGTGCTCGGCGCATCCAGGCCGCCGCTGCCGCGGGCGACTACGGTGTCGACACCAGCGCCGATGGCGGCGTAAAGCGGTGACTGACCGTAAATGTCCCATTGATTGACATCAGCGCCAACATCGATCAGACGCTTCGCGATGTCCCAATTGTCGTTCATGACGGCGAACGTCAGCGGCGCCACGCCGTCCGGATCCGGCTCATTCACAGCGACGTGATGCTTGATCAACACATTCGCGCAGGCGAGGCAGTTCTCGCGGGCGGCGTACATGAGCGGTGTCAAACCACCTGTATTGACCCGTTTGGCGCGGCTCTCCGCGGTGACATGACGCTCCCAATTGCGCCAGGCCGAATGAGCGTTGCTGTCGGCGCCGTTCGCGATCAGGAGTTCCATCATCTGCGGATGACGGCGGGCAGTCGCCCACATCAAGGCGGTCTGGTAGCCGAACGTCTCGCGCGCATCGACTTTCGCGCCATGTTTGATCAGTAGGTTGGCGGCCTCGATATTACCTGTGCGGGCCACGACCATCAGCGCCGTTTGCCCTTCGGCGTTCGGCGAATCGACATCGGCCTTGGCGTCGAGCAGCGCCTCGAGGATCTCGGTGTTGGCAACTGTTGCGGCCAACTGCATGGGCGTGGCGCCGTAGTCGTTCGCCTCGCTCACCTTGGCGCCGGCCTTCAGCAGGCGCTTCACTGCCGTTACGTCCTCACGGTACACGGCCCATTGCAGCGGGGTGCTCCCGTCCGGGCCGCGCTCGTCCGCAGCCGCAGCCTGCGGAAACATGTTCGAAGCGGCCGCAGCGTGCGCTGCGCCGAAGAGACCGATGGCCAGACCCAGGGCGACGCCGATCGAGGCGGCCACTCGGACCCGATTTTCCTGCAAAGCCGGGATACGCTGCGACGTCGCCGTCATGTTCAAACTCCCGCGAGCACCCCGGTGCTGTCCATGAACCTGTCGACAGGCACGTTCGCCTTCCTGAGCATCGTGAACAGCGTGTTCGAGTGCGGCGTGTCCTGCGGGAAGTGCAGGTGCTGGCCGCCCTTGATGCTGCCGCAACCCTTGCCGATGAGCGCCGACGGCAGCGGATCGTTGTTGTGGCGATCGCTGTTGGCCATGTTGCTGCCATAGAGGATCACGGCGGTATCGAGCACGTTACCGTCGCCTTCCTTCATGTTCTTCAGGCGCTGGGCGAACTTCGCCACGCGCTCGCTGTGATAGGCCTGGATGCGCACGAGCTTCGCGAACTTGTCCGGGTCCTCGCCGTGATGTGACAGCGGGTGGAACGCCTCGGTCACGTTGACCATGGTGTACGCCCGCATGGTCGCTTCCTTGGCCATGCGCATCGTTACGATGCGCGTCTGATTGGTCTGCCAGGCAAGCGCCATCATCTCGAGCTGCACGTCGAGCAGCTCGGTGAAATCGTCCGGCGCACCCAACGGAGCGTTGGGCAAATTGCCGAAGGACTCGGAGCTGACCTTCAGCTTCTGCACGCGCCGCTCGATCTCGCGAACCGAATCGAGGTAGTCGCTGACGAGCTGGCGGTCGCCCGAATCGAGGGTGCGATTGAGGCTCGCCGAGGTTTCCTGCACGTAGTCCAGCAGACTCCCGGTGGAGTTGAGGATGAACTCGCGCTCATCGTTCGTGTCGCCCTGGCCGAACATCTGATAGAAAATCTTGCGCGGGTTGCCTTCCATCGGCAGCGCCTGGGTCGGCGTGCGGAACGAAAGCGAGCTGTATCCGCCCGGCTCGCCGCAGATCTCCAACGACGGCAGCGGAGTGTCCTGACCGATGTGCTTGGCGGCGATCTGGTCGACCGACACGCCGACTTCGCCCGTGGGTTGGCGACCCTGCGGACCGGCGCAGGACAGCCACGTCAGCTCGATGATGCCGTGGGGGTCCGAGCTCTCGCCGCCCTTGTTGCGGGTACCGCTGATGACAGTCACGTAGTCTTTGACCGGCTGCAGCGGCTTGAGGATCGGCGACAGCTCGAAATCCGCGCCCGTTGTCGTGGGCGTCCAGAACTGCTGGACCGCGCCATGCGGGAAGTAGATGAATCCCATTCGCGGCTTTGGCACCGCGGCGGTATTGGCCAGCGCCGTGCCCGCCGGAATCATCGCATCCAGCAGCGGCAGCGCGATCGAGGCTCCTGCACCCTTGAGAACGGTGCGACGCGACAGATGCTTCTTGGTCAGGAACATGGGCTAATTGCCTCCGGCCTGGGACCCGGCAGCGGGTGTTTTGTCGAGTGAGGCGGTCTTCACGGCGATCGCGGGCAGAGCCTCGCGCTTGCGGAAGGCGTCGCTCATCACGACTTGCAGAACGATGTCAGAAAAGCGGTAGTCATCCTTGGAAACGGTGCGCACGATGTGGCGGACGGTAGGCATGTCGGTGTAATCGACATTGCGACCCAGCGCGTAAGTCATCAGCCGCTGCGTCATAGCCTCGGCAAACTGCTCCGGATGCGACGCGAGGGCCTTGCGCAGATCGTCCGGGCCCTTCAGCTGCGTGCCGTCAGGCATGGCGCCCGAGGCATCCACCGGCGAGTCATTCTCGAGGGTGCGGTACTGACCGACCGTGTTGAAGTTCTCCATCGAGAACCCGAGCGGATCCATGATGCCGTGGCAGGCATGGCAGGTCGGGTTCGTGCTGTGTTGGTTCATGCGCTCGCGCAACGTCAGCGCGGCGTGTTTGACTGGACCGCCGCGGCGGCCCCCACCCCCACCTGCGCCCGCATCCGGCAACGCTGGAACATTCGGCGGCGGCGTCGACGGCGGCGTGCCGAGGATGCGATCGAGAACCCAGGCACCGCGCAACACCGGCGACGTGCGGTCCGGGTTGGCGGTCAGCATCAGGATCGCGCCCTTACCCAACAGGCCGTAACGCTTCGTGTCGGCCAGCGTGACCTTACGGAATTGACCGCCCTTCACGTTCTCGATGCCATACAGCTCGGCAAGCGGCTCATTGAGGTACGTGTAGTTGGCAGTCAGCAGGTTCGTGATCGGCTGATCGCTGCGCAGGACGCTATCGAGGAACAGGCTCAGCTCCTGGCGGAACATCGGCCGCGGATCGAGTATGCCGCTCGCCTGCGGGAACAGGCCGCGCTCCGGCACGATCTCGTCGAGCTTCGCGAGGTTCAGCCACTGGAAGGCGAAGTCATCCACCAGCGACCTGGCGCGCGCATCGGCAATCATCCGCTTGACCTGGTGGGCCAGGATGTCGGGCTTGCTCAGCTCGTGGCTCTCGGCGAGGCCCAGCAGCTCCTCATCCGGAATGCTGCCCCACATGAAGAAGGACAGGCGCGAAGCCAGCTCCACATCGGTCAACGTCCGGGGAGCCTTCGAGGCATCGGCCGCCTCGACGCGATACAGGAAGAACGGGCTCGCCAGGACGGCGCTGACGGCGTCACGAATACCGGCGTCGAAGCCGCCGTCCTGGCGACCGTTGTCGTAGAACCGCGTCAGCGGACGGAGGTCTTCGTCCGTCACGGGCCGGCGGAAGGCCTTACGCGCGAGCGTACTGATGATGGTCTTCGCGCAGGCCGGATCATCGTCCGGGTTCGCGGGCTTGCAGATGAAGATCTTCTCGCGGCTCGCCGAATCCGCCATCCCGGAGATCTTCAGCGGCCCGCGGATCTGTAGCGCGTGTACCTGCTGCACCCGCTCCTGGCCGCCTTCCAGGGAGGTGGACCGGATACGCTCATCGCTCTCGGCGAACGTGCGATGGAGGAAGGTGACCGCGATCAAATGCTCGCCGGCGCTCGAATGGAACTTGATGTTGCGCAGGCGCTTGTTGACCGCCTGCACCGCGGGCTCCTGCTCCTGGTCGATCGACTTCTGGTCCGCATCGCCACCGACATCGGTGCGGTAGAATTCCTTGCCGTCCAGCAGCGCGATCACGGTGTTGCGGTATTCCATGCGTGGCACGTCGCGACCGAGCGCCATGTCGCCGATGGTCAGCTCGTAGTCGCCGTCGGCCGGGAAGATGTGTTTGGCCGTCATGCCGCCGCGGGTTCCGAACGGCATGCCTTCCTTGTACAGCTGTTGGTTGCCCTCGCCCGCAGTGCCGCGCGGGGGCAGCGAGATCACCATGTCGCCGATCGGACCGTAGGTAGTCGTAACGGCAAGCGCCTTCGGATTGCCGACAGCCTGGATGGCAACGGTGCGCGCGGCGTTCAGGTACTGATCCAGGTACGACGGCGAGACCTGCAGGTTCGCGGCATTGTTGTCGAAGGCGTCCTTCTTCTCGTCGGACGGCAACAACGCATTGGAATCGATGCCCAGACCCAGCAGGTCGCGCACCGAGTTCGTGTACTCGCGTCGGTTCAGGCGGCGCAGCGGAATACGACCCGGCTGGACGTCGGTCTGCGACGCATCGAGAGTGGTTTCGAGCCAGGACACCAGGCTGCTGACGGTCTGGTTATCGGGATGTTGTTTCGCGCCCGGCGGCGGCATGAAGCCGCCCTTCAACTTGCGGATCGCGGCCTCGAAGGTCTTGGCTTCCTTCGGCACATCGCCGCTGCCCATCGTGTCGAATGCGACGCTGCCCGCCCAGTCGGTGACGTTGTGGCACTCGACGCAATACTTCTCGATCAGACCCCACTGCGCGTGCGGAGCGGACTCGGCGCTGGTCGCCGCGTTGATCGGTCCGACGGCGCAACATATCGCGCCGGTAGCGGCCAGGAACGCCAATCCCCGCACGCCAGGAATGCCTGCCATTCTCGCTCCACCCTCTCGCAACCGGTTGATTACGGCTGCGTTTATCCTTCGGTCTGAGAATAGGGCAAACGGAAGCGCCCTCGCACATCCGCCGGGCGCCTTGACCGCGTATCGAAGCGATTTTCAGGGGGTCGACTCGCCCCGGAGGGAAGGAATTGCCAGTCCTTGGGGGATCTTAACAAATCAATAGGTTGTGGCTCGGTGGCGCCCGGACTGCGGCCCCGCCAGCGCTGCAACTAGTAGTAGCAGTAGTAGCGCTCAACCACGCCGCGCGCGGCGGCAGCACATCACCTGGCCGAAGCGGAACCAGTTGCTGATGGACAGCAGAATCAGGGCGCCGGCCCAGGTGGCCGTGATGCCGATGAGCGTGAACCCGAATTCGCCCGTGGCGGTAATGCCGAAGTACCGGGCGACGATCACCGAAGCCAGGCCTGCCCCCAGCGTCGCGATGACGAAATCGCGACCGGAGAGACTTTGCATATCGGACTGCAGGGTCAGGGTGGCAAGCCAGCCGACCAGAACAGAAAGGATGCAGAACGCGACAATGGTCATGATCATTGGAGCCCCTCGGCGCGATCCTGCGACCGTCAGCATGAAGCGTGCACGCGTTCTCGAGAGAATTCTGTGCAGCAACCAACAAACGTTCTGCAGGAACGACCGGTTCCGGATCCGTAGTTATACGTAATGCAACGACCAGTGGTGGCGTAGCCACCAACGCTCGGCCGTGCGCGTAACCCCCCCGGCGCCGTCACCCCGCCTACGGGGCACCGTCACCGCGTCCGGCGCGCCACCGGATCAGTGTGCAGTCAACCGCGGTTCGCGCCCAAAGTCCATCAGCATTCGCGCAAGCAGATACACGCGAGGAGTGAAGGTCGCGAAGTCGGCGTAGTCGTTTGCTGTGTGTGCCCCGTCCCCCTCGATCCCAAAACCATCCAGGGAAGGTGTGCCGGTCTCGGCGGCGTAGCTGACATCGGCGGACGAGCCCACGTCGGTCGGTGTCAAAGTACGGCCCAACTCGCCGTACAGGCGATTCGCGCGAGCCACAGCCGCGTCAGCACTGGCGACGCGAGGCCAAGGAGGAAAGCTTCGTGACAGCGACGCGGTGGCCGTCACCCCTTCCGTGCCGGGGTTTGCAGCAATGCGTGCAGCCTCTTTCTCGATGCGATCAAACTCGTCCTGGGAGAACGCACGAACGTCGACCTTGAGGACCGCGCGATCGGGAATTACATTGGTCTTATCACCGCCCGCGAGAATGTCCACGTTGACGGTGGTTTGCTTGGCGCGATCTGCGAGAGGCCCCAGCATCAGGGCGACCCGAGCGGCTTCCAGAACGGCATTGCGCCCTTTCTCGGGCTCGAGCCCCGAATGCGCGGCCCGGCCCTTGAACTCGAAGGTCAGCACGGCGGATCCCTTGCGCGCCACCAACACCTTGTCGGGCGGTACGCCACGCTCGAGATTGATCACCAGATCGCTCGACTTTGCGAGCGAGACGATCAGATCGTGCGTCCCGATCGATCCGGTCTCCTCGTTGGAATTCAGTAGAACGTTGATCGTCGCGAAATCGGTGAAGCCGATGCTGCGGATCGCCTTCAAGGCGCAGACGGCCGCAATACCGCCCTGCTTGTCGTCACCGGCGCCCGGTCCGATGTAGTGCTGCCCGTCCCAATGAGGATGCACCTTGGCGACATCGCCGCGATTGAACACCGTATCCATGTGCGAGATCAGCGTGATTCGCCCTTTGCCGTGGCCGGTGAACGTCGCCAACACGAGGTCGCCGACTGCCGGGGGTGTGGGGGGCACGGCCTTCACCTCCGCGCCCAACGCGCGAAGCTCTGATGCGTAGATTGCACCCACCGCACTCAACCCCTGCGCGTCGCCGGTGCCGCTGTCGATGCCCACGAGCCGTTCGAGCAGCGACCTGGCCCCGGGCTCGCACTCCTTGACGGCTGTCAGGATTTTCGCATTCGGTTGGGCACTCCACGCGACCGGGGTGCTCGCGATGCCAGCCAAGGCGGCGCAGACGAATCGCAGCAAGAATGCAGAACGGCGGGCTGGCGGCATCGCGAACTCCGGGGCGAAAGCCGCTCGACGGCTCATGAGCCCATGCTAAGCTCACGCCACAATAAAACAAAGGGTTAGGCCCACTGAGCGCCACACCTCCTCGCTTGTTCAGATCGACCGGGACCGACGGTTTCAGCGGGGCGCTCGACTCGCAGCCATCGAAGGTACTCGCGCGCAAGCTTCCGCAAGAAGTGGATGTCGAGTTCGCAGCCACGGACCGTGTCGTACCGACGCCCGAAGGGTCGATTCAGTCCCGGGCAGGTGACGCCATCGTGACCGGAACGTCTGGCGAACGCTGGTGCGTGTCCCGCGAGCGGTTCCACCAAAAGTATCAAGCAGTGCCTCCAACAACGATGGGCGCGCCAGGCCGCTATATCAGCGTCTCGACACGCGTCACCGCGGCTCGCCTGAATGAACCGTTTGACGTGGTACTGACGGACGGCCAATCCGTTCTACATGGCCACCCCGGCGACTGGGTGGTCGACTATGGCGACGGCAGTCTGGGCGTGGTCGCCGCGAACATATTCACCGCGACGTACGAGATCGAACCCTGAAGCGACATCGATGGCGCTGCACCAGGCAATCCAACGCATCCTGCTGATCGGTGCCCGCATCCATGGGGCCCCGGCACCCGCGCCGCCGCGACCTCCGGCGGCCCTGGCCCGGCTCATCGAATCGGTCGCGGCGGAACATCGCAGGTTCGATGAGCGGGCGCTCGACTTCGGGAATCGATACCGCAGCGGGTTCTGGGCCATCTACCTGCTCAGCGCACTCGCGGTGCTGTGCGCCGTTCTGCCTCTAGCCCTTGGATGGGATAGCGAGCGGCACAGGCTGCATCCTTATGCCGGTGCTTGGGCCATTGCGGAGGTACTGCTGATTGGGACGGTCAGCGCCGTCTACTGGCTGGGAAACCGCGGCGACTGGCAGGGTGAATGGCTGCGCGCCCGCACGACCGCAGAGCTGACGTGGTACCTGCCGATGCTGGCGCCGTTGTTGGATTTCAGCAGGCGCGCCCCCGGAGCCACCGCGGCCGTCGGGACCGCCCGGGGGGTCGAGACCGCGGACGCCGTGGCGCCCGAGCCCAACTGGTATCTCCGCGTCTTCGACCCCGGCCAGCATCTTCGCACCGCCGACGAGATCGCAGGCATTTGCGCCAGAATCGAGCCCTTGGCTCGCGAGCTGTTGACCGACTGTTGGGCGAATCGCGCCTTTGTGAGCGCCTACTCGCAATGGACCATCGAGATCCTCGAGCAACAGCGCCACTACCACCACAACGTGACGGCGCGCCAACACGCCCTGCTCCACCGCGTCCATTCACTCAACGCGTGGCTGTTTGGCCTGACGGCACTCGGGGCCCTGCTACACCTCGCAATCCACACTTTGTGGCTGTCGCTCATTACGACATTCTTTCCGGCTCTCGGTGCCTCACTCCACGGCGCTCTCGCTCAGTCGGAGTCCTACCGGCTGGCCTCCACGTCGGAGAGACTGAATCGCCAGTTGGGTGAAGCCATCGAGCGCATTCGCGCCACGCCTTCCAAAGCGGAGATCGAAGCGGCCATCGCGGTGATCCTGGAAGAGCACCAGGATTGGAATCTGTTGGTGAGGCCTCACCACCTGCCGCTGGCGTGACTGGCGGACATCGCGCGCTCTCGATACCTGCCGCCGGCCTGACCCGCGGCGCATCACCGGGCCGCGTGCGGTGGCTCCTGTCAGCCAAATCGGGTACTTTTGATCTTTAGGATCGGGGTCGCAAACAAGATGGTCGCGGATTGTGAATGTGAAGTGCTCGTCATCGGTGGCGGGCCTGCGGGAAGCACGGCTGCGACCCTCCTGGCGCGCTCAGGCCGCAAAGTCATCCTGTTGGAAAAGGCACACCATCCCCGCTTCCACATCGGCGAGTCGCTGCTGCCGATGAATCTGCCGGTGTTCGAGCGGCTCGGCGTCCTGGACAAAGTACAGGAAATGGGTGTGTTCAAGCCCGGCGCCGACTTCGAAGCGGACAATGCGCGCGGCTATAACACTTTCGCCTTCAACCGGGCCATCGGCAACAGTCCACCGCACGCGTACCAGGTATGGCGGCAGGACTTGGACAAGATGTTGTTCGAACACGCCCGCACGACGGGGGCCGATGCACGGGAAGGTCATGAAGTCATCGCGGTCGAGCAGACGCACTCTCGTTGCAGCCGCGTGGACGTCCGCACAGACGAAGGCGGCAGCTACCGCATCACGACCCAATATGTGATGGACGCGACCGGACGCGATGCGTTCCTGTCTGCGAGGAAGCGGTTACGACGCAAGAACAAGGAGCATCAGAGCGCGGCCATCTTCGGCCACTTCCGCAACGCCAGGTTCCGCCCCGGCCCGGATGCCGGCAACATCAGCATCTATCGCTTCGCACACGGCTGGATGTGGATGATTCCTCTGCCGGACGCAGTCATGAGCATCGGAGCCGTGTGTCGCCCTGCCTATCTCAAGCAGCGCAAGGGAACCGCAACGGCGTTCCTGCTGGAGACACTCCGGCACAGCGCAGGCCTGGCAAAGCGCATCGAGCACGCCGAGTTGATCGGCGATGAAGTGCGCGTCACTGGCAATTACTCTTACGATTCGACGCGGATGGGTGGACCGGGGTGGGTTCTGATCGGCGACGCCTTTGCGTTCCTCGATCCCGTGTTCTCCTCCGGCGTCTATCTTGCGATGAGTGGCGCCGAACAGGCCGCCGCCGTGGTCGACACGGCGCTGCGCGAGCCGCAGCACGAGAAGAGTTTGCTGCGCAAGCTCGAGAGACGCCAGCGGGCCGGAATGTCGAGGTTCGCGTTCTTCATCTACCGATTCAACGGCCCCATCATGGATCGCCTGTTCCGCAAGCCGCGTAACGTGTGGCAAATCGAGCAGGGAGTGATCTCCATGCTCGCCGGCGATCTGTTCGATTCGAAACTGGTGTTGAGTCGACTGCGCGCTTTCAAGTTCATCTACGCGATGAACGCCGTGCGGCACTTCGTGCGCTGGCGTGCCGAACACCGCTACCGCATCGAGCAAGCGCGACTGCGATTCACCGGCGGCACGACGCCCCTCGATCACCAATAGTCAGCGCAGCACTTCGGCGCTCTGCGTAGCACGAGCCCGAGCTGCGAGAGCGCGTCGAACTCCGGCAGGCTCGAACTCGAAAAGACTGTCGCATGCAGCGGCGGACGGTAGCCATACTTTCACGCAGCTTTCAGCGTCAACCGCGAGCGCAGCGATCCGTTACAATCTGGGACGAAGCCAGGAGAGCCAGCGGCGATGTTCAAGCGCGCCTTGTCCGTAACTTTGTGCGCAGGGATGGTGATGGTCGCGGCGTGCTCGGCGCCCGGCCCGCGATCCCCAGAGCCCGGATCGACGGCGTTTCCTTCCGGAACCCAGTCCCCGGGCCGCCCCGCTGACCTGACATCACTGCATCGCGCTGACACGACCTGGCTCGAGCGTGTCAGTTTCGGCCTCGATGATTCGGCGGTAGCCGAGTATCACCGCCTCGGACGTGACCGTTACCTGGACGCGCAGCTCTCTGCGGGTACGATCATTCTCCCTGGACCCATCGCTGCCCAGATCCATTCCATCGAAGTCACCCAGGATGACCCCGCGAAAACGCTGGCAGCCCTTCAGGACCGGCGGCGCCAGATCAATGCGATGCCCGACGGGCCGGACAAGGAGCAGGCTCGTAAGGCGCTGAACGATGAGGGCGGCCGGGACGCCTACCAGGCGATTCGGCTCGAGCTGCTGCAAGCCGTGTACTCGCCAGCACAACTGCGCGAGCAGATGGTGTGGTTCTGGCTCAACCATTTCAGCGTGCACCAATACAAAGGCGACCTGCGCTGGTTGATTTCGGACTACACCGAGAAGGCCATCCGGCCAAACGCGCTCGGGCACTTCCGCGATCTGGTGCTGGCGACGCTGGAACACCCGGCGATGCTCCAGTACCTGGATAACAGCCAGAACGCCAACGGCCACATCAACGAGAACTACGCGCGCGAATTGATGGAACTGCATACCCTCGGCGTGGACGCGGGCTACAGCCAACAGGACGTGCAGCAGTTGGCGAAGGTCCTGACGGGTGTCGGCGTCAACATCGGACCTGAGCCCAAATTGAAGAAGGAGTGGCAGCCGCTCTACTTCCGCCACGGTGCGTTCGAATTCAATCCCGCGCGACACGATTTCTCGCCGAAGACGCTCCTCGGCCACGGCATCGATGCGAAGGGATTCGGCGAAGTCGAGGCGGCCGTCACCCTGATCGTTCGCGAGCAGGCCTGTGCACGATTCATTTCGCGCCAGCTGGCAACCTACTTCGTCGGCGACGTTCCGCCTGCGCACCTCGTGGAGGCGATGGCGCAGACTTTCCAGAAAACCGACGGGGATATTGCGGCCACCCTGCGCACGCTGTTTCTCTCGAAGGAGTTCAGCGCTTCCGGCGGCACCAAATTCAAGGATCCAATGCGCTATGTCATCTCTGCGGTGCGGCTCGCATATGACGGACGGGCCATCACCAACGCGCGCCCGATGCTCGACTGGCTCAATGCATTGGGCGAAGCGCCCTTCGGGCGCCAGACTCCGGACGGATTTCCGCTCACCGGCGCAGGTTGGGAGAGCCCCGGACAGATGAGCCGCCGGTTCGAGATCGCGCGCGCGATCGGCACCGGCAATGTGCATCTGTTCGACTCGGAGGACGGCGGACCGCCCAGCGCCGCCGGATTCCCGCAGCTTTCCAACCGGGCCTTCTACGAGGCCATCGAGCCTTTCCTGGCCCCGAACACGCGCACCGCTTTGGGCAAGGCCACCTCTCCCCAGGAGTGGAACACCTTCCTCCTGGCCTCACCGGAGATGAACTATGAGTAACCAGTGGCCCCACCGCACAACACGCGCGGCATCGCGCGGCGTGTCGCGCCGAACCTGGCTGCAGCAGGCCGCGGCATTCACCGCCCTGAGCGCAGCTGGCGTGCGCGGCCGGCTATACGCCGCCGCACCCGATGGCCCCCGCTTCCTGTTGGTCTTTCTCCGGGGTGGCTACGACTCGACCAACATGTTGATTCCCCATTCCAGCAGCTTCTATTACGAGGCGCGCCCGACGATCGCTATCGCACGGCCGCGTGCCGAGGATCCGGCGGGGGCGCTGCAACTGGACTCTGACTGGGCACTCGCGCCGGCGCTGCGCGACTCCATCGGTCCTCTGTATCAACAACGTCAGGCGACCTTCATTCCGTTCGCCGGGACCGAGGATCTCTCGCGCAGTCACTTCGAAACGCAGGACAGTATCGAGCTCGGTCAACCCGCCCAGGGCAGCCATGACTTTCGCTCCGGTTTTCTCTCCAGGCTGCACGAAACCGTTGGCGGTTCGCGAGGTGCCGTAACCGCTCCTGCGGGCATTGACTCTCCCCAAGGCGACAACGCTGCCGCCATCGCCTTCACCGATTCCCTCCCCCTTGCATTCCAGGGGTCCGGGCAGACTCCCAACCTGTCCTTGAAGAGTGTCGGTAAACCGCCCTTCGACGACCGGCAGGTCCGGATCCTCGACGACATGTACGCCGGCCATCCCCTCGAGTCGGCGGTCAGCAGCGGACTCGAGCTGCGCCGCGACGTGGCGCAGACGATGCAGATGCTCGAACAGGAGATGACCTCCGCGGGACGCAACGCGATCAGCATCAAAGGTTTCGAGCTCGAGGCGCAGCGAATCGCCCGGCTGATGCGCGATCAATACCGTATCGGTTTCGTGGACATCGGAGGATGGGACACTCACGTCAACGAAGGGGCCGGCCAGGGTCAGCTCGCCACCAACCTCACCGGATTGGGACAGGGACTGGCCGCGTTCGCGCAGGCGCTCGGCGCCGAATGGAAGAACACTGTCGTCGTGGTGCTATCGGAGTTCGGGCGCACCTTCCGTGAGAACGGCAACCATGGTACCGATCATGGCCATGGCACGGTTTACTGGGTTCTGGGTGGATCGATCGGCGGCGGTCGCATCGCCGGCGAGCAGCAGAAGCTCGCGCGAGCCACACTCTTTCAGGACCGGGACTATCCCGTCCTCAACGACTACCGCGCCGTGCTCGGCGGGCTGTTCCGCTCGATGTGGGGCTTGAGCCCCGAGCAGTGCACGCAGGTCTTCCCCCAGATCACGCCGGTAGACCTCAAGCTGGTGTGAGGTCGAAGCGGCGGGCGGTCTGTCATCGCCCCCGCGACAGATGTTTGGCGCCTGCTCACAACCACCTCGTGGTGTGCGACCATTGCCCCGTCGAGTCCCTCGCAGCGGGGTCCCACAGTGGCCAGTCTCTTCGATCAGCGCCGCGATCAGATCTTCCCCGTCTTCACGCCGGCGCAGATCGAGATCGCGCGGAAATTCGCCTCTGCTCCCGCTCGCACGTACGCCCCGCACGAGTTTCTGTACCAATTCGGTGAGCGACACGCCCCCGCCTTCCTGGTTCTTCGCGGCTGCGTCGATGTCGTCCGCCGCGATCCCGGGGGCAATGAAGGCGTTCTGACGACCCATCGCACCGGCCAGATCACGGGCGAGATCAGCCAACTGGCCGGGCGCGCTGCGCTGACTGAAGGCCGCGCGGGTCCAGAGGGTTGCGAGGCGCTGGCGTTCGATGCCGCACATCTGCGCGCGCTACTGATCGGATCGGCCGAGTTGGGCGAGCTGATCATGCGTGCCTACATTCTGCGCCGTACGGCTTTGATCACCGAAGGCGGAGCCGGCTCTGTTCTGGTCGGGCGCGACACCGATCCGTGGCTGCTGCGGCTCGAGGGGTTCCTGAGGCGCAACGGATATCCGTATACGACTCTGGATCCAGCGCGTGACGCTGAGGCCCACGCACTCATCGAGCGCACGGGTCTGCAGGACAACGAGCTGCCAATTGTCGTCTGCCCGAACGGCGCCATCCTGAAACGACCCACGGACGTGCAGGTGGGCTCGTGTCTCGGTATGACGCCGGATCTCGATCCGAAGATGATCTATGACGTCGCGGTGGTCGGCGCCGGGCCCGCGGGCCTCGCAACAGCCGTGTATGGCGCTTCCGAAGGCCTCTCGATGTTGGTCCTCGACTCGCGTGCGTTCGGCGGCCAGGCCGGCGCTTCGGCTCGGATCGAAAACTATCTCGGCTTCCCGACAGGCATTTCCGGACAAGCGCTCGCCGGCCGGGCCTATACACAAGCGACCAAGTTCGGCGCGGAGATCGCCATACCGGTCGAGGTCAACTCCCTGGATTGCGGCGGCGAGCGGCGCGGCCCGCGCGATCCGTTCATCCTGACGTTGGAGTCCGGGCAGAAGATCCGCTCGCGCAGCATCGTCGTTGCCTCCGGCGCCCGCTACCGCCGCCCCGCCATCCCGGATCTCGAACGCTTCGAAGCCTCCGGCGTGTCTTACTGGGCCTCGCCCGTCGAGGCCAAGCTCTGCGAAGGCACCGAAGTCGCCCTGGTCGGGGCCGGCAATTCCGCCGGACAGGCCGTGGTGTACCTGGCGCCGCGAGTCCAGCGGCTGACGCTCGTCGTCCGCGGACCCGGACTCGAACAGTCGATGTCTCGCTATCTGATCGATCGGATTGCGGCGCTGCCGAATGTCGAGTTGCACTGCCGGACCGAGATCGTCGAGCTCAATGGCGCCGCCGAGTCGGGCTTGCAGTCTGCCACCTTCCAGCAACGCGACGACGGCAAGCGCTGGCGCCGGGACCTGCACCACGTCTTCCTGTTCATCGGCGCCGATCCCAACACGGCTTGGCTTCGGGAGTGCGGCGTCGACGTCGATGCGAAAGGCTTCGTCGTGACCGGCGGCCCGGGCGGTAAGGTGTCGTGGCAGCAGGTCGAGCGGGCACCCCTACCCCTCGAGACCAACATTCCGGGAGTCTTTGCGATCGGCGACGTGCGCGCGGGATCGACCAAGCGCGTGGCGGCTGCCGTCGGCGAAGGAGCCCAGGTCGTGGCCTCGCTGCACCAGATCCTCCGTCCGGCGGGTGCATGAGCACCCAGTCGGCGGCGCGAAGTTCACGCTGCCCGAAGCGACGTCGTTACTGCGTGGCCTGGATATAGAACTGTACGATTGAGAAGAAATGGATCGGGGGATTCGATGCCCAACGAACTGGACCGAGCGATCCGGCAGCTGTGTCTGGCCTTTCCGCAGACCGAGGAGCTGATCTCTCACGGCAGGCCTAACTACCGCATCCGCGGCGGCAAGATATTCGCGATGTACACGATCAACCTCCACGGCGATGGCCGCATCGCGCTGTGGCTGTGCACCCCCGGGGGGATGCAGGACACGTACGTCAGCGACGATCCCAAACACTTCTTCGTGCCGCCGTACGTGGGCTCCCATGGCTGGCTGGGTGTCAGGCTCGACTTGAGTCTACCCTGGAAGCGCGTGGCCGAGCTGGTACGCGTAGCGTACGAACACAGGGCGCCC
>FTEY01000613.1_pt1 | contig 17873 bp, 15 predicted proteins | sample 1640321 | NCBI WGS metagenome assembly FTEY01 (sample SAMEA3914816, study PRJEB12502) | metagenome | biome: forest; material: soil | place: USA | collected 2011-09-16 | depth 0.3 m
GCCGCGCTCGGTCTGCCCGCGCCCCCAAGCCGGTAGCGTCGTCGAGGACCCCGATGACGTGCGCAGCCAGAACGGCGTCTTGAAGCTGGATCTGACGGTCCGGAACGAGACGCTGCCGGATGGGCGCACGCGGTACTGCTATCTGCTTGCCGACGGTCATCAGTCCCCCACGCTCCGCGTGAAACCGGGCGACCTGCTCATTCTGAATCTGAAGAACGATCTCACTGTGCCTGCAGACGCGCCTACACAAGCCGCCTCCGCACGCGCTGCCCCTACACGTGGCGCCTCGATGCAGGCGCACGCGGCGCACAACCCTGCCGCGCACTCATCCTCTGACCCTTGCACCAGCGGGGTCATGAGTCCTGCTTCAGCCAATCTTCATTTCCATGGACTCACCGTGCCGCCGGTGTGCCATCAGGATGAGGTACTGCGAACTTCCGTCCAGCCCGGCGACCCGCCGTTCGAGTATCGGTTCCGAATCCCGGTCGACGAGCCTCCGGGGCTTTATTGGTATCACCCCCATATCCACGGCTTCAGCAGCATGCAGGTTCAGGGCGGTGCGTCCGGTGCGTTGATCGTGGAAGGGCTCGAGCGGGCCGCCCCCGAGGTCGCCGGATTGCCCGAGCGCGTGTTGGTCATACGCGATCAGGAGCTGCTCAGCCCCAACGCAAGCTCACCATCCGGCCGGGGCTCGGCGGCGATCCCAGATCGAGACGGAGATGCCGTCAACACGGGCACCGGGGGTGGCAAACCTGCCAAGGATCTTTCGGTCAACTTCGTCCCGGTGCCGTACCCTGACTATCCGCTCGCGACCGTGCAGATGCGGCCCGGCGAGAAGCAGCTTTGGCGCGTGTTGAACGCCTCGTCGCTCACTTACCTGGACCTGACGATGCTGTTCAAGCGCGGCTCGAAATTTCGGTCCGAGTGGCTGGGCCTGGTCGCGATCGACGGAGTTCCAGTCAACGCCAATGGCAGCCCGTCTCCGGCCGTCCGCCGGCGCAACAGCATCGTGCTGTCGCCTGGGTCGCGCGTGGAGTTCATTCTGACCGGCCCACCTGCCGGTGTGCCGGCGATGCTCGTCACACGTTCAGTGAATACGGGTGAGAGCGGCGAGAACGATCCCGATCGCGCCCTGGTGTCGATCGCCACATCGCAGGATGCGCCGGAGCCCAAGGCGCGGGTCTCGACATCCACTGACCCGCTCCCGGGCCCGACCCAGCCGTGGTTGGGAAACGTGACACCGACCCGCACACGCAAGCTGTTCTTCTCGGAAGAGCCGGTGGACCCTCGAGACCCCAACGGCCCGACTCGCTTCTATCTGACGGTCGACGGCGAGACACCGAAGGTCTTCGATCCCACTTCAACTGAGCCAAGCATCATCGCTCACCAGGGCGACGTCGAGGATTGGATCATCGAGAACCGCTCGACCGAGCTGCACGCCTTCCACATTCATCAGATCCACTTTCAGGTCATCGAGTGGGCCGGGTTGCCCATCAACGAGCCGTTCCTGCGAGACACGATCAACGTACCTTTCTACAACCTTTCAATGCCCCGTTATCCGACAGTCCGGCTGCGGATGGACTTCCGCGATCCCAACACGGTCGGCACCTTCGTCTACCACTGCCACCTCCTCGAACACGAGGACAACGGCATGATGGGGCTGATTCGCGTCGATCCGGCAGTGCGGGAACAGGCTGAAGCTGCACCGCACTGAGGCGGCGCGGGAACTCCCACGTTCGCGCTTTCGCACGCTCACGACCGTGGCCGTAACCGGACGGTCAAAATCGCTTCCTAGACTCCCGGCAGCGTGGATTCAAAACCAAGAACGCGCCGTATTACTACCCGCCAGTTGGGAGCCTAAATGACCATGAAACTCATCCGGAATATTGCCGCGACGGTGTCGGCCGGCATTCTCGCCGCCTCCATTGCCAGCACTGCCGTTGCGGCCGAAGGCAAGGTGCCCTCGGGAGTGAGCCATCTCGATCACGTCTTCGTGATCATGATGGAGAACCACACCTTCCAGCAGATCGCCGCCAACCCGGCCATGCCGTACATCAACGGCCTGCTGAAGAGCGACGACGTCGGCGTCGCCCGCAATTACTTCGCCGTCGGTCATCCCAGCCTGACGAACTATCTCGAGATCGTGGGCGGATCCAACTTTGGCGTGCGCAGCGACAACAACCCCGACTGGCACAACGGCTCCTGCGTCCCCAACCTGCAGAGCGGTCTTGTCAACGCGGACAACGCAGGCCAGAACGCGCCGGTGAAGGTGGATCCCTCCGGCAGCGTCTGTCCGATCGCGGGCGTCGGCACCGACGCCGCCACCGAGGCGGTGGACAACTGGAACGAGATCGCCCCGGGCACGTTCAACTTCCTGGCCAACATCGACGGCATCAAGTGGGTGCCCGCCGCCAAGAACACCGTCGGCAAGACGATCGGCGACCAACTCGCGCACGCGGGCCTGAGCTACAAGTCATACCAGGAATCGCTGCCGCTGAGCGGCACCGACAAGGTCAACGCGAGCAACGGCACGGCCACGGATGCGACGACGTACCTCGCGACCAAGCCCGCCTCGTTCACGAATCTGACCCCGATGGCGACCGACTCGGGCAACCCGGGCAAGGCCCCGCTGGTGAACGAGTACGCCGTCAAGCACAACCCGTTCGCGTACTTCCGCAGCACGCAGGAAGGTAACGTGTGGAGTGGCAACAGCCTCGCGAACACCGTCGGCTTCGACGGCAGCAACGGCCTGTATGCGGATCTCAACTCGGGCGACGTCCCGTCGCTGGCCTTCATCGTTCCGAATCAGTGTGATGACCAGCACGGCCGCGGCAACGGTGACCTGTTCTGCCAGTTCGACCAGGGCATCGACGCTCTCGACGGACTGACCGACGGCTCGCAGATGGGCCTGAACGCCGGTCTCTCGGCGCAGGCGGACGCCATGCTGAAGCGGCTCGTAACGGCCATTAAGGCGTCACCGACGTGGCATCGCGGCAACAACGCGATCGTCATCGTCTGGGACGAGAACGACTACAGTGGCGTACTGAACTCGGTGCCCACCAACACTGCGTTCCCGGCTCAGAACCAGAACGAAGTCGTGCTGACCGTGGAGACCTCCAACCACTCCAACCATGGCGGCGTGCAGAGCAAGCAGTTCTACAACAGCTACTCGTTGCTGAAGTCGATGGAAGCCGGCTTCCACCTGCCGTGCCTCAACCATGCGTGTGACAACGATGTGGCCGTGATGTCCGACCTGTTCGGCGCTGACCACGACCGCTATTGATGAGTCCAGGGGCGGCGGTTCGACTGCCGCTCTCTCTCATTGGCAAAAGTGGCCTACGGCCCTTTTGCAGACATCAGCTGCGTTTTCGGCGGCAAAAAGCGTGGTTTTTGCCGCCTGCGCCTGTATAGTCCCGCCCCCATTTTCCATTGAGGGCGGACACCGTGATTGGCCATAACGTCTACTTCAACGGCGCGGTCCAGAGCCTGGCCTTCACGAGCGAGCGGGGACGCGCGACGATCGGCGTCATCTCTCCCGGCGAGTTCACGTTTGGGACGGCAGTCGCCGAGCACATGGTCATCACGACCGGCGCATTGAGCATCCAGCTTCCCGGTGAGGGCTGGCGCGCGGTGCGTCAGGGGGACACATTCGACGTAGCGGCTCAACAGAGCTTTAACGTCCGCGCCGAAGCGCCCGTCTCCTACGTCTGCTACTACAAAGATTAACGCGCGGGGATAGGCGCACAGTTCGTGCGCCCGGAGATTACGCAATCCTGCAGCTGCGCTGACGAGCGCAACACACGCACGACGTAAAGTCCGCCCGCTACAAGCGCCGCGATCGCAAGCAGCGCGATCAATGCCGAGCGCCGCCGGTCCGGCTCCTGTGGATCGCGCGGCTCCCGAGGCTTCATCGGTACGAACAGCACGTCAGCTATCCCACTAGGCCAGCGATTCGGACTGCTGCTTCGCCGCTGTGACATTCCCACGAGTGGCAAGCCAGGACCCGACCAGGATCAGCGCGAAGCCCAGCAGGCCGCCCACACCCAGATGCTCGTGCAGGACCAGCACGCCGAGCAACGTAGCGACCGCCGGATTGATGTACGTGATCACTGAGGCACGCGACGCGCCAGCGTGGCTGACGAGATAGAACATCAGCAGCATCGCAATGGAGGTGCACAAAACGCCAAGGATCAAGACTGATAGGAGGGCGACATTGGACGGCATGTGCCGAGGCCCGGTCACCACTGCAGGGACCACCAGGATGATGGCCGCAACGAGAAGGCTGCCGACAATCGGGCCCAACGACTCCACACCGCGCAGGTATCGCTGGATGATCAGTGGGCCCACGGCGTAGCCGGTGGCAGCTATGATCATGCATACCACACCGATCCAACCGGTCACGCCGTTGATCGAACCGAACCCGACCAGCGTCATCACGCCGGCCAGGCCGAGGACGAGGCCTGCCACGCGCATCACGCCGAAGTCCTCGCGAACTCCGAAGAGCGGCGAAATCGCGGCAACGGCCAACGGCACGGCCGCGATCAGGATTCCGGTCACCGACGAATCGATCCACCGCTCGCCCAGCGAGATCGCCGAGAACGGCACCGCGAATTCGGCGATGCCGAAGGCGATCACGGGCATCCAGTGGCCGCGCAGCGCCTTCAGAGACCCCTTGCGCAACGCCAGCGGCAGCAGAATCGCCAGAGCGAGCAGGATGCGACCGAAGGCCACCGCGAACGGCGAGATCTCCTGGACGGCCAGCTTGATGAAGAAGTACGGCAGGCCCCAGATCAACCCGAGGGCTGCAAAGGCCAGCCATGCGCGCCAACTCATCCCAGCATCATACAGGGGCGCCGTGGGCGCGCTAAGCGAGCCGCACTATGGGTGTGCGGCCGTCGGGAACGCCAAAGAGTCGCTTGTCCGCTGCAGCGTCTCGGCCGTCAGTCGGAATGCCCGTAGGGCTCGGAGGGATGCCTGCCTGCGGCGCTCGGGTCCGCTGCAGCGTTGCGCTGGCGAGCGATGTTGAAGGTGTTATATGCCTGACGTTCGCCGGCCTCACTAAACTGAGGCTCCTTGGCGGGAAGCACGTCCGTGTCCGCCTCGGCCGCGATCTGTTCCGGTGCAGTCTCCTGCGCAGCGACGAACGGCGGCGGAATCGGTGCGGCTGGTGCCTCGGGCGGCGGCGTTTGCACGGGCTGCGGCTCCACCTGGGCCGGAAGACCCTCCGCTGGCTGTGGCAATGCCGCTCGTATCGCGGGTGCGGCGGCCGCAGTAGCGTGCGGCGCGACGGGCTCAGACCGGTAAGTCAGCGCAAGAGTTACCGCAGCACCCGTTGCGATTCCGATGGCAATGACGGCTCCGGTTCTCACGCGGGTGAGCATCGCGCAAGTAGCCGCGGTCCGGGTGTGAAATTTACGTGACGTCCGGCGTTCGGGCGACGGAGCGGGCCGGCCCCAGCTGAGGTCACACGGAAGGCGTATCGCCGCGGCCCGCAAGACGACGCGCCATCGACCCGATCAAGCCGAAACCGCTAAGCAGCAGCCAGGCTGCCGCCGGCAGGGGTGTCGGTAGAATCGGCACACCGGGAGAGCCGACTTCGTTGCTGGTCACAGAGTTGAACGCACCGTTGACACCGGCGACGCTGGTCTGCGTGAGCGTGACGTTGTTGGCCTCAGCGGTGTTGTCGAACGTGTGGATGGCATCCGAGGCGCCGAAGACCACGTGGGCGATGTTGACGCCGCTGGCGTTAAAGATGTTGACCTGATCCCCGCCCTGCCCCAGACCGACACCGGAGCCGCCGTAGTTGCCAATCGTGAGTCCCGCGGGCACGCTGCTTCCGAACCAGGCGGCCGTAAAATTCTGATTGAGCGTGGCGTCGCTGGAAGCACTGGTGTCTTCGAGGAAGAGAACGGATTTACCCGCACCGATGCTCGTCACACCCTTGAGCCCGACGGCATTGGCGAACTTGTTCGAGTCGTCATCCATCTTCCAGCCGGTGACATCCACAGCCGCAGTGCCGGTATTGGTCAGCTCGAACCAGTCCGCGGCGTAACCCGTACTGCTGGCGCTGCCTGCCGAATCGATTTCGGTGATGACGATATCGGCAGCCGCGTTCTGCGTAGCTGCGATTCCGACTGCCGCCAGGCCGGCCGTCGCCAGTGCCGCGAGCCGTTCGTGACACTCCTTTTAAACTTTTGTGTTTTCGCGCCACCGACCGAATACCTGTAACAAATCGTCACTGGTGGATTGAAATCGAAACGTCACGTGATCGTCACATCGCCAATCGACTTTAGCGGATCCCGTTGAACCCGCCTTGGAGTTGCTCGATGTCGATTTCGTCCGTTCCCGCATCCCGCTCACTGTTAGGGACTCTTCTCCTCGGAGCGCCCGTGCTCCTCGCGACGCCTGCAGTCTTTGCGGCCGGAAGCTTTGACATCACCGGCAGCTCGGCGAGCGCCCAGACGCTCGGAGCCAACCAGACCGGAACTGTCGAATCGACGGGAACGCTCTCCGTGAGCGGCGGCACGGTCGCTGTCACGGTCAATGGCAACAACGCCAGGATCAACAATCTGGGAACGATGACGCAGACCGGAACCGGGCGCGTGATCCGTGATAACACGGGGGTTCAGAGCCTCGTCGTGAACAACGGATCAACCACCAACTCATCGGCCCTGATGCAGGCCGCCGATGCGGACGTCATCCAGATGAACGTGGCGAACTCGAGTGCCACGTTGAACAATTACGGCAAGATGATTTCGCTGAATGCCTCGGCTGGGGGTTCCCAGGCCGTCGACTTCAGCGCCATGACGGGCGCCAATACCATCAACAACTACGCCGGTGGCTTGATGAAGGCCACGGAAGCCGATGCGGTTCGTCCGGGCTTGAACGGCGCCGTGTACAATGCCGGAACGATCCTGTCGGTCACCACGACGGGCAGCAGCAGCGACGGCGTTGATGGCCAGAGCAACTCCGGAATCCAGGTCACCAACGACACGACCGGCCTGATCGAGGGCGGACGCCACGGAATCACGATGGGCGCTGCGAACAACACCGTGAATTTCACGGCGGCCATCACGAACAACCTGGGCGGAGTGATCCAAGGAGACAACGGCTCCGGCATCAACATCGACGGCTTCAATGCCAAGGAAGTCGTGACCGTCCTGAATCACGGCACGATCACCGGCAACGGCATTACGGGCGACGGCGATGGCATCGATGTCGATGGCCTCGTCAACATCACCAACACCGGGGTCATCAAGTCTCTCAATGCGGTCGCTTCGGGCGAGATCGCGCAGAGCGAAGCCATCACCGTCGGCGGCGGGACAATCAACAACTTCGGACTCATCGAAGGCGACGTCGCCGCGGGAAACACGAACGCCGTGGGCCGCGGCATCACGCTGGCCGGCATCGACACCACCATCAATGGCAGCCCGGCGCAGGAGCCGATCTACGGCAACTCGGTGGTCAACAACTTCAGCGGTGGCGTGATCAAGGGACAGAACGACTCGGCGATCGTCGTGAGCGGCGGCGCCAGCGGGTTCACGGTAACGATCAACAACAATGCCGGCGCCTCGGTCGTCGGCGGCAGCGCAACGGCCGCCGCGATCCGCACGGGTGCCGATAACGACACGATCGTCAACTCGGGCCTCATCAACGGTTCGAGCAGCGGCAAGGCCATCGATCTCGGCGCGGGTAACAACACGCTGCGGGTCGTGGGCGGCTCGGCCTCGATCCTCGGCGATGTCAACGGCGGCGGCGGCGGCACCAACGCGCTGAGCATCTCGGCCGGCGCCGGTAACGGCTTCTCCTACAGCGGCAGCCTGTCGAACTTCGCGACAGTCGAAGTTCTGGACGGCAACGTCACTCTGTCAGGGGCAAGCACCTACACGGGCACGACCATCCTGTCCGGCGGCACCCTCATCCTCAACGGCGTGAATCGTCTGGCGGCCGCCAGCGGCCTGCAGCTGAACGGCGGCAAGCTGCAACTCGGCGCCCCCGGCGCCAAGAATGCGCAGACGTTCGCGAGCCTCGCGCTGAGCGGCAATTCCGCCCTCGATCTGGACTTCTCCTCGCTGACCTTCAACGCCTTGGGCTCGGTCAGCGCCGACAAGACACTGACGGTCCTGGACTGGTCGGCCGATACCTCGCCCGACTATGCGTTCCGGATCTTCGGCAACGAGACCGGCAATGACAGCTTCCTGGCCCTCATCAACGGAACGACGATCGATGGCCTCGCGGCGACCTTCACGTTCGACGGCCAGTACACGGACGTGAAGGCGGTTCCGATCCCGGCCCCGCTCGCACTGCTGCTTTCCGGCCTCGGCATGATGGGCATCCTCGGCCGCCGGCGCGCCGTCCAGCTCAGCGGCATTTGAAGTTCTCGGCCGCGTCGATGCTCCCGGACCCAACGTAACGCGCCCTCTGCGGATAGGGACACAGCGGGCGCGTCCGATCGACCCTGGCCTGCTTCAGACTGGCCTGCGTCAGATGCGCCGCGACGATCTGGTCCGGCGCTTTGCCGTGCTCGACCCACTGCTCGATGACTGGAAGGGTATCGAAGTGATCCGGGCCCTCGCCGCCGCTGCAGTGACCCATCCCGGGCACCATGAACAGCCGCATCCAGTCACCCACGCGATCCGGTTTGGAGCTCAGCGCCGCTGCGGACTGGTAGAACTCGACACTCGAGCCAGGCGCGACCTGCTGGTCCGCCCAGCCGTGATAGATCAGCAGCTTGCCGCCCCGCTGCGTGAATGCTTCGAGGTGCGGATTCAACTCCACAACGTCCCGGTTGACGGCGTTCGCCTTCACGAAGTCCCGTTCGAGATCGAACGTGCGCCAGTCCCAATTCGGGTCCTGGTAGACCAGATAGCGGAACTGATCGAGAAACAGCTCGCCGGGATCGGGACCGCCGGTCAGACGCGCCCACTGCAGCTCGGTACCCGGCTCGAGCCGCGGGAACACCTTGGTTCCGTCAGCAAGATGCGGCGCGGTGACGATCGTCTGCGCGCTCTCGACCTGCCGTGCCGTCAGACAATCAGGAGCATCGCCGGCCTTGCAGAGCAAAGCGTGGAAATCGACCTGGCAGGCGGAAGGGTCGTCGATCAGCCCATCCTTCACACCGTCCCGGGCATCGCATGCGGCCAGGACCGCCGAATGGATCAGGGGGTACTTCGTTGCCGGGATGCGCGCATCGGCATCCTTGAACGTTCGGTTGGCGAGCCAGAGAGCCCAGGCGTTGCGACGCACGTTGGCAGGATCGCCGGCGATGACGCCGTCGAACTCCTCGGGATAGCGGGCCGCCTGCAAAAGTCCCTCACGTCCCCCGCCTGAGCAGCCCTGCCAGTACGAATATCGAGGGGATCGGCCGTAGAAGGTTTTGATCAGCACCTTCGCCTCGACAGTCATCTCGTGCTCGGCGCGGTAGGCAAAATCGATGAATTTCTGCGGATGGCCCAGAACGAAGGCTCCCCCTGAGCCCCGGTGGCCGTCATCGGTGGCGCTGGTGACGTAGCCGCGACGCAACCCCTCCGCCAGGCCCTGCTGGTCGATGGATCCGCCCCAGCCGCCGCTGCCCACGGCGAGGAACTTGCCGTTCCACGTGGTCAGAGGCAGCCAGATCTCCGCGTGGATGTCGGAATCCGGCGTTGGCTGGAATCTCACGACCACACGGCAGAAACCCGGCAGCCCGGTCAACTCCCCTCCCATCCAGGGGCCGGCCGGTCCTGCGGACGGCGTGAAGCGGCCACCGGTGAACGCTTCCGCTGATTCGATGGAAACAGTGGGCGCAGTCTGTTTGGCAAGAGTCTCGCAGGCACCGGCGTGCGCCACGGCGCAGGGCGCGAGGAGCGTCAGAACAACCGTCGCGAGCCGGCGAGGGAACAGTTCGGTGAAAGCTGTCATAAACCGCTCGCAAATCTGTTACATGGCCCCGTCACATTAGCACCATGAAAGCACTGCGCGGGATCGGGATCGGAGCACTGGGTCTGGGGCTGGCGAGCAGCGCCGCAGCGGCGATGGTGGGTCCCGCCAGTGACTACAACGTGTTCATCTTCGGCCAGGGTACCTTCATGTCCTCGGCCACCGACACGATGGGCAACCTGGCGGCCGGCGGGAATGTATCGCTGACCAGCTACACGGTTGCCATGGGCATCGCAGGCAACACCGCCGCAAACCCGAATCCGGCGCGGCTCGTGGTGGGCGGCGCGCTGACGACTCAGAACGGCGGCCGGGTCGGAGCCAATGGCCAGGGAACGATCTACTACGGAACGACCCCGCCGAGCCTGAACAACAGTGGAACCTTCACCGCCGGCGCGCAGGTTGCAAACCAGTCGCTGGTCAACTTCACCGCGGCCCAGTCGTTCTACGACAGCTACTCGCAACAGCTCGGCCAGCTCGGCGCCAACGGCACGACGGCGCTGTCAGGCAGCAAGCTGACGATGACCGGAACGGTTCAGGGACTGAACGTCTTCACCCTCGACGGTTCGCTGCTGCAGAACGCCCGCGAGATCGACATCTCGGCCCCGACCAACGCAACCGTCCTGATCAACGTGACGGGCAACAGCGCGACGTTTACCAACGGAAGCGTGAAACTCCTGGGAGGCCTCACCGGCACCAACGGCGCGACCGTTCTGTATAACTTTGTGTCGGCCACCAGCGTCACGCTCAGTGCCAACAACTCGGGCTTCGACCCGATGGGGTCCATCCTGGCCCCCGATGCCGGGGTCACCGGTGGGTTTGGCGCGATGGATGGCCAGTTGCTTGCCGGCTCCTATTTGGGCAACACTCAGTTCAACAATGTCGTGTTCGCGGGCTCCCTGCCGAACCCCGTGCCGCTGCCGGCGGCGGTCTGGCTGTTCGGCTCCGGTCTGCTGGGCCTGTTCGGGATGCGCCGTCGGGCTGCCTGAAGCGGCGCCGCCTTCAACTCGCGCGCAGTTTCCCGAGTAACTCGGCCTCTTTCGCCTGTGTAATCCCCGCGCGCAGCACCTGCTGCGGGGCCGGGCGCTGCTTGTGCCACTCGAACGTGTCGCGCACCGTCTGCTCCAATGCGCGAAACCGCATCCCCTTCGCGACTGCCCGCTTGGAGTCGACCAGTGAGGCGCCGGCCTCCGGCCCGTCGGCCGGTGTCCAGATCGGAAACAGATTCCCCTCGAGCAGGTCATCGCCCCCGATCCCCTGAGCCTGCAGAGACTTCATGCTGGCCCAGGTGAATCGAGTGTCCGCGTTCGTAACGCGCTTGCAGGCTTCCAGCAGCGCTCCCATCGTGACCGAGCGCGGAGCGTTGCAGGCGTTGTAGACGCCAGAGATCCTCCGTTCCGCACACAGCCTCATGAAGTCGGCCAGATCGCGCACGTCGATGAATTGAACCGGGTCGTTGGGAGATCCCGGTACCAACATCTCGCCGCCTTTGGAGACCCTGACCGGCCAGTAGGTGAAGCGGTCCGTCGGGTCGCCGGGACCCGCGATGTAGGTTGGGCGAACGATGGCGCTGTGCTTGCCGAACACGCGCGTGACGACCTGCTCACATAACACCTTCAGTCCGCCATAGGTGTCGCCGCTGACCACCTCTACGGTCGGATCCTTCAGCGCGGCAAGCTTGTAGTGCTCATCAATTCCGGGAGCCGCGAAATCGGCGTAGGCACTGATGCTCGACACGAACACGTAGTGTTGCACGTGGCCGTGAAGCAGCTCCGAGGTCAACTTGACCTGACGCGGCGTGTAGCCGGAATCGTCGATCACGACGTCCCAGTCGCGTCCCTTGAGGCTATCGATCTGGCCTGCCCGATCCCCGATCAGTTGCTCTACGCCCTGGGGAGTCTCCGGACTGCGCCGGCCTCGATTGAACAGGGTGACCTCGTGGCCATGCGCGCGCAGTGCCGTGACGAAGTGCGGCCCGATGAATCCGGTTCCGCCCAGAATGAGGACCCGCAGCGGCTGGGTTTGCGCCGGTAGCGACGGATTGGCGGCAGTTGCCAGAGCTACCCCGCCGACCAGTGTGCACGCCTCGCGTCTGTTCATATCGGCCGCTCCAGCGGATGATGCCCCGTTCAGTCATCTCATCACTCCGAGGGCCATGATGTCCAGAACCGCTCCCGCTCTGTCGTGCATCGCCGCACCGTCACCATGATCTTCGAACAGATTGCCACGGGCGGCTGCCGCTCCTATCTCATTGGGTGCGCTGACAGTTGCGCTGCCCTGCTGATCGATCCGGAACTCAGCCAGATCGATCGTTATCTCGCGCTGGCGACCCATCACGGGCTGCGGATCCGCAACGTGGTGGATACGCACACACACGCCGATCACTTCTCGGCAACGCGCGAACTTGCCCGCCGGCTCGATGTGCCCGTCGCCATGCACCAGGCGAGCCCTGCGCCGTTCGTAGGCATGCGGCTCGGGGACGGCGAGTCGATCGTGCTCGGGAAGCTGCGTATCAACGTGATGCATACGCCCGGCCATACGCGCGACTCCATGTGCCTGCGGGTCGAGAACCGCCTGTTCACCGGCGACACGCTGCTGATCGGCGCCACCGGACGGACCGATCTGCCGACGGGCGATCCCGAGGCGCTGTATGACAGCCTGTTCAATCGTATTCTCCGGCTCGATCCCGCCCTCGAGGTTTACCCGGCGCACGAATACAAGAACCGCAGCCACACGACGCTCGAACAGGAAAGCGCGCAGAACCCGCGTCTGCAGAAGCGGGATCGCGGGGAATTCGTAGAGATGATGCGGAATCTCAACCTGTCCATGCCCACGCATCTGACGGAGGCCTTGCGGACCAACCTGTCGGGGGGAAAGACCATCAACCAGCTGTTGTCCGAAGCGGCCGCGGTGGTGTCCTTCATGTCATTGGACGAGTTGAAGACGCGCATCGATGCCAAGGACCCGGATCTCGTCGTACTCGACGTCCGGGAAAAGGACGCCTTCGCGGGCGGTCATGTCCCCGGAGCCAGGCTGCTGCCGCGCGGTCAGTTGGAGCTGCGCGTAAACGAGGAGCTGCCGGACCCGACACTCCGAATTCTCGCCGTGTGCGAATTCGGGCGAATTTCCACCCTTGCAGCGGCAACTCTGCGGCAGGTGGGCTTCCAACGCGCGATTGCGCTGGATGGCGGAATGAAAGCCTGGCGCGAGGCCGGTTATCCGGTCGTAAGCAGTTGATCAATACACGCCCGGGATCAACCGCTTGGTGCGTTGCATGTACTCGCGATAGGAATCGCCGAGTCCTGCGACCAGGGCAGCCTCTTCCACTTTGATACGCCAGCCGATCAGAACGACAAACGGCACGAGAATTACCGCGGCACTGACGAAGTTGCCGAAGCGCAGTGCCATACCGCAGATGGTGAGAAGCAACCCGCTGTAAGCAGGGTGTCGGATCAGCCGATACGGCCCGGAATCGATCACCCGCTGATCGGACGCGACGGCCACGTTGACTGTGAAGAAGCGGCCGAGCTGGGCGATCGACCACCAGCGCAACGGCATCCCGATGCCCATCACGAGGAGTCCGGCGACTGCCGTGGCGTGGGTACCAAAGTCTGCGCCGGGAAACCATCGTATGCAGAGGATGGCCACGAGGTTACTGAGCACGAAGATCGGCACGGCAGTCTTGAGAAACCGACGATCCCCGGAAGCCTGCCCCTCTGTCGCGATGCGCTTTCGGATCAGGACCAGCTCCCCGAGCACGAACAGCCCCAACAGGCTCAGGTACAGGACGAGCAGCAGGCGCGATTGAAAGACGACCATGTCGGGATCGTCGGGGAATGTCAGGCCCGCCGGTAGTGCGGACTGTCACGCGGCCGGCGTGACAAATGTCAGAGCCAGCCCTTTGACCGGGCGATCCGTGCCGCCTCCACGCGATTGGAGGCCCCCAGTTTGCTGATCGCGGACGACAGGTAATTCCGCACGGTGCCCTGTGAAAGGCCGATCCGCGCGGCGATCTGCTTTCCCGAGGCGCCCTCATCAGCCATCCGCAGCACGTCACGCTCCCGATCCGTCAGCGGATCAGGCTCGCTGAGCGCCTCGGCGGCGAGCTCCGCATCGACCACGCGCTCACCCTTGTGAACACGTCGTATCGCGTCGGCCAACTCGCGCGCCGGACGGTCTTTGAGCAGATACCCCATCGCACCGGCATCCATCGCCCGACGCAGATACCCCGGCCGTGCGAATGTCGTCAGTACAATCACACGGATCGCGGCCTGCCCCTTCAGCTGGTTTGCGAGATCCAGGCCATTCATTTCCGGCATCTCGATATCAGTGACCACCACATCGGGAGAGTGCGCCTTGACCGCATCAAGTGCTTCCCGCGCGCTTTGCGACTGCGCGACAACCTGGATCCCTTCCGCACGCTCGAGGAGTGCCGCGAGAGCGCCCAACACCATCGCCTGATCTTCTACGATCGCCACCCGAATCATGACGGCACCGGCACGCGCACACTCAAACGGGTCCCGCGCGAACGGTCCAGGACCAGCGATCCGCCAATAGCTTCAACCCGCTCCCGCATCCCGCGCAGACCCTGACCTTCGGCGTATATCCCTCCGAGACCGTCGTCTTCGACTTCCAGCAGGCAGGTATCGGCCTGGCGCTGTACGCGGATATGGCAAGTTTTTGCCCGCGCATGTCTGACGACATTCGTGACAGCCTCGCGGAGAGCCAGACTCAGTACGCTTTCCCGTGCACTATCCAGTTCGACGGCCTCGTGATCGCAGCTGCAGGCGATTCGGGCGGCGTGCAACATCTGCGCGACCCGGTCCATCTCCAGGGGCAGCGACTCGACCCGGAATCCCCGGATCGTCTGCCTGACCTCGGACAGCGCGCCACGGGAGAGACCTTCGATAGCAGCGATTTCCCGCCGCGCTGTCCCGATATCCCCGTCCTCACTCAGGAGCTGACCCGCCAGTTCCGCCTTCAGAGTAACGAGTGAGAGCGTGTGCCCCAGCACGTCGTGCAGATCACGAGCGATCCGTTCTCTCTCGGCCAGTTTGGCCAGCCGGTCGAGCGCCGACAGCATCTTCACGACCCACAGATAGCTGACCGCTGCAACGGCGCACCAGGCACTGGTAATTCCCCAATAGCGCCAGGGCAGTGCCGCAAACCAGACCTCCAGGGTGAGAACCAACACAACAGCCGCGACGATTGCGAGTGTGCGCCGGGTGTCGCCGGCTGTTGCCCACGGGGCGAACGCGCAGGCGTAGGCAAACAGGATCGTGCTGCCGCCATTGAAGGGCGCAAACGCCAGCGCCAGGCCGGTCATCGACGCGACGATCCACAGCGTAGGTTGCTTCCTCCTCGAGCACTCGAGGGCCGCTGCGAACAGCGCCAGAAACACTGCCACCCCCAGCCAGTCGAGCTTCCACATCACGGCATCGGGGACCCGCCGCGCCGGCGAGGCCGGCAACATCACGATGAAGGCGGCGAAGATCATCGGCCACCATTTGAAGAGGAGCAGCGGCTCACCGCCCGCCGCTTCCGGATGCCCAACTCGACTCGCGTGCATGGCCCGCAGAACTCCTGGCAGACGTGCGTGGGCCATCATATATCGCGTTCGTACCGGGCAGCGCAGTAGTACAAGTTCTGAAATATCGTCCCCAGGGCGCCTCAGCCGCCCGCCGGTGCGACTGCCTGCCGGGCACGCTGCGATCCGACGGGCCTGCGAGGAGCTTTGCAGGCCGGGCCGGCCTTGCCTGCAAGCCTGCGTTCGCGCCAAGCTAACGCGATAGATTGACCCGGGCCCCGTGCAGGGCCTTTGGGTCGGATCCATCGTACAATTGCAGGGGGACGACGCCGATGCGAAGACTGAGTGCCATCTGCTTTCTGTTGCTGGGCGCGCTCGTCGCCGCAGTGGCGTTTGCGGCTCAATCGGATGTGGTCGAAGGACCGCTGATTCGTCCCGCGGCCTCCTCGAAGGACCCGCGCGACCTGTCCGGCGTCTGGTTCATCCGGCTCTACAACCGTCAGATCAACTCAACTCTCGGTCGCATTCCACCTTTTACCGAACATGGTAAGGCGGAGTGGGACAAGCGGGTGAAGGCCGAGAAGGACGGTACTCCGATCGCCGACGCCTCCGCGTACTGCTGGCCGCACGGCGTCCCGCGGGTGATGAACTCCCCTTACCCGATCCAGATCATCCAGACGGCGGGCGAGACGACCATCGTGCACGAGGTGGCCCACAACATCCGCCACATCTACATGGACCAGCCGCACCCGCAGAATCTTCAGCTGAGCTTCCTGGGCGACTCCGTCGGCCATTGGGAGGGGGACGAGCTGGTCATCGACACCGTCGGCTTGAACGACCGCACGTGGATCGATGAGGTCGGCGTGATCCACGGCAAGCAACTGCACGTGGTCGAGCGCATTCGCAAGATAGAGGACGGCCACGCCCTCGAGAACATCATTCGTATCGAGGACCCTGAGTTCTTCAAGCAGCCGTGGTACGCGCGGATCACTTACGCCTGGCGCCCGGACCTACGCCTGTCGGAATACGTCTGCGAGGAAAACAACCGCAACATGCCGGAAGCCGGCCATACGGTGGCCAAATGATCACCCCCCTGTTGCATCGGTTCGCCGCCCGCCTGGTCGGTGTTCTGACTCTGGCCTGCGTGACCGCCACGGCCGTCGCGCAGGCGATCTACACGCCGCCTCCGGGGCAGAACTTCGAGGGCGTCTGGCTGATCCAGGCAGAGCATTCGACCCTGAAGACCCTCGACGGCAAGCTCCCGCCCCTGAACAAAGCCGCTGCCGCGCGGTACGCGGCAGCGATCAAGGCGCGCAAGGCCGGCAACCCGGCTTTCGATACCATCCAGACCTGCAAGCCCCACGGCTTTCCCCGCATCCTGTTCGCGGCCTACCCCATCCAGGTCCTGCAGGAGCCCAGGCAGGTCACCTTCATTCACGAAGTCCACCACATGCCGCGGATGGTCTATCTCGACCTCACCCTGCCGAGCCTCGAGGACATGGATTCCAATTGGATGGGCGAGTCGGCCGGTCATTGGGAAGGCGATACGCTGGTCGTGCAAAGCCAGGGCTTCAGCGACGTGACCACTTTGGATGCCGCCGGACTCCCACACTCGAGCGACATGCGCGTCGCCGAGCGGATCCGCAAAGTGGACGCCGACACTCTCGAGGATGTGGTGACGATCAACGACCCCAAGACGTACACGAAAGCCTGGAGCACCCGGGCGACCTACAAGCGCCAGCCCGGACTGCGCCTCAAAGAATACGTCTGCACCGACGTGAATCCTGAAGCCGCTGCGAATCCCTGAGGTTGCCTCGAAGTAGTGCGCTGCCGCGGCCGCGCCTTGGCGGCGGCTGCGCTGGTATATCATTCGCCGCCAGGGCGCGCGCATCGGACAGGCGCGCCCCGCCTTCCCCTCGAGGATCTCCATGACCGCCCCGAAGATTATTTACACGTTCACCGACGAAGCCCCGGCACTCGCCACCTACTCGCTCCTCCCCATCGTCCAGGCCTTTACCAAGGCGGCGTCCATCGCCATCGAGACGCGTGACATCTCCCTGGCCGGGCGCATCCTGGCCAGTTTCCCGGAACAGCTCACGGCCGCCCAACGCCAGAGCGACGACCTGCAGGAGCTCGGCGAGCTGGCCAAGACCCCGGACGCGAACATCATCAAGCTGCCGAACATCAGCGCCTCGCTGCCGCAGCTCAAAGCCGCGATCGCCGAATTGCAGTCGCAGGGCTATGCCGTGCCGGACTACCCGGAGGACCCGAAGGACGAGGCGCAGCAGAAGATCAAGGCCCGGTACGCAAAGGTCTCCGGCAGCGCCGTCAATCCGGTCCTGCGCGAAGGCAACTCCGACCGGCGCGTCGCGAACGCCGTAAAGCAGTACGCGAAGAAGCATCCGCACTCGATGGGAAAGTGGAGCGCGGA
>FTEY01000564.1_pt1 | contig 17346 bp, 12 predicted proteins | sample 1640321 | NCBI WGS metagenome assembly FTEY01 (sample SAMEA3914816, study PRJEB12502) | metagenome | biome: forest; material: soil | place: USA | collected 2011-09-16 | depth 0.3 m
GTGGCGCCGGGCTCGTCGTAGCTGTAGTCGCTGTCGTTTGCGGCCGGCCTCGGCGTTTTGCCTACTGGCTGTGCATCCGTCGGCGGTGAAGGATGGTCGGCTGACGTTTGCGCAGCAACGCAGGCGCCACCCGTCCAGGCAACGAGCGCCAGCAGGACACATGTGGTCGGTACTAATCCCTTACGCATATCCATGCGACCCTCGCTGTAGTTCGACCGAACTCTCGAATGGTACCGCTAAGGTGTGAAAGCATGCACTCGCTGGAGCCGGTCCCCGCGCTAGAATTTGCCGCAATGACGGGGTCGGGGGTCCGGGAATGCAGGCGTTCTCGAAAATCTACAAGTGGATCGGCATTGCAGCCGCGCTGATTGCCTTCGGCACGGCCGTCTGGGGCGTGATGAGTGCGACCGGGGAGCTCCGAGAGCGGCGCCGCGTCGTCACGGAGCAGCTCGAGGCGGCCAAGTCCGAGGAGGCAGCCGGTGACTACTCTGGCGCCTGGGATAGCCTGGGGAGGGCACGCTCGTCAGCGGACTACGACGGCGTGTTCGCCAAGCTACTCGGGGACCTCAGCAAGGAGCGGCAAGGAGTTCGCACCGCGCAGGAGGACCTCGCGATGCACTGGCTTCGTGAGGCGCATGCCACCGACGGCCATCCTTTCTCTGAAGTGGTCAGCAAGGTGACGGATGTGCTCTCGAGCGGGGCAGGTGCCGCCGCGGGCCAGCGCAAGGCAGATCTTCTTGCGCACCTCGGATGGTCCTACTTCCTGAAGTCACGGGATGGCGCCGCGAACGTTGCGCCCGACGTTCCCTATCGCGAGGCGATCGCGGCTGACCCGGTGAACGCGTATGCCAATGCGTATTGGGGTCATTGGATTCTGTGGGGGCATGGGTCGGTTGCCGATGCCATGCAACGGTTCAATACCGCGCTGCAGACCGGGCGCGCCCGTGCGGACGTTCGGATGCTCGAATTGACTGCATTGGCGAACGTTCACAGTGATGACGCAGACGCCCAATGGCTGCGCGTAGTGAACGAGATGCGCATGAAAGGGGAGGCGGTGGACGCGTCGACCGTTCACGATCTGTACACCCGTTATTACTTCGCGCTCAACGACGATAGCCTTCTCAAGAAGATGCTCGCTGCCGTACCGCCGGAGGATCATCTGGACATGCAACGTTCGCTATTGCGGTCGGGCGGCCTGGAACCTTCTCAGAAGCAGGGTCTGACCGCGGTGATGGCCGAAACGCTTGAAGCGGACGGCAAGACCGATGAGGCACTGGCTGCGTGGCGTGGGTTGCAGACAGATCTGCACGGAGACAAAGCGTCGACGCTCACAGGGCGAGTGGACGCTGCGGTCAAGCGCTTGGGCGGGCCTGCAAAGACGAAGAGCGCCTCGAAGGCCAACGCGCCCGCGCGAAAGGCCTAGCGTCGCTGTTGACCAGGCGGCAAAAGCCGCGCCTTTTGCCGCCGGCAATGCGGGTGACGTCTGCACAAGCGCCGCAGGCGGATTGTGCCAGTGCAAGAAGGAACGATTCCTGCGACGCTTCCGAGGATGTCTACGCCCCGATGCTTCCTCTATCTGATTGCCGCCGCCTGCGCGATGGGGTGCGGTCTGTCTCTACAGGCCGCTGCCCCAACCTCGACCCCAACCCCAAGCCCGATCGACCCCGATCAGGTTCTGGCCCACGTGAAACAAACGGTGGATTGGTATCATGACCTGCAGGGGCTGCAGGAGGTGCAAACCGCCGCCGCAGACGTAATTGCCCGAGACCGGCTGCGGCAACAGTCGCTCATGGCGGTGGCCCTGGCGTTCGATTTCGGACGGGCCGCGGCACGACTGCCGGGCAACGGGCCCGCGGTCGCCGCCGCCAGCGCCAACGCACCCGCCGGCGCGAACGCGCCCGGTGTCGCAAATACCAACCCCGGTGCCAACGGTGGCAGTCCGCCCAACACCGACGCCAATACAGACGACGACGACAACCCCGACTCCGCATCCTCGTTCGCCAACCAGATCGATCAGGCCTCCGACCGCCTGGCCCAACGTGCGACGATGTTGCAGAGCCAACTCGCTGACATCGATCAGCAGCTGGCCCAAACGCGGGGGACCAAGCGTGACACGTTGCAGGCGCAGAGAGGGGCGACGGAGTCGGCACTGACGCTGACAAAGACCATCCTGGGGAGCCTCCAGGACATGCAGCGATTCCAGGAATCGACGCTGCTCGCCGCCAGCGGTCAAAGTGGCCTGTCCGCGCAGCTCACCGACTTGGAGAGAACCGTGCCGGAGGTCACGTCGGTCCAGCGCAAGTCTCGCGGCACCGGTCGCGACGCTGCCGTAGCCGCACCGAGCGCCGTGGCTTCAAACACGACGGGCAGCCCACCACCCTCCAACACGACTGGTACTCCGCCCCCCGCGAGTGCGCGCGCGCCCGATTTTCAGCCAGAGACCGCTGGCGTCATAGCGCTGGCGACGCAGTGGTTCTCGCTGCACAACTCCCGAAGTGAAATCAACGACTCGATCAAGCGAACGAACAAACTCTCGACCCAGGTGCAGGACCTGCGGGCGAAGCTGACGGCAGCCGTACGATCGTCGGTTCGCGGCGCGCTGCAGGAGACCGACTCGACCGACCCGGCGCAACTGGCCGCCCAGAAGGCCGCTCTGGATGCCGGAGCGACACACTTCAGACAACTCGCCACCCTGCTGGTCCCGATCGGAGAGCAGGGTCTGACCCTCGAGAGTGTGGCGAATGATTTGCTCGATTCGCGCGATTCTCTCAACACGCGTAACGGTGCCATCGCCAGGTATCTGGCGCTCCGCCTGGGCCTGATGATCGCATCCGTCGTCGTCGTGCTGGCCGTATCCGAGATCTGGCGCCGTGCGACCTTCAGATATCTCCACGACACGCGCAGGCGGCGCCAGTTTCTGGTCCTGCGACGCGTGATCGTGGGCGTCGCACTCACGATAGTGATCGTGTTCGGGCTGGTCTCCGAGATCGGTTCGATCGCAACCTACGCGGGCTTCGTGACGGCCGGTATCGCGGTCGCGCTGCAGAATGTGATTCTCGCCGTGGTCGCATACTTCTTCCTGATCGGACGCTTCGGCGTGCGGGTAGGCGATCGAATCACTCTTGCCGGCGTGACGGGGCGGGTCGTCGACATCGGCCTGGTGAGACTCTATCTGATGGAGCTCGCGGGTCCCGAGTTGCACTCAACGGGCCGGATGGTCGTGCTGTCCAATGCCGTGTTGTTCCAGCCGACGGCGATGTTCAAACAGATCCCGGGAGCGGACTACGCCTGGCATACCGCCACGCTCACCATCTCCCCGATGGCGGATATCGCACAGGCGCACGAACGGCTGAAGGCGGCTGCTGATGCCGTGTATGCCAAGTATCGCAAGGTCATTGATCGCCAACACGAGGCGGTGCAACGGTTCATCGATTTCGATACGGCTGCGCCGCAGCCGCAAGTGCGGGTGCGTTGGGCGGAGTCCGGACTCGAGTGCGTGGTGCGATATCCGGTGGAACCGGAGAACTCTGCGAGTGTGGATCAGCAGATGCTACGCGCCCTGCGCGAGGCGCTGGAGAAGGACCCCGCGCTGACGCTGGTGCAGGGCAGTGCGGTGGTGGTCAAGGAAGCGGATTGATATAAGCTCTCAACGCCGTTGCCAAGCGCAGCCTCAAAGAGAGAGTCTCATGTTGGTTCGCCCGTTCATTGCTCCCTGGTCGATTCTGCTTGCGGCTGGCGTTGTCTATGCTGCCGATCCTGGCGACGCCGCTGCCGGCAAGGTTTACTTCACCCAGACGTGCAAACAGTGTCACAGCGCCGAGCCCGCCGATGGCGGTGGCGAAATCGGACCCAACCTGGTCGGTGTGTTCGGGCGGTCCGCGGGTGTCGGGGACACAAGGTTTGCTTACAGCGAGGCGCTCACGAATTCAAAGCTCCTCTGGAACGCGCGAACACTGGATCGCTTTCTGACGGATCCCGCGATGACGGTACCTGGCACGACCATGGCCGTGCCTATTCCAGTTGCGAAGGACCGCAATGACGTCATCGCCTACTTTCAGTCCCTGGGCGCTAGCGCGAAATAGCACAGGCGGCAAAACTCACGCGTTTTGCCGCCGGCAACGCAGCTGATGTCCGCAAAAGCGCCGCAGGCGACTTTTGCCAGATGAACTAGGGCAGGCGCCAGATGTCGACGATTCCGGGCGGGATTCCCTGCGGAGGAGGCGGCGGTGCGGGAGCCGCCGCAGCCGTGTCAGCTGGCGCTCCGGGACGTCGGCCGCCGGCGAAGCCAAAACCGCTGATCGCACCCTCGGGCATCGCAATGCGATCATCCGCGACGATTGCGCTGTTCCAATGTCCGCTGCCGGTGTCGAGGTCGGCAACCGATTTGCCGCTGACCGCGTCGAAGACATGCAACTTGGCGCCCCTGGGTGCCGGATCATAGATGTACAGCAATCCGCCCGCGTAGAACGGCGTATTGCCACCCGTCTTGCTGTTCCAGGCTTCTTTGAGCTGGTGATCCGCACCGAAGGTCCATGCCGTGGTGCCGCCGCGACCGGTGGACGCGAACAGGTATGTCGTCGTGCCGATCTTGGCGGTTGCAGACGCGGACAGCAGCTGCGTCTTGCCGGGTACCTCCACGACCTGCAGGTCGCCGCCCTGATGAGCCGCCGCGCCCCTGATGACGTTCATGTTCAGCAGTCGGACCGTCCCGTCTTTTCCGCCCTGCGCAATATAACCGTCACCCAGCAGCACGGGAGACGTGGACCCCACGTCCTGATCCTTCTTGTTCAGCTCTTCGTTGTTGGTCGTCGTCCAGTTGCCCAGCATCTTCGTGGCTCCTGGGTTCAGCATGATCAAGGCATCGCCCCATGCCGTCTTGCCGTCCCACGGGCCGTTGCCGGTGGCGAAGAGCAGATTGCCTGTGCCCGGTTCAACCACGATACCGGCGCGTCCCCAGATAGCGGACTGCGACTGAGGGCATGACGCCGGGTCCAGCAGCTCGGCGCGATCACTGCACAGTGAATTCCAGACCTTGCGGATAGCGCCGGTCTTCGCATCGAGCACAGCGATGTGACCCTGGTATGGGGGCGTATCGCCCACGTAGCCGGCGGTGGGTACCAGGATGTTCCCCTGGACGAACGACAACGGTGAATCCAACTTTTCCATGTTCGGCATCCGGGTCACAGCAGTGCTCCACACTGCCTTGCCGTCGGCGATCGAGATCTTGGTGACCTTACCGTCCGCGGAGGCCGCATAGATGAACTGCCGGTTGGCGTCCGCGACCGGTGTCGAATTGGTGATCTGCTTGACGATCAGACCCCGCGAGCCCATCGCTGTCCCGGTCGCCGCTGCCTTCTCATCGAACCCGGGTGGCGCGTATTCCCACAGCACCTTGCCCTCGTTTGCGTCGATCGCCACGGTCCTGCCCACATTGGTGGTGCCGAAGAACACGTCGTGCGATGCGCCGTTGACCTTTACACCTTTCAGGTAGATGAGTCCGGCGTCGATGGGCGCGGAAATCATCACCTGCTGGCGAACCAGGGAGCCGACGTTGGCTGCGCTGATCTTCGTCGCCGCCATGTTGGCATTGGTGCGCGCGTTACTGCCGCCAAAGGTCGGCCAGTCGCGCGCGGCGCCGCTCGCGGGAACGGCCGCTGCCGTGGTCGGCTGTTGGGGCATCCCTCCGCAACCGCAAGCGGCTGCTACAGCGCAGGTCAGAAGTGCCTTGTGGATCACTCGCATGCCGTATCCCCCTGAACGATGCGTTATATTCTACGCGAACCAGCGGCGCTGACGGCCGCGGCGCTCTCTGAGGAATTGTCAGGGATTTTCCGGACTTCGTACGGAACGGCTGCCTCAGGTCTTCAGCGGCCGGACGAATTCGTACGCTTGGGTGACTCGGGCGCGCACCGCCTGAGCCTCTTCTTTTTCCGCATCGCTGGCCGTTGCGGCGAATCGGGTCCGATCGCACTCGGCCAGGCGAGCGTGATACGCGGCTTCGATCTGCGCGGCGGTGGCGCTCTCCGCGACGCCAAGGATCGATACCCATTGCGCCGAAATCTCCGCAACACTCAGGCCGCGCGCCCGGCCTCCCCAGGCACCGGCGGGTCCCGGTGTCGCGACCGGCCCGGCACCCGGGCCTGGTGTCGCAACAGGCGGGTCATCGCGAGTCAGGTCGAGCGGGGCCGGCAAGGCGGGTCGCTCCTGGGACGCATTGGGCGTGTTCGCGCCGTCCCACGGCTTTCGCTGCCCCCCGCCAACGATATCTATCGGAGGACGCTTCTGCTGGCGAAACAACGAGATGACCCACGAGACGATCCACCAGCCGAGCAGACCGCCGACGACCACGAAAAACAGCTCATTCATGTTCACGAGTTGCAATCTCCAAGCAGCCGGATCTGCTCATCGATCACCCGGAACTCCCGACTCTCTTGCGCAACGTAGCGCTTCGCATTCGATAGCGCTGTGACGGTGAGACGACAGGTCGCTGTCGCATCGGCCGGCTCGAACCCGAGCCGCGGCAGGTCGCGAGCAGCGAGGATCCACCTGCGATTGCCGGCCACAGCGCGGGCGAGGTTGGCCGAGCACGGCAGGCAAATCAGCGCTACGAAGCAGATCGAGATCAATTGTTTCGCGTCGAGACCCAACGCTTTGCGCCGTACGATGACGATGATGCATCCAACGAGTGCGCTCAGCACGCTTGCGGCGACCGCCCCGAGAAACCAAACCTGCTGTGCCAGCAGCAGCGCCAGAGGCGCCGCCAACACGATCAGCAGACCGCAGATGCTGGACGTCCAGCCGATCGGGCGCAGTGCAGCGAGCACGCCTTGCATCTCCTGCGACGCGTTCCCGACCTCGGCAACCGACCCGCCCGCGAGATCCCACTCGATCCGAAACGCAGGTTGGAACGGCAGCAGCAGGTTCGGAAGAAACGGCTGCCGCCCACCGAGCTCGAACGGCCAGCCGAAGTTGACGCGCTTCAGGGCGCGGCCGCGCGTCTCCACGACAGCATCGCCGACGCGCAGGAAGTGCATCGAGTCGAAGAGATAGACCGCGATCAATCCGAGCGCGAGCAACTGCTCCGTCGTCGGCATGCGCGCTAGGCCCCGGTGCCCGGTTCCTTCTTCTTGAAGAACTTCTTGAGGGCGCCGGCGAGGGCTGCGAAGATGACCACGATGAACTTCCAGGCCGCCGCGATACCCGCTGCCAGGAACTTGAACAGCCCCTTGAAGAGCCCGGTCTTGACGGCCGCCGCCGCCGCTCCACCGACGATCAGTCCCGCCAGGCCGTACTCCGCCACCTTCTCGCCGGGACGCCATTCGGCGTAAGTCTCACCGGCGTTGAATTTGTAGCCGCCGATGATCCTGTTGAGGTCCGCGACGGCCGGGCCGACCCGCTCCGGTGCCGTGGCCAGCACTACCGAGGTATAGCCCTTGCGCCCGAGGATCTTGGTGGAGAAGTTGACCCCCTCACTATCGTCGGCGCGCAGTGTTGTAGCCCACTCGAGACGCTTGGTGGTCGTGTTGTAGGCCGGCGGGATCGCCCACCCGACGACGTGGATCTCGCGATAGCCACGCTTGCGCCGCTCCTCGTTGGAGTCTTCAGTGCTCTGCTGCAGCGACTTGAGGATGGCCGGGGCGTCGATCTTCTCGTCGTCCTTTACGTAGCCTTCGTCCTCGAAGAGCAGGTAGGCGCTCCAGGACAGATCCTTCGGGGCGATCATCACCTCCTTGCCGTTGGGGAGGTTCTCGTTCAGCTCCTCGAACTTGGAAGTGTTGGCCGCGTCCAGAAACACGTAACCAGCCGGGATCTCGAGTGTCGAGTTGCCCGCGACCTTCTGCGACTTTGGCCCGACCACCCAGTTCAGCTCCCGCAGCTTGCGGCGGAACTCTTCCACGCGGGGATCGGTAGAATGTTGTCCGCCAGCTTTGGAGTCAGCGGCCGTGTCGGCGTCCTGCGCCAACGCCGGCGTGACGACGCTCAGCCCGAGCATCGCTATGATCCAGGCACAGACCGTAACGCCTACTCTGCTTAAATTTTCTTTTGAATTCAGCGCGTTATGGTATAAATCTCGAACGACCATGAGTGCTCCCTCCCGCTGTCCAGGCATCTTACGACGTTTCCATGAGTGACCGCGAAGCTCCGGGCAGAACGGAGAAGCTGAACACGAAAGCCGCCGGCCTGGTGGGTCTTGCGGTGCTGTGCAGCCGCGTGTTGGGACTGGTGCGCGAGCAGATCGGCGCTGCGCTGTTCGGCGGCGGGTGGGTGATGGATGCCTTTACCATCGCGTTCCGCATTCCCAACCTGCTGCGCGATCTGTTCGCGGAGGGCGCGCTCTCCACGGTGTTCACCACCGTCTTCAGCAAGACGGTAGCGACTCAAGGGACCGACGCGGCCTGGCGCCTGGCGAACAAGACCTGGACGCTGGCGATCATCTTCCTCAGCGCCCTCACCATCCTGGGAATCATATTCTCTCCCGAGTTGGTCGCGGTACTGGCGCCGGGGTTCGCGGGAGAGAAGGCCCAGTTGACCATCACGCTGACCCGCGTGATGTGGCCGTTCATCCTGCTGGTGTCGCTCGCCGCTCTCGCGATGGGCATGCTCAATGCGCGCAATGTGTTCGGCGTGCCCGCGATGGCATCGAGCTTCTTCAATCTGGGCTCGATCGTATTCGGCGTCGGTCTGGGGTGGTGGCTCGATCCAAACTTCGGCACCCGGGCCGTCATGGGTCTTGCCATCGGCACGCTCGTCGGGGGCGGGCTGCAGTTGTTCGTCCAGATTCCAGCGCTCTACCGTCAGGGTTATGTGTACCGCCCGGACACCGCGTGGCGCGATCCGGGGGTCAACTCGATTCTGCGTCTGATGGGGCCGTCGGTCATCGCCGGCAGTACCACTCAGGCCAACGTGACGATCAATTCGATATTCGCCACGACGGCAGCCGGCAACGGCGGAGTGTTCGCGCTGTCGATCGCCTTTCGGCTGATGCAACTTCCGCTCGGGCTCTTCGGGGTCGCCCTGAGCACAGTCTCTCTGCCGCTGCTGGCGAGGATGGCCGCGCTGGGGAACCTTGGCACGTTCCGGACCGAGCTCGCACGTGGGATGCGGCTGGCGTTCCTGTTGACCATACCGGCCACCGTCGGACTGATCGTGCTCGCCGGGCCGATCATGTCGGTTCTCTATCAGCACCATCGTTATGATGCCGTGCAGACGGCGCAAGCGGCCGGGGCCCTGCAGTTCTACGCGCTAGGGCTCGCGGGGTACGCGGCTCTCAAGGTGTTGGTCAACTCGTTCTACGCACTGGAGATGCGTAGGACTCCAATGTTCGTCAGTCTCGCCGCGGTCGGCCTGAATCTCCTGTTAAACTGGATCTTCACGCTGAGGTTGGGCTGGGGCGTGCGCGGCCTGGCTTTCTCGACGGCGTGCATCGCAAACACGAATTTCCTGGCGCTGTATCTGCTGATGTGGCGGCGCCTCGGTCGACTGGACACGGGCGCGATGGCCGGGATGTTGGTACGGCTCGTGCCGGCGGTGCTGGCCTTGGTCGGGGTCTGCTGGGCGGGATCGCACTTTGTACTGTCCGACTGGGCCACCCAGGCGTTCTGGTCCAAGCTGCTGTGGCTGATGGCGACGATCGTGATCGGCGCCGCCGTGTTTCTCGGCGGTGCAGTGGCTATGAGGGTCGCGGAAATGGACCAACTCGTTGGGGCAGTGAAGCGTCGGTTCAACCGTGGCCGATGAGCCCGCGGCGGGTGAGGCCGTTCTCGCGAAGGTTCGCTGGCGCCTGCTGCCGTTCCTGATTCTTCTCTTCATCGTCAGCTATCTCGACCGGGTCAACGTCAGTTTCGCGAAGCTGACCATGGACCAGGCCCTGGGAATCAGCGATTCCGTGTACGCCTTCGGCGCCGGAATCTTCTTCATCGGCTATTTCCTCTTCGAGGTCCCCTCGAATCTGATCCTCGAGCGCGTCGGTGCCCGACGCTGGATTGCGCGGATCATGCTCACCTGGGGCGTGGTCTCCTCGGCCACGGCGCTCATCACCGGCGCCAAGGGCTTCGTGGCGATGAGGTTGTTGTTGGGAGTCGCCGAGGCGGGTTTCTTCCCCGGCATCCTTCTTTATCTGACCTATTGGTTTCCCGATCGTGAGCGGGCGCGCGTGGTCGGTCTGTTCATGGTCGCCCTGCCGCTCACAGGTCTCATCGGCAGCCCCGTATCCAGCGCCCTGTTGGGAATGGATGGCGCGCTCGGTGTGCAAGGGTGGCAGTGGCTGTTACTGCTCGAGGGACTCCCGGCCATCCTGCTGGGAGTGGTCTGTCTGAAATTTCTCCCCGACGGACCGCAGGACACGAAATGGCTCGAGCCCGCCGAGCGTCGCTGGCTGGCGCAGACCATCGAGGAGGAGCGTGCGAACGTGCGCCGGGTGGGCCACACCTCGCTTCGGGCAGCGCTCACGCAACCTCGGGTCTGGCTGCTCGCTCTGGCCTATTTCGGTGACGTCCTGGCTGTCTACGGATTGGGGTTCTGGCTGCCGACCGTCATTCATAACTACGGCGTGCCCATTGCGCAGGTCGGGTGGATCACGGCACTGCCGTTCGCCTGTGGCGCTCCCTTCATGATCTGGATCGGCCGCAACTCCGACCGGACCCGGGAGCGGGTCTGGCATCTGACGGCGACGTGCGCGTTGGGATTCGTCGGTTTCGTGGGCGCGAGCGTTGCGAGCTCTCTCGGGCTGCAACTCGTATTCCTGTGCATGGCCGCCATGGGCGTCTACGGAGTGCTGCCGATAATCTGGACCTTCCCCTCGACGTTTCTCACGGCTACCGCCGCCGCAGCGGGGTTGGCTCTGATCAACTCGGTTGGAAATCTGGGCGGCTACTTCGGGCCGCAGATCGTGGCGGCGCTCAGCGGATTCGCCGGCGGGTTCGGACCGGCGCTCTTCGCGTTGGGCATCTCGTTGACCGTGCCGGCAATCATCATCCAGATCATGGCCCGCCGGCGCTAGCCCAGGGGACCAACGACCGCCCACGCGGGTCGATCTTCCCCAACAGATCGCTGCACCACCCCAAACGCCAGCATTTCCAGCCCTCAGGGTGGGTGGAGCTACGGCCCCCTGCGTGGCCGGCGACCGAGGAGTGGTCGAGCGCGCCTCGGCTCGGCTGGTCGTTCGTGCTATCTATAATGGTCTGGCATGCGCAGTACCCCCAAGGGGGTTATGGCGGGCCATGCCGGCTGCGAGGCCATGCCGGCTGCGAAGCCGCGACGAAGCTCATGAGGGGAAGACGGGGATTCTATGAACAAGCTCATCGGTGTGGTGTTGGCGATCATTGGCGCAATCGCGGTCGGTGGCATCGCACTCCATCGCAATGAACCCATCAATGCCATGTGGCTGGTAGTGGCCGGCCTGTGCATCTACATCATCGGTTACCGCTTCTATGCCGCCTGGATCCAGGCGCGTGTGCTGTCGGCGGATGCGACGCGTGCGACCCCGGCGGAACGCCTGAACGACGGCCGCGACTTCGTCCCGACCCACAAATGGGTCGTCTTCGGGCACCACTTCGCCGCCATCGCAGGTCCCGGCCCGCTCGTCGGCCCTACGCTGGCCGCACAGTTCGGCTATTTGCCGGGCACGATCTGGATTCTGTTCGGCTCCGTGCTGGGCGGGTGTGTGCAGGACATGGTCGTGCTGTTCCTGTCCACGCGCCGCGATGGCCGCAGCTTGGGGCAGATGGCGCGTGATGAGCTCGGACCCTTCGGCGGCTTCGCCGCACTCGTCGGCACGCTCACTATCGTCATCATTCTGATCGCGGTGCTCGCGCTCGTCGTCGTCAATGCCATGAAGGGCAGCCCCTGGGCGACCTTCTCGGTGTTCGCCACCATCCCGATCGCCGTGCTCATTGGTCTGTACGTGCGCAACGTGCGCCCCGGACGCGTGATGGAGGCCTCCATCATCGGCATGGTCCTGCTGTTGATTGGCGTCGCCGGCGGCGGCTGGATCGATCAGAGCCCGACTCTGCGCTCGATGTTCGACTACACGGGACCCCAGCTCGCCGGCTTCGTGATCGTCTACGGCTGGCTCGCGGCCATCATCCCCGTGTGGCTGCTGCTCGCCCCGCGTGGCTATCTCTCCACGTTCCTCAAGCTAGGGGTGATTGCGCTGTTGGCGGTTGCCATCATCGTCATCCATCCCGACCTCAAGATGCCGGCGATCACGAGGTTCGTCGACGGCACGGGGCCGATTTTCTCGGGCAAGGTTTTCCCGTTCGTGTTCATCACCATCGCCTGCGGTGCCGTGTCCGGCTTCCATGCGCTGGTCTCGAGCGGCACTACGCCGAAGCTCATCGGCAGTGAGGCCGATGTGGCACTCGTCGGCTACGGCAGCATGGCACTGGAGTCCTTCGTTGCCATCATGGCGGTGATTGCCGCGACGCTGCTGGATCCCGGTGTGTTCTTCGCCATCAACGTCGGCGCTGGCGTCGTAGGGGCTGATCCGGCTACGGCCGTCGCGACCATCTCCAACTGGGGATTCCCGGTGACGGTGCAGCAGATGCAGGATCTCGCGCACAACATGGGCGAGCACACGCTATTCGCCCGTACCGGAGGGGCACCCTCGCTTGCCGTCGGTATGGCCAGCATTTTCAGCTCCACCTTCGGTAAGGGCTTGCTCGCGGCGTGGTATCACTTCGCATTGATGTTCGAGGCGGTGTTCATCCTCACCACCATCGATGCCGGTACGCGCGTCGGCCGCTTCATGCTGCAGGATTTCCTGGGGCATTTCTGGAAGCCGATGGGCCGCACTTCCTGGTACCCCTCGGTGCTGATCTCGAGCGCGTTGATCGTCGCCGGCTGGGGCTACTTCCTTTACGTCGGCGTCATCGATCCGAACGGCGGCATCAACATTCTCTGGCCGCTGTTCGGTATCGCCAACCAGATGCTGGCTGCCATCGCGCTCACGGTCGCGACCGGCATCCTCATCAAGTCCGGCAAACTCAAGTACGCGTGGGTGACCGGTGTGCCACTGGCCTGGCTCGCCATCGTCACAACCGTCGCCGCCTGGCAGAAGATCACGAGCACGGATCCGGGCCTGGGCTTCTTCGCCGGGGCTGCCGATCTGGCGCAGAAGCTCGCCTCCGGCGCGCTGCCGGCGGCAAAGGCCGCCGTGGCACCCAAGCTCATTTTCAACCAGCAGCTGGATGGCTGGCTGACGGTGGCCTTCACCATCATCGTCTGGCTCGTAATCGCCGACATGGTGCGCGTGTCGATCCGCGCCGCGCGTGGCCTACCGACGCTCGCCAACTCCGAGGCCCCGCGCGTGACGCGCGACACTCTCGTGGGGACTAGCTCGTGAGCACAGCCCCTGTAGTCTCCGCCGCGCGCGCATTCTGGTCCGCGCTGCGCCGCCTATCTGGCGATGACGCCTACGAGCGGTACCTGAGTCATCACGCGCAGGCGCATCCGGACGTGCCGCCCCTGTCGCGGCGGGCGTTCTACATGAGCGAACAGCAGCGCAAGTGGGCGACGATCAACCGCTGTTGCTGAGGGGCTCGCCCGCGTCCGACTGGAACGCGCGCAAAAACCACGCTTTTTGCGCGCCGCGAAACTATGCGGTGGTGCTGATTCCGCCGAAAGCGCCGCAGGCGACTTTGTGCCTGTCCGTCCCTGGACGGCACCCTTCGGGACGACCTCCGGTCGTCCAAACGCGCTCCGTGCGCGTTTGTCGGCCAATCGACTCAGTGGACCCGCATATTTCTGATGAGTCGGCGGTCGATGTAGGAGCGGGCGTCGAGGACCAGCCGGTCCTGCGCCTGTTGCAGCTGGTGCAGACAGAACATCACGATGATGCATGCCACCAACGCCGTCAGGGTGGCATTGAATGTCACGCCGAGCCCCAGCGTCACACCCGAGATGTCGCCGTGCAGGGCTCCTTGAGCTTCCTGTAAAGCACGGCCAATACCGCGAACCGTACCGACGAAGCCCACGGCCGGGATAGCCCAGGCGGTGAATCGGACCATCGACAGTTGCGCATCCAGGCGGTCGAGCTCGTTCTCGCATTCGGCCCGAACCGCCTCGGCTGAGTCCTGCACACTGCGCGTCGCGCCGAACCGGTTCAGCGCCACCATCAGGGCCCTGGGCAGCAGCATGTCCTGCTCTTCCCGGGACAAACGCTCGATGGGCCGCCCGAACGCACGGGCGTCGTCCGGAAGAATGACGTGCCCGTCCTCGAGCTCGATGTACTGCTTGTCCAAGAGGCGCCGGTTGAGAGCCACGGCGCGGGCCTGGTAGCCGATCAGGCACAGTGCCCAGAAGGCCAGGGTGATCGCCGTTTCCTGTTCGTAATCTTTCAGAATCACCCAGACCGAGCGCAGGTTGTGCGTGACGGGGCGTTCGGGCTGCAGCTTCTCCTGGGGCGTCGGCGGCTCGGCGAGGATCGCCTCGGCGCGGGGGCGGATGACGGTCGCGTAGATGGCCTGGACCAGCAACGCGCTCAGAAGCAGGGCGCCGAGGCTGAAAAAAGCCTCGCGGCCGAACAGGGAGCGCGTTGCGGGAACGGTTGTGGTCGGCGCCGGTCGGATACGGTCGTCCATAGCTGGAACCAATACTAGTCCAGTGTGGACCCCGCCGTCGGCCCGGAGTTCGCCTGAGAGTGCGCAGGTTTTTGTCGCCGCCCCGCCCTCGGCTAGAATTGCTTTTTTGTGGCGGCCTCGTCCAATTCCCGGTACATCCCGGACGGGCCCGCCCCGTCTACCCACGTAAGGACTGCAATGGCTTTCAAAGTGATGATTCTCGGAGCGAATGGCTTCATCGGCAGTGCGCTCACGAACGCGATCCTGCGCACCCGCCCCTGGGAGGTCTACGGTATGGACCTCTCCGACCACAAGCTCCACGGCCTGCCCAAGACCGACCGCTTTCACTTCCTCGAAGGCGACATCACGATCAACAAGGAATGGGTCGAGTACCACGTCAAGAAGTGCGACGCGATCCTGCCGCTGGTGGCGATCGCCAACCCCGCCACCTACGTGACCCACCCCTTGCGCGTGTTCGAGCTCGACTTCGAGGCGAACCTGGAAGTGGTCCGGCAATGCGTGAAGTACGGCAAGCACCTGATCTTCCCGTCGACCTCCGAGGTCTACGGCATGTCGCCCGACGCCATCCTCGATGAGGAGAACAGCCCGCTGGTCTACGGTCCGGTGAACAAGCAGCGTTGGATCTACGCGAACTCGAAACAGCTCCTGGACCGGGTCATCTTCGCCTACGGCGTGCGCGACAACCTCAACTACACGCTGTTCCGGCCGTTCAATTTCATCGGCCCGAACCTGGACGATGTCGAGGAGCCCAAGGAGGGCAGCTCGCGGGTGTTCACGCAGTTCCTGTCGAACATCCTCTACAAGCGTCCGATCAAGCTGGTCGATGGCGGTCAGCAGAAGCGCTCGTTCACCTTCATCGACGATGCCGTGGAGGCGTTGTTGACGATCATCGGGAACGAGAACGGTCGCGCCACCAGGCGCATCTTCAACATCGGCAATCCCGGCAACTGCGTTTCCGTCCGGGACCTGGCGAATCGCATGATCACCATCGCCCAGGAGTTCCCGCGACTGCGGGATAACGCCAAGGCGACCCAGATCGTCGACGTGACCGCCGGCGAGTACTACGGCAAGTACTACCAGGACATTCAGGTCCGTGTCCCGGCCATCGAGGCTGCGAAGCGCGATCTGGGTTGGGCGCCGACCACGGATCTCGACAGCTCCATCCGCAAGACCATCGAGTACTACGTGAATCTCGAAGGATTCGGCACGCGCGCGGCGGCCACGATCTGAGCGTGGATCACACTCCCGGGGCGCAAGCCCCGGCGTGGACAACAGCGCAAGCCCCGGCGTGGACACGAGCGAAGACCCCGGCGGCGTGGGCTCTCTGGCTGCTCCTGGCCCTGTGCTGGTTCGCCACCATGCCGTGGCGACCTCTGCTCGACCCTGACGAAGCTCGATACGCCGAGATCCCCCGCGAGATGCTGATCACCGGTGACTGGGTCACGCCGCGTCTCGACGGTCTCAAATACTTCGAGAAGCCTCCGCTGCAGTATTGGGGTACCGCGGCAGCCTATTCGGTGTTTGGAGTATCCGAGTGGACGGCCCGTCTGTGGGGAGTCGGCCTGGCGTTTCTGTGCCTGCCGCTGGTATACGGCTGGACGCGTCGCCTCTACGGCACACGGGCGGCGTCGGTGGCGCTGGTCGCGATGGCTGCGACACCGTATTTCGTCGGGATCGGGCATCTCAACCTGCTGGATGGCGCCTTCACGTTCTGGTTGACCGCTGCCGTGTTGGCCTTCTCGCTGGGTCAGCGTGCAGCGGTTGGCTCGAGCTCGGAGCGCCGCTGGATGCTCCTTGCCTGGGCGGGTGCAGCGTTGGCGGTCCTCAGCAAAGGGATCGTAGTCGCCGTCCTGGCAGGGTTGGCCTTGGTCGTCTACACGATCCTCGAGCGCGACGCCGGCCCCTGGCGGCGCCTGCACGTGCTGACGGGCCTACCGCTGTTTCTGTTGATTGCGGCACCGTGGTTCGTGATCGTCTCGATGCGCAATCCGGAGTTTCCGGGGTTCTTCTTCGTTCACGAGCACTTCGCCCGGTTTCTGACGACCGTGCACGAGAGGGCGGGGCCGTGGTGGTACTTCCTGCCATTCCTTCTGATCATGGTGTTGCCGTGGGCGCAGGTTATCTATGGCGCCGTGCGCGACGGGTGGGTCGATCCTCCGGAGCAGATGGCCACACCACCCCAAACGCAGCATTTCAAGCCCTCAGGGTGGTCGGACCCGGGCATCGGAGGCTTCAAGCCACGCAAATTCCTATTGATCTACGCCGCCGGGACTTTGCTGTTCTTTTCCGTGTCCGGCTCCAAGCTACCGCCCTACATCATGCCCATGGTCCCGGCGCTGGCGGTCCTGGTCGGCGTGTACGCGGCGGACCGGCCGGCATTGCTGCGGGATGTAAAGTGGTTCTGCGCCGGCCTGATGGTTCTCGCGGGAGTCGGGGCGATGGTCTACTCCCGGATCCACAACGGGGACATCCCCAGTGCCCTGGTGGGCTGGTCGGCCGCCGCCATTGTCGTGGGGGTGTTGCCCATCGCGCTACGGGCGTCCGCGCCGGTACTACTTCTGTCTGCCGCGAGCGTTCTGGGTTGGGATTGCCTGCTGGCCGCCTACACGGCGATGCCACCGCTGCGCACAGGTAAGGTAGTCGCCAGCGCGGCCCGGCCGGCGATCCACCCGCAAACAGACTTATTCAGTGTGGGCGAGTATCGTCACTCGCTGACCTTCTATCTGGGCCGGTCGATGGTCCTGGTGGGCTACGCCGGGGAGCTGGA
>FTEY01000491.1_pt1 | contig 17157 bp, 12 predicted proteins | sample 1640321 | NCBI WGS metagenome assembly FTEY01 (sample SAMEA3914816, study PRJEB12502) | metagenome | biome: forest; material: soil | place: USA | collected 2011-09-16 | depth 0.3 m
GCATGCGAGCTAAGCTTCGGCGCCGCTTGGGAAAACTGGCGGGTATCATAGCCGTTTTCGACCCCGCACACCGCACGTGGAAATCATTCAACTATGCCCGGCGCCGATCCGTGAGGCCATCGCCGCGACCCGTCAGGCGATCGAGGCCGAGGTCGCCCCGGCTGCCGGTCATGACGAGCGCGCACATATCGAGTCCGTCCTGCCTCTTGCCCTAGGGGCTGAAGCTGCGGAAGTGATCGGCTCGCTGACCGAAAGCCGGGAGCTCGCACTCGCCCTGCTGGTGAAAGCAGCTTTGGGCCACGCGACCCTGACCGAAGAGAGGCTCGTCGCCGCCGCTGGGCAAGAGGCCGTCGCGGCCGCCCAATCGCTCCTGCGCCTCGGAGAGCTGGGGTTCGCCCGAAACTGGTCGCCCGCCCAAGGCCTCGACGCGAAACAAGCGGAGGTCGTGCGCAAGATGCTGCTGGCAGTGGTCAGCGACCCCCGCCTGGTCCTGGCCCGCTTAGCCGAGCAGCTCGTGCGACTGCGGCACGCCCGCGATCTGCACGACGAGGAACGGGAGCGACTCGCGATCGAATCGCGCGCGATCTTCGCGCCCTTGGCCAACCGCCTGGGTGTCTGGCAGCTCAAATGGGAGCTCGAGGACCTGTCGTTCCGCTACCTCGACTCGGACGAGTACAAGCGGATCGCATTCGCCCTGAACGAGCGCCGAGCGGATCGCGAGCGCTACATCGATGATCTGTGCTCCGAGCTTCGGGAGCATCTTCGGAAGGCAGCCGTGACCGCCGAGGTCTACGGGCGCCCCAAACACATCTACAGCATCTATCGAAAGATGCAGCGCAAGCACCTCGAGTTTGATCAGCTCTATGACGTGCGAGCTGTTCGCGTTGTCGTCGCGTCTGTTCCCGACTGCTACGCAGCCCTCGGCGTGGTTCACGGCATGTGGCCGTACATCCCCGGGGAGTTCGACGACTACATCGCGACACCCAAGGGCAACTTCTATCGATCGATCCACACGGCAGTGATCGGGCCTCAGGGTAAGAGCGTCGAGGTTCAGATTCGGACTCGAGAGATGCACGAACACGCAGAGCTGGGTGTCGCCGCTCACTGGACGTACAAGGAAGGCGGTCCGCGCGATGCGCAGTACGAGCGGAAGATCGAGTGGGTGCGCAAGCTGCTCGAGCCGCACGACGGGGCGCCGACTGAGGTAGGCGAGCCCGCTGCCGATGGCGATCGGGACTTTATCGAGAGCATGCGCACGGAGCTCTTCGAGGATCGAGTCTATGCCCTGACCCCCAAAGGCGAAGTCGTCGACCTGCCGCGCGACGCGACGCCACTCGACTTCGCCTACAACGTTCACACGTCTCTTGGCCATCGATGTCGGGGCGCCAAGGTCAACGGACGCATCGTTCCGCTCACCTACTCACTATCCAATGGTGAGATCGTCGAGATCATCACCGCGAAACAGGAAGCCCCGAGTCGGGATTGGATGGCGCCCGAGCAGGGCTACCTCGTGTCGGCTCGCAACCGGTCGAAGGTGCGGGCGTGGTTCCGTCGCCTCGACGTGACCGACAACCGGGCCGCGGGTCGCGTGATCGCCGAACGCGAGTTGCTCAAGGTGGGCCTGAAGTCTGAGCAGATGCCGGCACTCACCCGCGAGCTCGAGTTGCAAGACTCCGACCAACTTTACCAACGGCTGGGTGAAGGTGAGATCACGGTCACTCAGCTCCTCAATGCCGCCGAGCGGGTCCTCGGACCCAAGCGTGAAGACGTCCCGATCCGGGCCGTCCGCCCGCGAACCCGACGCAAGGGCGGTTCCCCGGTCGAGATCGAGGGAGTCGGGGATCTGCCCATCACGCTGGCACGTTGCTGTGGACCGTTGCGCCCCCAGCCGATTACCGGCTATGTGACGTTGGGGCGTGGGGTCACCATTCACCGCAGTGACTGCCCGAGCCTGATCCGGATGCGCTCGGTCAAGCCCGAAAGGGTCCTGAAAGTCGACTGGACCTCCGGCGAAGAAGGGGCTCTGACGGTCGAAATAGTGGTCACGGCCTATGACCGGCGTGGGTTGCTCAGAGATGTGACGGACGTCGTCGCGCTCGAGCGATTGAGCATCGAGTCGATGAATACGCGCACCGATCCCGAGACGGCGATCGCCCACCTTTCAATCAATTTAGCGGTAAACGACCTCGAGCAACTCGCCCGGGTTCTACGACGTTTGGCTGCGGTACCGAATGTGATCCACGCACGCCGTGCCCACTAATGAAACGTGATGTGCCGCCACGCGGTCGGACGGCTAACGGTTGGATTATTACGTCCAAATGCGTGTTCTTGTCATCGACCAGGATTCCTCCATGCTGGAAGCGCTCGCCCGGGCGCTTCGCGACCATTTTGTAATCGACGCCGTCACCAGCAAGGGCGACGCGTTCGACCTGCTGCGGGTGAACGAATTCGAGCTGATCGTGGCCTGCGAGCGCCTCGAGGACGGCTCCGGCCTGGAACTGTTGGGTCAGGTGGCCAAGCGCTGGCCAGCGACCTTAAGGGTCTTCTCGGCCGACCGCGATCGCTTGAAATTGCTGCAGGGCCGCCTCGGTCCCTTCCAACTGTTCCAGACACTCGCCTACCCGATCGACCCTCGCAAGCTGTTCGCGACCCTGTCGCTTGCCGCAGCTGCACACAACGCCGAAGCCGACACCGTCAATTTCGAAAACGTAGAGTTGAGCAGCTCGGATGCCGACCCGCCGCCTCCCGAGCCAGTAGCACCGCCGCGCGCTCCGCCCGTGTCGCCGGCCGCACAACCCGTGCGTCGATCGCGCCACCGTAGCCAAGGCGCTCCGCGCACCGCAGAGGCCAACAGCGCACCGCGTGTCGAGCCTCGAGAGCGCAGCCAACCGGATCGCACGCCAGTGCGCCCGCGCGAGCGAACTGTCGATCGCAGACCTCGGTCCACGTCGTCATCGGATCTCATCGCGGCCGCGACGGCCGAAGACGTGGCCGCCATCGCAGCAGCGGCGCGATCCAACATCGATCCCCTGGGCGAGAAGACGATCCCCAACCATCGCAACGTCATCATGATCGGGGGCGGCGCGGTGGTCGCCGCAATCGTGATCACGTTGCTGGTCAAGTTGTTCAGCGGATCCGATCACACCGCGGCGATTCAGACCGTCGCGGCTCAGTCGAGTCCGCGCTATTCGCAGGCGGTCGCCGACCTGGTGTCCAACATCGAAGCCGAATTCACGCGCGATGATTTCAGTCACGTGCGGGCGGATGTCGATCAGTTGCGCAAGCTCGCGCCGGGTCATCCGCGACTGCCGTTTTTCGATTCCCTGCTGAACCGCCTGGGCAAGGCAAACCCCGCGAGCCAGGAGACGGCGCCCGCCGCCGTTGCGAAATCCGCAGCGGCCAACAAGTCTTCGCAGAGACGCAAGAGCACGCCTGACGAGGCCGCCTCAGCAGCTGCCCCCACGCCCGCCGCGAGCTCCCCGCCAGCCACCAGCACTCCGGCGCTCCCGCTGGTCGCCTCGGCACCCCCTGCGCCCGTGCCGGCCGCTGAGCCAAAACCACTTCCTCCTCCGGCGGCCGCCCCGGCGCCGGTAGCGGAGGCTCACGCCACCGCGCCGGTGGCCGACGCCAACAAGTCATTCAGTGGTCGCACCGTCGAGGACTCGCCCGCAAAGGCGCCGCCCGTCGTCAAAGCCAGTGCCAACGTTCGCAGCGGCCGGCCGCTCCTGGGACCGGACGGAGCTCCGATCGTCATCGCCGAAGCTCAGTTGACGCGTCACGTCGAGCCAGACTATCCAAGTGCGGCTCGACGCAAGGGTGTCGAGGGCTACGTCGACGTTCATTACACGATCACCGCGAAGGGCACCGTCGAGAACGTGACGGTGGTGGGCTCAGAGCCCGCTGAGGTGTTTGATAAGGCGGCGATGGATGCCGTCGCGCGCTGGCGCTATGACCCGAAGATGGTCGACGGCGTGGCCTCCGCCACCGAGATGAACGTCCGCCTGCAGTTCAAGCTCGGCTCGAAGGAATAACCGGCCCCCGCCCGCTGAGTGGATCCCTGGGGGGCATCTGCGTCCCTACTGTCCCGTCAGCAGCGCGACGATCTCCGGCAGGTTACGCCGCTTCGCAGTGTCCAGCGCATCGTGTCGTTCCTGGTTGCGCAGGCCGGCGCTGGCACCGGCCTGGACGAGCGCCTTGCAGATCTGGGTGTTCCCTTCCCGAGTGGCGACGATCAGCGCCGTGTTGCCCGCCTCGTTCTGGGCATCGATCTGCGCCCCGCCATCGAGAAGCACCTTCAGGATCGCCAGGTCTCCACGGGCGGCCGCGGCGATCAGAGGTGTGTTACCCGCAGAGTCACGAGCGTTGGGAGCGAGCCCTTTGCGCAACAGGCGCTCGAGGGTACTGACTTTGCCCCCGCGAACGGCCGCAAACATCGCCGACTGTCCGCCGAGCGCCGTTTCGATCGGAGCACCGGCCGCCAGTAACTGGTCGATCCCCGCCTCGTTCCCCGAATTCGACGCAAACCAGAGCGCGTCGCGGCCGGTCTTGTCACGCAGCGCCAGATTGGCTTTGGCCCCGATCAGCGTTCTGAGCACTTCCGGGTCTGAGCCGGCCGAAGCCAGCATCGCTGCCGAGCTACCCCGGGGGGATACGGCGTTGACGTCGGCGCCGGCGTCTATCAGCCTCCTGACCAGCGTTTCGTTGTCGGAACGCGCAGCAATCACTATCGGCGGATCTTCGTCATGCGCGCGGGTGTTCGGAGACACTCCCTTCTGAAGCAGAGCATCGAGGACTTCCACGTCTGCATGCGCGGTCGCGTAGCACAAGACAGTCTGGCCGGCGTCGTCTGGATGGGCCGGATTGGCGCCGGCGTGCAGCAGATCGGCGATGACAGTCGGTGCGTGGTACTTCGCCGCGACCAACAGGGGTGTATCGCCTTGAGGTGTGGGCTCTTCGGCGCGTGCGCCGGAGGCAAGTAGCTCGGCTACGAGCTTCGCATCGTTGCGACTCGCCGCAATCGCGAGCGGCTGCCAACCGGAGAACATCTCGCCGCCGCGGTTGACATCGAGACCTGAGTGCTCCTTGACCAGGGCTGCCTTGATTCGGCCTGTTGCGCCGGCTTTGCGTAGAACTTGAGCTATCTCCGGGTGGCCCGTCTTGCTGGCGATATCCAGGACGGTCCAGCCGTCTGAGTTTTCTCCACCGACGCCCGCGCCTGCAGCCAACAGCTTCTGGACGTTCTCCATGCGGCCGACCCGCGCAGCGTGGCTCAGCGCCGAGTTTCCGCCCTGGTCAACGGCATCGACTTTTCCCTGGGAGGCCTGAATCAGCGCATCCAGGATCCCCGCATCGTCGCGTGCCTCGGCCGCCATCATCAATGGGGTCACTCCGAAATGATCAGGATGCGTAGCCTGAGCGCCTGCCCCGATCAGATGCCGCACCATCTGCTGCGAGCCGTTGACGGCTCCATACCCGAGCGCGGTGCGACCGAATTCATCTGCCGCATCGATCCCGCCGACTTTCGCAAATGCATCCACGTCGGCGACGTCGTCCTGGCGCACCGCCCAGAACATGAGCTCTCGAGCAAGCTCGGCGTTACCGTTGGGATTGTGTGACGGAGCGAGGGGCAATGTGTGCGCGGCAACGAGCTTGCGCGCAACGGGATGACCGAGACTCGCCGCACGCGCCAGCCATCGTTGCGCTTCGGCGCGGTCCTGAGCGGTCCCTTCGGCCAACAGGCCGGACAAGGCAAACGCGGCTTCCACATAGGATTTGTCGGCGGCCATCCCGAGCCACCGCCGCGCCAACTCGGGCGAGGCATCGGTGCCGATACCATTTGCGTAGACCAGACCCAACAAATACTGAGATTGCGTATCGCCATGTTCCGCCGCGCCCTGCAGATCTCGCAGCGCCGCGTCGAACTGTTTGGTTCGCAACGCTGTTCTGGCGGCCGTTGCGGCGGCCGTGTCCTGGCGCGTGGCGGAGCTCAGACCCTGGACGGGCGGGGCCTTCCCCTTCGAGGCCCGGGTCGTCTCGGCAGGCTGCGTGGCGGCCGGGGTCTTCGACAGAAACGGAATGTGCCAGGCCCGCGCATCGGAGAATGCGCCTACCGACCCCACAAAGGAGGCTGCCAGCAGAACCCACCGCAGAACTGTCATTTTTCTTCGCACCGCGAGCTCATGCGGTTCCGTACTTGGTGTGCACGCGCACACCGACGCCGTGCAGAAAGTCAGTCGGGACTACGCCGCCGGCCGCGATGATCACCGCCTCGTTCGGCAGTCGCATGACCTTACCGTTCTGTTCGACCTCCACCGAGTCATGCGCGATCTGCCGCACCTGGGAGTTGAGAACCACGTGCAGGCGGCCGCTCTGGCGAGCCCGCTCCACACGGTCACGATTCTTCTGCTTGGCTCGTTTGAACACGTCGCCTCGGTAGGAGATCGCGACTTTCGCATCCGAGTTCTCTGCAATAGTGGCGGCAGCTTCGAGCGCGCTATCGCCTCCGCCGACCACGAGCACCCGCTTTCCGGAGTACTGATACGGATCGATGAGTCGGTAGACGACCTTCGGCAGCTCTTCACCTGGGATGCCCAGCTTCCGCGGCGTCCCGCGCCGACCGATCGCCAGGAGCACCGCGGAGGTCGCGTACTGACCCTTGTTCGTGCGGACGACAAAAGAGGCGCCGCGGGGAGTGATGCTCTCGACCCGCTCTCGATAGCGAATAGTGAGTCCGGTCTTTCGCTCCACCTTGGTCCAGAAGTCCAGCAGCGCCTCCTTCGAGGTCTGGGTGAACCGGACCTTCCCGATCAGAGGCACCTCCACAGGCGAGGTCATCACCAGCTTGGCCCGCGGATAGTGGTAGACACACCCACCCAGCGATTCCTGTTCCACCGTCACGAATTTCAGGCCCATGGACATCGCGGTGAGCGAGGCTGAGAAGCCCGCCGGGCCCGCGCCGACGATCAATAAGTCCAAAACGCCCTGGCGGCGCTGCCGGCGGCGGGCGATCGCCTCGACGGCCTGGCGCCCCTGCGCCAGCGCGTTGCGGATGAGGCCCATCCCGCCCAATTCCCCGGCGATGAACATTCCAGGGACATTCGTCTCGAATTCGGAGGACAGCACCGGGAGGTCGACGCCTCGCTTTTCGGTCCCGAACACCAGCGTAATCGCCCCGGTGGGACAGGCCGTTTTACAGGCCCCGTGGCCGATGCATTCGGTCGGAGAGATCAATTCGGCCTTCCCGTCGATGAGGCCGAGGACGCGCACGTCCGGCTGCTCTGGGCAGGCCTTCACGCACTCCCCGCATCCGACGCACTTGGCCGGATCGATCAGGGGATGCAGCGAGACGGGCTCGGTGAGACCCGCACGCAGCGCCTGGTCGCGTATTGCGCGACTCTCCGCCTCGATATCCCGCCGATTGCGCGTGTGCCACTTCCATATGAAGAACAACGGCACCAGGTAAACGATCCAAATCCAATTTGACATTGAAACCGTCGCCAAAAGATAACAGTCCGCCCAAATAACATGCGCCGCGTGCGAACAACTTACGCGCTCGCAACGCTGGAAAACAGACGTCGCGCGCTACAGACAACATCGAGACATTAGCCGCTCCCAAAAGCGTGAGCGCGTTCGCATTCCGCGCACGTCTGCGAACCGCGACGCGTGGACGTGTTATTCAGCGTCCGTTAAAACTTGCTCTCCGGGGTAGTCTACAAAGACGCGGTGTCGTTGGCGCAAAGAACGCCCGCGGCTTTGCGGGGATGCTTATGTCACGTCGAGAAATAATGTTCTTCGTGGCCGGCGTGGCTCTTACGACGGCATTTACGGCTCTGTTCTTCGCAGCTAGCCACGCTCAAACAAACACCGTCTCTGTCGCTGACACTACGGCGACCGCTTCTATCATCGCCGCGACGGCGCACCCCTCGGGTGACGCTGCGTCTTTCGATGCCAACACGGTTCGCACCGCCCAGCTGATTTCCAATCAGCCCTCCTCGGCCAATGCCGGCTCTCTCGATGAGGTGACCGAGAGGCTCGCCACCCGCCTCGCCTCCACTGGTGGTTCGGATGCCGACTGGCGATTGCTGGCCGAGTCTTATGACTACCTGGGCAAGCTTCAGGAAGCTGCTGACGCCCGATCCCACATCGCGGTCGCCAGCGCGCAGGCGTCGAGGGTCAAATGAGAGGCCGCGAAATTTCGATGCAACGGACGCCGCCGCCGGTATCGCGCGCGGGCACGCCTCAGGCCGCCCCGCGCCCTGCTCCCGCGCCGACCCGGGCCACCGTCCCACCGCCGCCCGCCGCACCGGAGCGCGCACGCACGACGCCCGAGCGCATTCTATTCACCGCGGCCGCGATCATCCTCGTACTGGGCACCCAGCTTCCCATCGCGACCTACGTCAGCCCGAAATCCGGCTTTGGTTATGCGATCGGCATCGTCGGCGGCGTGCTGATCCTCATGCAGCTGCTCTACGCCCTGCGCAAGCGCCTGCGCGCGATGCGCTTTCTGGGTTCGGTAGCCGGCTGGTTCCAGGCACACATGATGCTCGGGGTCGTGGGTCCCCTGTGCATCCTCATCCATTGCGGCTTCAGCCTCGGAGCGACCAACAGCAATATCGCGCTCGTCTGCATGTTGCTGGTCGCGGGCAGCGGCATCTTCGGGCGGTACTTCTATTCCAAGGTCCACCGCGGACTCTACGGCCGCAAGGCCAGCGTCGCCGAACTGCAGGCCAAGGCGCAGGAACTGCGCGATCGCGGCACCAAGCTGCGAATGATGCCGGAGCTGATGGATCGGGTGTCCGATGAGGAACAGCGCATCCAGTCGATCGCGGAGTGGAATGGCGCAATGCTGATCTTCGCTCCCGTCACCATCGCAGTCCGATTCTCGGGTGCGAGGGGCCGGCTGCGCCGCTATGCGCGCGCGGCCATCAAAATTACAGCCACGCGCTACAAGCCCGTAGCCAATCAGCGGGAGCGCTTCGAGCGCGCCGCCTTCGACTACGTGCAGCGCCGGGTCAATGCGACTCGCGAAGTGGTCGAGTTCCGCATCTACGAGCGGCTGTTCTCGGTGTGGCATGTGCTGCACGTCCCGCTCTTCGTGATGCTGATCGCGGCCGGCATCGTGCACGTGATCTCCGTGCACGTTTACTAAAACCGCTGCCCTGGGTCGAGCCGACACCCGTGTCCCGCGCGAAAGCACTGCTTCTCGTGATGCTCGCGCTGTGCATCTCTCCGGCGGCGCGATCCGTAACCATCGAGAAACTGATCATGCCCGGCCCGGTCAGCAAGGCGCACGCCAAGCTCGAAAGCAACTGCAGCGGGTGTCACGATCGCACCGACCGCGACCGGCAGACCGCCCTCTGCCTCGACTGCCACAAGGAAGTTGCAGCGGATATCCGCACCAAGACCCGATACCACGGCCGCATGGCCAGCAGCGAGACCGGCCAGTGCCGCGGATGCCACACCGAGCACCTCGGCCGCAATGCCGATATCAACAAGCTCAACGATGCGGGGTTCACTCACGAGCTCACCAACTTTCCGTTGGAGGGCGCGCATGGCGCCCTCGCCTGCGCAAGCTGTCACCTCCCCACTGTCGCCTATCGCAAGACCCCCTCGACCTGCATCGGCTGTCACAAGAAGGACGACACGCATCGCGGCGCACTCGGTGAGGACTGCGCCTCCTGCCACATCACCCAGAACTGGGCGCAGACGCGCTTCGACCACGAGAAGACGCAGTTTCCGCTCAGCAACAAGCACCGCAGCGTGTCGTGCGCGGCCTGTCATGCAGGCGAGCATTTCAAGGGCACGCCCAAGCAATGCGTCGGCTGCCACTTGCCGGACGATGTGCATCGGGGCAGTCAGGGTCCCGCGTGCGGCAATTGCCATTCGACGGCCGATTGGTCCTCGCAGAAGTTCGACCACGCGCGCGAAGCGGGTTTCCCGCTCCTGGGCCGCCATGCCCGGGTCAGCTGCCAGGACTGTCACCGCAGCGGCAACCTGAAGGAGCCGATCCCGAAGGATTGCAACGGATGTCACAAGTCGGACGATCGGCATGCGGGTCGGTTGGGTGCGGTTTGTGGTGATTGCCACTCGAACGATACCTGGCGCGTCGCCAACTTCGATCACGCGGCACGCTTCAAATTTCCCTTGGAAGGGGCGCACGCCAAGCTCGACTGCCACGCATGTCATACGGGCGTCGCGCAGGAGCAGAAGCTCGCGACCGATTGCGCCGGTTGCCACCGCGCCGACGAGCCTCATGGCGGCAAGCTCGGAAAACAGTGCGAGCAATGCCACACGCAGACTACCTGGAAGGATGTGAACTTCGATCACGACATGACGGGCTTCCCGCTGCTGGGCCTGCACGTCGTCGTCACCTGTGGTCAGTGCCACACGACGCAGCAGTTCAAGGACTCCCCTAAGGACTGCGCTGGTTGCCATGCGAAAGACGACGCCCATCAGGGCGCTCTCGGTAAGGACTGCGGTACCTGCCATACGCCCAATGGGTGGAAGAGTTGGGAGTTCGACCATGCGGCGCGTACCCGATTCCCGTTGTCCGGTTCCCACGCCAAGGTGGGATGCCCGCAGTGTCACCTGAAACCTCAGAACGTCACGAAGCCGTCAATGATCTGCGGCACCTGCCACGCAGGAGATGACATCCACGGTGGCCGGCTGGGCCAGCAGTGTCAGGAGTGTCACACCACGACGACGTTCAAGCGACCGCGGACGAGCTAGGGAATGGCCATGATTCGCGGACTCTCCATCCTGCTCGCGCTGTGTGTCCTCTGGGGGCTGACCGCTCCCGAGGCCTCAGCCATCCAGCACACGGGCTTCGATCACCTGACGACCGGGTTTGAGCTACTGGGCGCGCATCGCGATCTGTCGTGTGAGTACTGTCACGTGAACGGGGTCTTCAAAGGCGCCCCGCGTACCTGCGAAGGCTGCCATACACCGGGCAGCCGCATCAGCGCGACGCCGAAGCCCGTCAACCACATCGCCAGCGCCGACCGGTGTGATCTGTGCCATGCACGCTATAACTTCTGGCCGCTGGTCCAGATGGATCACAGCGCCGCTCACGGAACCTGCTTCAGTTGCCACAACGGGGTCGTCGCCAAAGGCAAGACTCCCGACCACATCCCCGCCGACAACAACTGCGATGCGTGCCATACCACCGTAGCCTTCAGCCCGCAGCGCATGGACCACGCGGCCGTCACCGCTGTCGCCAAGAGATCCTGCCGTGGGTGTCACATGGGTATTCGCGCGTCGTCGCTGCCCCGGAATCACATTCCGACGACGCAGCAGTGCGGGGACTGCCACAACACGTTCTCCTGGTCGCCGGCGAAATTTGACCACTCCACCGCGACGGGTCCTTGTCAGAGCTGCCACAACGGTGCGGTCGCGCTCGGCAAAGTGGCCAACCATATGGTCACCAGCAGGGACTGCTCCACCTGCCACCGCTTTCCCAACTGGACGCCGGTGCAGTTCGTGCACTCCTCGGCGCAATACCCCGGCGACCATCGCACCGTCCTGACCTGCACCAACTGCCACGCCACCAACACCGACCAGGCGACTTGGCAGTTCGCCACGTACCGCCCGACCTGCGCTGGCTGTCACGGTGGCCGCTTCAAGCCGGACTCGCACGACAAGACGGCGGGTGGCATCAAGTACACGCTGGCAGAGCTGCAGAACTGCACTGGCGCCTGCCATGTGTACACGGACGCGACGCAGACCACGATCGCCAAGGCCCGGCCGGCGGGGCATCACAAGGTGACCGATGGTGCGTTTTAGGCCATCGGCCGCTAGTGCCCTGCAGCGCCCGGTGAGGGGGCTGGCGCTGCTGTTGGCGGCGGCGCTGGCTTGGGGGCCCGCGCAGGGCGCACAGCCCGCCCCCGCCACTCCACAGAACCCGTTCGCCCCAGCGAATCCATTGGCGGCGGCGCAGGTCGGCGTACAAATGCCCCCCCGCTTCATCGATGTCGTCGACATCGACGAGCACGAGACACAGGTGGACATCACCCTGCAGTTCAACTGCTCGCTGCGCTACGCCGGCCATACGCCCACCTCTGAAGGCCCGGAGCTGAGGCTCCGGCTGCGACCCGATCGCGACTGCGGCCTGGGCACAGGAATCGGCGCAACGGAAATCCCCAGTGAGATTCCGCCGGTTTCCGGCCCCCGCGGCATCGTCACGGCCGCCCGACTCGAGTCGTCGATCGGCGGCGAGCTGACTCTGACGCTCACCTGGGGAAGGCCCGAAGCATTCGTGCTCGCTCAGGGAGCCAGCTCGCGGGGTCTGCGAATCCGCCTCATCCGCAGGGCCAGCGAGAAGGGCCACATTCTGGTCACGGACCGAGGCGACACGGCGACCAACTTTGCCGTAAACCTGGAGTCGCAACGAGAGCCGTTCGATCCGTCAGCGGTGGACCTGGCCTCGCAACGATTGCAAACCCATGCCTTCGTCTCCGAAGTCGAGACCGCCGGAGAGAAATGGTATCGCCTCAGGGCCGGACCGTTCGACCAACGCAGCGTGGCTGAGAGCGTTCTGCGTACCGCAGCCAAAGACTACCCTCGTGCCTGGCTCGCGGTCGGTGACGACTCCATCACCACCGATCCCAACGCCGCCGTCGCCGAACCGCCGCTACCGCCGGTGGAGCAAATCGGAGCCGACGCCGCTCTGGAGGGCACGCAACGCAAGGGCCTCCTCGAAGAAGCCAACAAGGCGCTGCGCGCCCACGACTACTCACACGCAGTCCAGGTTCTCACCAAGCTGCAGCGGCAACCGGAGTTCCCGGAGCGCGAACGGGTTCAGGAAATGCTCGGCCTGGCGCGCGAGCGCATGGGCGAGACGGCGCATGCCAAGGCCGAATACGAGGAGTACCTGCGCCGCTATCCCAAGGGACCGGCGGCGGAGCGAGTCCGGGTTCGCCTGCGCATCCTGCGCGCCGCGGCCGCAACCGGGCGCAGTGGCGGACTCGACGGACGATTCAACGACGATCAAGGCTGGAAGATCACCGGCGGCGCCTCGCAGCTGTTTCGCCGCGATAGCTTCGGTACGGACCTCAACGGCCCGCTCTATGCCACGGTCGTTCAGAACGCCCTCTTCACCGACGGCGATCTCTACGCTCACCGTGACGGCGAGCGATTTGCAATGTCGTTCCGGGCGAATGGCGGTTATGAAAAGAGCTTCCTTCCCGCTGACACCCCGGGAGTGACCAACCGCGCCCGAGTCACAACGGCATTCTTCGACATCAGTGATCGCGTCACGGAAACCCGGGTCAGATTGGGCCGCCAGACCACGACGGACGACGGCATCTTCGGAACCTTCGACGGCGGCAGTGTCTCGTACCAGTTTCACCCGTCATGGACGGTGCGCGGCACAGTCGGAAATCCCGTGGACAATTCCGGCGACGGCGTGGACTCGCAGAACAAGTTCCAGGCCCTGGCGGTGCAGTACGGCCCGGAACTCGCTCACTGGGATACGAGCCTGTTCGTGAGTCGGGAGCAGTTCGACGGAATCCGGGATCGTCAAGCCGTAGGCGCGCAGTTTCACTACTTCGTCCCCACGCGCTCACTGGTGAGCTACATCGACTATGACACCTCGTTCAAGTCGATCAACGCCGCCGTGCTGTTGGGCACTGTGCAATTGCCGGCCCGCTGGCAGTTGACCGTCGATCTCGAGCGCCGCAACGCCCCGCTCCTGTCGACCCGCAACGCCTTGATGGGACAGACTGCGACAACCCTGACCGAGCTCGAGCAGACCTACACGCTCGATCAGATCTACCAGCTCGCCAAGGATCGCACGACGGTGCTGTCGAGCTACATCGTCTCGGCGATGAAGCAGCTCGGCGAGCGGTTCCAGCTGATCTTCGATGTCGTCCAGACGGAGGAGACCGCCACTCCCGCCTCCGGGGGTGTCGAGACGTTCGATGGCACGGCCGGCCGCGACATCTCCTATCAGGCCCAAATCCTGGGCTCGAGCATTTTCCATAGCGGCGACTTCAACCAGGTCGTCCTTCGCTACGACCACACGGCCACCTACAACGCCATCGGGTGGCAGTACATCGCCCGCTTCCCGGTGTTCGGCGCCTGGCGCATCGGGCCCAGATTGGCCGTGCAGCGTAAGGAATCGGCCAACGGCGTGACGCAGTTGCTTTATTCCCCCTACGCCCATCTCGACTATCAGCGTAACGGCCGGATCCTCGAAATCGAGGGGGGCGCCGAGCTGGGCCGGAACCCCGACTTCGTGCAGCTCGGCAATACGACGCGGTTATTCATCAGCGTTGGGTATCGAATCAATTTCTAGCTATGAACGCTTACGCACGCCTTGGGGTCATCGCTGCACTCACGTTGTCACTCGCGGGGTGCATCCTCCATCCCCAGCACCGCCCGCCGGAATACCTCGACTCCGTTACCGCCGCGTCGGTAACGAGTGTCTCCTCGCCTATAGTCTTCGCTCGCGCTCATCAGGACGTCTCGGCCAACTCACGACAATACGCGACAGTCGTTGGCGCAAGCGTCAACCGCTCGGGCAAGTATGAGTACGTCCTACTGGTGTACATGTGGTCGACGATCGACCCGCGCCTCGGCGCCGACGTGCACCCGGGCGACACATTGATTCTGCTGGCCGACGACCGTGCGATCCGCATGGTTCGCGACGGCCGGTCGTTACGTGATGTCGGGATCGCCAAGCCCTTGTTGCGACCCCTGCACACTCGCGGATCGCCAAGGATCTATCGGACCGACCGCGACACGTTGAAGTTCGTGAGCAGCGCCCATCGCTTACGCCTTCAGTTGGAAGGCGATGGCGATACCCGGCCGTTCGAGGTCTGGGAGGACGGGCGGCGCGAGCTGGGGCTGCTAGCTGACTCGGGCACGGGGGCGAATGCTCGCAACACCAAACGGTAGGAGAAGCGAATGACAGCCAAGACAACGCTGATTCTGAGCGTGGCGGCACTGGCGGTCGCCGCGGCGCACGCGGACACCTCGATCTCGAAGTCCGCACCCGGAATTCACACTGAGAAGTCGGTCTCGATGGTGCCGCACCCGGGCAAGAAGGGTCGACGCAGTTATGGTGCGCCGATCGAGCGGCCGATCGCAGGTCGCGTGCAGCCGAAGAAAAAGCCGCAGTAGCCCCTCGCGGGGGCCGTCACGTGTGCAGCCGTTGCCGGGCCTCGCCCCGCTACTTGTTCAGCGAGTCGATGGCCCGCTTGTCAACCGACAACGCGGCCTCGTGCAGCGCCTCGGACAGCGTCGGGTGCGCATGGATCGTCCGCTGCAGGTCCTCGCTGCTGGCCGAGTACTCCATCGCCAACACGGCCTCGGCGATCAGCTCACCGGCCATCGGGCCCACGATGTGGACGCCCAGAATCTCGTCATCGTCCTGCGCTGCCAGAACCTTCGCAAAGCCCTGCGCCTGCTCCATGGCTCGCGCACGACCGCTGGCCAGGAACGGAAACACGCCGATCTTGTAGGCGCGACCGCTGGCCTTGACCTGCTCCTCGGTCTGCCCGACCCAGGCAATCTCCGGGGCGGTATAGATCACCGACGGCACGGTCTTGTAGTTCACTTCGGCAAAGTGGCCGGCGATCAGGTCTGCAACCATCACGCCCTCTTCCTTGCCCTTGTGCGCCAGCATTGGGCCACGCACGCAATCACCGACCGCCCATACGCCTTCGGCGCCAGTGCGGCACTCGTGATCGACCTTGATGAAACCGCGCTCGTCGAGCTCGACTCCGGTACCCGAAGCCAACAGGTCCTTCGTGTAGGGACGGCGACCGATCGAAACTACGACCTTGTCGACCTCAATTGACTGCTCACCCTTCGCGTCCGTGTAGCTCACCGTAACGCCGGTGCCGCCGACCTTCGCGCCCGTGACCTTGGCGCCCAATCGAACATCGAGCCCTTGTTTCTTGAAGTGACGCAGAGCCTCTTTCGCGAGCTGCTGGTCGGCAACGCCCAAGAAATCCGGCAGCGCCTCGAGCACCACGACCTCGCTGCCGAGACGGCGCCACACGCTACCCAACTCCATGCCGATGACACCCGCGCCGATGACACAAAGACGCTTGGGCACCGCATCGAACTCGAGCGCACCCCACGAATCGACGATGTTCTTGCCGTCGAACGGCGCGGACTTCAGCTCGATCGGCGCGGAGCCCGAGGCGAGAACGATGTTCTTCGCGGTCAACTCGCGACGCGTGCCGTCGTGAGCGGTGAATTCAACTCGCTTGCCGGGTAGGAGCTTGCCGTGCCCCTGCAGGGGCGTCACACCGGCACCCTTGAACAGCATCAGGATGCCCTGGGTCATCGTCTTGACGATGCCGGACTTGCGCTTCTGCATCTGCCCTAAGTCCAGGGCGACGCCGGAGGTCTTGATGCCGTGGGTCGCGAATTCCTCGTGGGCCCGGTGGTAGAGCTCGGAGGACTCCAAAAGCGCCTTGGAGGGAATACACCCGGCATTCAGGCACGTGCCACCGAACGCGGCGGAACCGTCGTGGTTCTTCCACTCGTCGATGCAAGCGACGCTGAGTTTGTTCTGACCGGCGCGGATGGCGGCCGGATAGCCGGCCGGGCCGCCGCCGATGACGACGACATCGAATGAATCAGCCATGAGAAGCTCCGCTCAGATCCCGAGCAGCATGCGGCCGGGGTCTTCGAGATTTTCCTTCACCGCCACCAGGAACTGGACCGCCTCGCGGCCGTCGATGATCCGGTGATCGTAGGTGACCGCCAGATACATCATCGGCCGGATGGCAATGGTCTTCTCCCCGTGGGGACCGGCCACCACCATCGGTCTTTCCTGGATCTTATGCATACCCAGAATGGCGCTTTGCGGTGAATTTACAATGGGCGTGGACATGAGCGACCCGAACACCCCACCGTTGGTGATGGTGAACGTGCCGCCAGTGAGATCCTCAATAGAGATCGTGCCCTCGCGGGCCTTCTTCGCGTACTGGGAAACCTCGCTCTCGATCGCTGCGAAGCTTTTGATATCGGCGTCGCGAACGATCGGAACCATCAGGCCGCGTTCCGTGGAGACCGCGACGCCGATATCGTAATACTCGTGGTAGACGATGTCCGTGCCGTCGACGGAAGCGTTGACCACCGGGAATTTCTTCAAGGCTTCGATCGAAGCCTTGACGAAGAACGACATGAACCCGAGCTTCACGC
>FTEY01000394.1_pt1 | contig 17015 bp, 15 predicted proteins | sample 1640321 | NCBI WGS metagenome assembly FTEY01 (sample SAMEA3914816, study PRJEB12502) | metagenome | biome: forest; material: soil | place: USA | collected 2011-09-16 | depth 0.3 m
CCGGACCGGGCGATTGCGCCTTGAGTTGATCCGCGATCCAACCGTCGTCGCGGACGGGCTTGTCCGCCTCGATCGGCGTTTTGCCGATCCCCACGCCGTATACATAGGGCGGGGTACCGCCGCTCGCTACGGCCTCGATTGCAACTTGATCCGGTGCGTTCGCGGTGGGCGCGCCGATATGGACTGCCGACAACCGGAAGTCGTGTGCCGCGGTGCTTGGCGTGGAGCCGAAGTAGTAACCCACGATCGTGCCGAACACGCCCAACAGCAACGATAAAATTTCCTTGCCGCGTTGGAATTGCTCCTTGGCATGTGCGTCATCCTTGCCCAGCAGAGCCGAGAGGATGATGACGACCGAGGTGCCGATGGTCACGACCGCGAACAGATAGGTGATCACGCCTCTGGCGTAGTCCTGGCGTGCCATCCCAAGCAGCACGCCCTTGTCCAAGCCAAGCGTGGCCATGCTCATCAGCGCGACCACCGCGCCCACGACTATGAGGGTGATGAGGACGACAGGCTGCAGCAGGACTGCAAAGCCGCGAGGGTCTCTGTGGCCGCCGTGCCCGTGTCCTGAGGCGTGTTCCGACCCTTGATCCGAGCCTTGTCCCGGCCCAGGCCCTGGTTCTTGTCCGTTTGACATGTGTCTCTCCTTTTTTTGATTGTTGAGTCGGATCCCTCGAGACCCATCACGATTCCCGGTTCACATGTGGAGCTTGACCAGAGTCCCCACGCCGAAACCGATCGCAAGACCCAATGGAAAATCGACGATCGAGTGTTGCTTGACGAACAGCGCGCTCACACACACTAGCACCGGAACGACGACCAAGGCATAGGGGCTGGGATAGAACACCGAGGCATAGGCCGCGTGGGCCGCATGAAGACTGGGAACGCAGCAGATTCCGTCGTCCAATCGCTGGATCTGCGCCAGCAGCCGCGTAGCGCGGTTGTTGGGACTATACGCACGCCATTGCGGCGGGCACCTTCTTGGCCAGAGAAGGCAAATGGGCACGGAAAGAGGCCATAGGCACAGTCCCCCCAGCAAGAATAGCCAGAACTCCGCACTGCCGAGGAGCAGACCTGCCGGGAAACAAATCAGGGGGTAATAGAGCCCGCCGTAAACCCACACCCATTGGGGTGCAAACGAGACGAGCTCGTCAACCCGGGTCGAGACGACTTTCGGGGGTCTGCGCCGCCGGATGGCTCGTTGAACCCGGAAGTAGGCTTCGTAGCCGCCCAGAATCACCAACCCCAGGGCAAGCGCGTGCCAAAGAGCTACGAAGGCGGCGGAGGCGCCCAGGAAGAGGCTGGCCGAAGCGTAGAACATGAGCGCCACGGCCGCGACTCCCACGGCCGCGCCCAGAAGAACCCGTCTGTTGAAGACAAAAAGGCCGTGCACTGGGTGAGCTTATCCTACCGGGCGCGGGGGCCCGCCGATTGACGTGAACCACGGTCCCGCTCGCGGGGCTATCCGCCAGATCAGGTGACGTCCGTTGGCCCTTTGTCACCGGCTACCGGCCGGGAGGCCGGCCGTTGCGATCGGCAGGTGTTGACGAGATGATCCCAACCCTCGCGGGAGATGGGGGTCCCGTAGCGAAGGACGGAGTGACGAGCGAAGGGGCGGGGAACCGGTGCATCGAACGCCTGAACGACCGAGTCGCCGTCGGCCGTTGGAATCTCCGCGACCGGCACGCCCCTGACGTTCCACAGGCGCGCACCAGCGGGAAGTGACACCGACACCCGCCAGGGGCGTCGGATCACGTTGTCCGCGGGTAGGTCCATGCCCCTAGTAAATCCGGTGTCGGAGTGTTCCGCAACACTGGTGAGATCCGGTCGCCGACTCGCCTGCAACGTCACAAGCGCGCGCAGTAGCGGTCGCCTGCCGCATGGAAGGGGCGGACTATGGCCTCTCGGCTGTCACCGCCGGGGCGGCAGCGGCCGCGAGGGCCGCCGCTACCGCCAACTTGTGTTTCGCCTGCCAGGGGGGGCCGACGGCCTTGCCCATGACCTGTAGAAAGGTGTCTATCTTGCCGCCGATGGTGGTCTCCGCCTCGCCGAACACACGCTCGCGGTCGTACCAATACACAGCCCAACCCCGCGCCTCCGCGGCAGTGGCTAGCGCCTCACGGTACATCACAGAGTCGGCGGTACTCGCGGCGCGAGTGTCCCTGATCCTCTCCTCTGTTGTCGGCGGAAGCTGAGGGCATAGACGGAGGGCGATGGCCCCTATGGGCTCTGAAACCGTCGCGGCGAGGGTGTCGAGGCTGTCGCGAGCACCAATCGCAGCGGCCTTACGCACACGCTCCACCAGAGCCACTGCATCAGGGAAGGAAATCTTCCGTGCCCACGGGCTGTCTACATAACGGCCAACCGCCCACGACCCTTCGTGGTGATACGGGTGTGTGGGAAGACCGTGAGTGAGATCGACTTTCCGGCGATCAAGGAGAGCATGGTCGGGTCCGACGGTGACGAGCACCGCAGAGTTGCCGTGCTCCGCCACGCCGACCACCGCCTTCTGTTGAATTCGCGCTTTCGCCACCCACGCGTCCCCCCAAAGGTTGGACGCCTAGAATACAACCATATATATGGAATCCCGAGAGGATCACGGTTCCAGGACTAGGATTCGGAACGAGCCCGGAACCATCGTGCGCCGTGGGGTCGGATTTTGCGGCGTGGCTGCTGCGGCAGGCGTCCAGTCGGCGGAGGGCATGAAGACCCGGTGGGTCTTGGGGTCTACAGCCATCGTGCGCGCGCCGTATTCGGTTTTGACCGTCTGGACGAGAGTGAATTTCTCCGGACTGTCCTCGTGCACGACGGCGAGAGTTCCGTCGCCGTTGGAGGCGAACGTAAGCCGCGTACCGGGATCGAATTTGGCGGCGTCGTTGCGCGCGCCGATCGGGAAGACTGCGAGGATTTTGCCCGAGTCGGCATCGAGAACGAGTAGGGATCCGCTGCGGCAGGCGACGAAGATGCGTCGTGTCTGGGGATCCATTGTCGTACCGGCGGGCTGAGCGTGAGGCGCAAGCGGGTAGGTGCCGACGACCTTCATGGCCCGCGCGTCGATGGCAATGACGGCCGCCTTGTCCTGCAACGAATCGTAGATCATGCCCCGGCCGTCCAGGGCGTAGAATTCGGTGCGACCATCGACTGCGATCGTCGCCAACACCTTGCCGGTCCGGGCGTCGAACACCGTTACGTTGCGCCCGGTGGAGTTGAAACTGAACACGCGCTGCGTGGCGGGCTCGTAGGCAATCTGGTTGGGACGCTTGCCGGTCGCCTGCCATTTCGCGAGCGGCTTCAGGGTGCTCAGCTCGAACACCCCAACCGAGTCCTCATCGCCGTTTGCGGTGAAGCCTCGGTCCAACTCCCGCGAGAGAGCGACCCCGCCCATCCCGGGAGAGTCCGGCACGTCACCGATGACCGCCAGGGTGTCCATGTCGACGACGACAACGTGGTTCTCATGCGAAACGTAGAGTCGCCGGCCGATCGGGTCGGGCTCGAGGTAGTCCCACCCGCCTGCGCCGCCAACGGAAATGATATTGGTAACGTGGTACTCGGCTCGAACCGACGCGGTCCATAGCAGTAGACCGAGCGCGATCCAGCGCATGGTCAATGGGCTTTGGCAGCCACCGGTCCGAAGTCCGGCGGTGGCGTGCGATGGTGAGTCGCGGCCTCGTAGGCCGTCCCGACCTTGATGAGCACCGGCTCATCGCCGGGTCCTGCAAAGAACGCCATGGAGATCGGCATTGCATGCGGGAGCTTCGTGCGCGGCGTCCCCGGAGCCAGCACGGACACGTAGTCAGTCCTATCCTTGTTCAACGCATACCGCGGCTCGTAGACGACATCCGTCATGCCCGCGGGAACCACGATCCGCGGAATCTGGAAAAAGGGAGTGATGCCGTCGAGGCTGATCGAGCCGACGTTCGGGCCCTGGATCTTCGGCGTCGGCACGGTGTTCTCCGGATGCACGAACAGATCGATGTGGTTCTCGTACATCACCTTGAGGAGCGCCAGTCTCGCGATGTAGCTGCGGGCGAGTGTGTCGCTCTTGCCGGGGTCCGTATGGTGGGAGAAATTCAGCCAGTTCTCAGCGCCGGCACGGGAGGCGTCTTCACGGAATTTCGCGTTCGCGATCCAGGCAGACCAGTTGGTGATCCGGGTGTCGCCTCGATCCTTCAGATAGCGGTCGATGTCCAACACCTCGTCGGGACAGAGATTCGGAACGCAGGGCAGGGCGCCGAACGTAGTGAAGTTCGTGATGTTCACCGCAGGGGTGAGAGGCGCTTCATGCCGACTGAGCTTGAGCAGATAGTCGTAGGACGTGACGTCGTATCCGGGCACGGCGAAAACCAATCCCCCGTCCTTGTTCCGCCGCGTGAAAATCTCCGGCATGAAACGGGGTAACAGCTCGGACAGTGCGTCGCTAAAGGTGTAACGCAGGTTCTGGACATCCGGGTCATCTGGATAGTCCGGCGTGACGGTTTCGACGAGCTCGGCGCCGAGTCGATCGCGCAATACTGTCTTGATCTCCGCATCGATCTGGTCGGTGATGGCCGCGTGGTTCGCGGTCGGCTTGACCATGTGCTCGCGAAGAATGGCGATCCGCAGGCCTTTGAGCGGCTTGCCATCCTGCTGCAGCATCGCATCGGTGACCGCGAAGCTGGCATAGGGACGGTCGGGTACCAGCGACTTCGGCACCGCCGTGTTGGGGTCATGGGAGTCGAAGTAACCTGTGGCTGGATCCTTGATGGCATCTAGAACACGAGCCGCGTCAGCGAGCGTGCGGGCGTGGATGCCGGAGCGGTCGTTGATCCATTGGTAGCCGATTCCGCCGCCATCGGGCGTCAGGCCCTTGGTGGTCAACAGCGTCGTGATGCCACTTCTCGAGGCGGGCCCCTGGCAGGATGCGCCGGATTGTTCGCAGATTCCGACGGTCACGAGATTGGCGGAGACGGCAACTCCCGAGCCGCTGCTCGAGCCGCGCGGTACCCGTTCGGTATCGTACGGATTGCAGGGCTGGCCGCCCCACGCGCCCATCCCTTGGCCGCCCGAGATCAATTTCGTCCGGGGCTTCGCGGCTCCGCCGGGATCGCCGGGGCCGCCGTTGAATTCATGCGCCACGGATTTCGCGTAGATGATTGCGCCCTTGGCCCGCAGCCGCGCGACGATGCTCGCATCAGATGGAGGCACGTCCATCGCGAAGTTGACATCGTTGTTGGCGGTCGTGCGCATGTCCTTCGTGTCGAAAGGGTCTTTGACCGAAGTGACGACGCAGTACATCGGCATTGCCTGCAGATCGGGATTCGACCCATAGAGTCGGTCCAGCTCGGCGGCGCGCTCCAAGGCGTCGGGCTGTCTGCGGAAACTCTCGCACGGCGCTGGCGCGCCGGGTGGTAAGGGACCGGCCGAGGCAGGCGCATCGAATCGACCCTTGCAGGTGACGGATCGTTCGCCGCGAATGTTGAGGGTCTCCAACGCGTTCAGCTGTCCCGCGTTCGCAATGCCGACGCGCATACCCATTTGCGCGAACACGCCTGGATCGGACACTGTGCGCTCCATGCGTCCGTAGTCCAGTGGCAGGCCCTTGTATTGATCCAGATCCGGGAAGATCGTCGCAGCCTTTGTCGTCTGGGTCGGGAAGGTGAGCGGCGAGCCGGCCCGAACGTAGCCGCGCGCGGGCTTGATGTTGGCGCCGTCCGCTGTGACCAGCCTCGTGCAAACGCCGTTGTACGCCCTGGCCCGGGCGATGTAGGCCTCCACGACTGCCTGACAGGTGGTCTGGCCTGCTTTGATCGCGGTCTGAATGCTCTCGATCGTCGCTTCCTCGACGTGGAAGCGCCCCGCGGCCTGCCCGATTTGTGCTGCCTGCAATGCCGCTGAGAACTGCAGCAGGCCTGCGCCACCCAGCAGACCCAGCAGCAGTGCTTTGGTCATGAAGCGACTCTCTCCCTACTCTTGCGGAGGTGGCAGGTTAGAACTTGATGTGCTCGTCCGCCAGGGCTGGGGTGCTCTTGGGGTGGACGATCGAGTGGGTCGCCTGCTCGAAATCGTAGCCGTAGCCGAGGAGTTTCGGCTCGCTGAACGCCGGGCCGAAGAACGAGATGGTCACAGGCAGTCCGGCCGGGGTGACGCCCGCCGGCACGATGAGATCCGGGAATCCCGACTCGTTGGCGAGGTTCGTCGGCGACTCCGTGCCCGCCGTCGGTTTGGGTGGCTCCGTCGGCTTGATGAGTGTCGCGGGGCGCGGGGAGGTCGGATACACGATGGCATCCAGGTGGTATTTGGCGAACAGCGCCACCATGCCGGCTTTGACGGCGGCAAGCTGTTGCTGCTTGAGGGCGATGTAGACCGGATCGTTGAGATCGAGCGCCAGGCCCGCCGTGTACTTCAATGAGTAGGCCTTCTCGGGGCTGCGATAGCCAGTTTTCGGGTCGTTGGCCCGTGCGACGATCTCGTCGAAGCTCTTGGGATAACCGGCTTTCGTGCGTTTCAGGTACTGCGTAATTTGTGCCTTGAACTCACTGCTAACCAACAGGTTGTAGATAGGCTGTTTGGCGACCAGGAGGTAGTCCGGATATTTGATCGGATCGACGACCACCGCACCCAGCTTCTTGAGCGTCGCGACAGCGTCATTGACGACGCGATCCACATCGGCGTCTTTCCCGGTGAAGTCCCGCGCAATACCGATCCGCGCCCCCTTGAGAGACCCGACCTTCAGATACTTGGTGTAGTCCGTCTCGAACTTACCTGCGCTCACGGCCGTGGCGGAATCGCCCACATCAACACCGGTCATCACGCCGAGCGCGACAGCGATATCCGATACGCTCCTCGCCATCGGTCCGCCCGTGTCGAAGCTCAGTGCGAGTGGCACGATTCCGTTGCGGCTCATGAGCCCCAGTGTCGGCTTCAGCCCCACGATTCCGTTGGCCGAAGAGGGACCCCGCACTGACCCGCCGGTGTCGGTGCCCAGCCCGAACTGTCCGAACCACGCGGCGATACCCGCCCCCGTTCCGCCGCTCGAGCCGGATGGGCCACGTGTCAGGTCGTGCGGGTTGTGCGTCTGCAGCCCCATGGAGCTGAAACCGTTGGGGACGGCGCCTGCCAGCAAGACCTTTGGATCGCTCGCGCCGCTGACGCTTCCGCCGCTTCCGGCGAACTCGCTCAGATTGACCTTGGCGAGAAATACCGCGCCGGCATCGCGCAGCTTCTTGACGACATACGCGTCATCCGGCGGGACTGAGCCAGCCAGAAGCTGCGAGCCGGCAGTCGTCGGCATGTCGAACGTGTCGTAGTTGTCCTTGAGAATGACCGGGATGCCGTGCAGCGGCGAACGCGGCCCTTTCGCTTTGCGCTCGGCGTCCAGGGCCTTCGCGGTTTCCAGGGCTTTTGGATTGAGCGTAATGACGGCGTTGATGCCCGGACCTTGCTTGTCGTACGCGTCGATCCGCTTCAGGTACATCTTCACGAGCTGCTCCGAGCTCAGCGTACCCTTTGCGAAAGCTGCGTCGATCTGGGCGATCGTCGCGTTCGACAGGTCAACCGTGTCCGCGTGTGCAGCGGATGCCACACAAAGCAGAAGAATCGACGCGCGGAGCGGCCATTGGAGCAATCTGCGTCCCGACATTGTGCTTGCCTCGAGGAATAGGAGCGCCCGGCGAGACCCGCGCGGGTGCGGCTGTACTTGCCGCAAGGTGAGACGCAGCAGGGGTGTCTTACCCTACCTCATTTACCGGCCAGCGCTTTTCTGAACTCGGCGCTTTGCAACAGCGAGCTGACGGTGTTGACAACGCCGTCCGCCAGGACTTCATTGTAGTTCTCCAGCTTGTAGGATCGACCGAAGCGCGTCGCGTCTCCCGATGCAATACCGCTCCACAGCTTCACTCCACCCTTACCCACGACCGTCAGGTGTATCGCCACTTCCGATTTGTAGGTTGCGGTTTCACGGACGAAGAACTGTTTGACCTCGCCCTGGATCGTGACAGCGCCGTCGCTGTCGACGGTCTTGAGTCCGGCTTTCTCGAACAGGCCGCGCATGTGGGTACTGACGAATGCGCCGACGTCGTCTGCGGTCGTCACCGGCTTGGGCTTGTCGTCCTCGTCGTTCTCGCCGATCGCCTCCTTGTTATCTCGGGCATCCTGAAAAGCCTGGAACTGGATCGAGCCTTGCGGCATCTGGGCGGCGCCGAGCTGCAAGTCGGAGGTGGGGGTCCAACGCAGGGGGACGTGCTCCAGCAGCGTCGTCTTGGCAGACACCGCCAGGGTGACCCCCAGTAACAATACGAACAATCGCGCGCGCATGACGGAAATCGACCTCCCGGGGTACTGTGGCGACGAAGCATAAGCATCGCGAAAATCATTCGTCGGGTCTATCTCACCTGTCGTCGCAGACGGCCTGCCCGGCCCTTTGTCGGTGCGTCACGCAGGTGTATACCCAATAGCCCCGGGGCCGTTTTTGCCCGAGTCATTCGCACCCGGGCGCTGTCGCAGGAGTGAAGTGATGCTTCCATACCGATTGACGCCAAACCGCCTGGTCGTCGCAGGCATAGCGATGCTCGCGTTCGCGCTTTCAAGTGCAGCTGAGGCGAAGGGCTGCCTGAAGGGCGCGGCCGTCGGTGCGGTGGCTGGGCATGTCGCGGGACATCACGCGGTCGTGGGCGCGGCGGCCGGTTGCGTGGTCGGACATCACCTCGCGAAGAAGAAGGAGCAGGAGCAGCTGAAGCAGAAGCAATCTGCGCAGCCGCCCGCACCCCAGGCAGCGCCGCGGCCGCCCACGCGGCCCCAGCCTTCCTTGCAGAACCAACTGCCTGCACCTCAGGCCCCAGCGCCCCAGGGGTCAGGGGTGAGCGAGGGGGCCGTCGCGACCTGACCCGGCGCGGGCGCCCGGTCCCGCTGATCTCGCACAGGCGTCGAGGAACGTTTGCCGTTCGGCAGCAGTGCCGATTTCCTCTGCCAACAACCTGGCAAGCTCAGCCAGGTCGCTGGCTTTGCCTGCGGCCCGCTGAACCAGGTGCTTCGCGATCGGACCTACGTGATAGGCGAGGTGCCTGCGGATGGGAGCCAGCTCCGCGTCGCTAAAGGTATTCGGTACGACCAGACTTGGGTTCGTTCCCGTGGAGGACTGCGAGAGATCCGTTCGTGTTGATAATGCCGTTCGGATGGTCACCGAGCCGTTCAAGAGGGCGGTGATGTGCCTGCTCAGCCTGACGTAGTGCGACGGGAGCGGTGTCGGCAGGGCGTCGAACCAATGGCGAGCGCTCAGAAAGTATTCCAGGCTGTTGGTAGGGAGAACGTGCTGGACTCTGAAGGGCAACACGGGGATCTGCTTGTGGGTGGCCCGTTCGACTTCCCGCAACACCTGCGGCGAGTCGTTGCAGTGCTCGGAGAACACCAGCACCATGAGCCGGGCTGCCGAGATGGCATTGACGATCTCCGCAGCCCACTCGGCTGCCGGGGAGATGTCCCGAGGGGCAATCCAGGTGCTGATCCCGTCCTGTTCCAATTGCGCGACCAGATCGTGCGCGCAATCGCGATCCGGATGCGAGTAACTGACGAAGACGTCGCGCTGAGTCACCCTACTTCTCCAACAGCCGCATCGCCTTCTCGAGGCTCACCCGCATTCGCCCGAACGAGAGTGCCAGGCCACCGATTTCCGCAGTGCCGACTTGCGGAAATTCGCCAGGGGTCTGATCGCCGACGCTGACTCGTTCCGCGACCTGGGCAATGCGTCGCACGGGTCTTACGACCAGGAAGTACACGATGGCATTGACCACCAACACAACGATCAGGGCAGCAGCGAGAATCGCGGTGAGCGCGAGACGAAACGCGCTCCGGGCTCGAGTCATTGCGCCATCGAGGGGGACAGAGACGATGTGGGCGCCAACGATTTCCTTGGACTGCCACCCGAATCCGTTGTCGCTGCCATAGCGGGCCACCAGGGTCGCGGGGGCGGAGGAGGGGCTACTGTGGCAGGCGAGGCACTCATCCTCGGCGCGAACCGGGCGCGCCAGGTAGAGCGAACGCCCCACCGGTGTGTCGCGCTCGCCGACGATCTCGCGAGTGCCCGGATCGTTGCGGAATTTCTGGATCAGATCGGCTTCCCAGTCCATCGCGCGGTCGCGCGGGTTGGTGGGATTCAGCGCGGCTTCCTTGTAGGAATACTCCGGGTGCTGCTCGCGCAGCTTCAGGAAGTTCTGGGTCGCCGCATAGAAGGGGACGGACTGCGGCAGGAACTGGGCGCGCATCCGCTCGGACAGCAGGGGCACAACCTCTGCGGCGGTGTAGGAATGAGTCGCCAGGGCGCTGTCGACCATCAGCCCCGCCTCGCGCTCCATCTCGTATTGGGCGCTGTCCTGGAAGGCGACCCAGCAGCCGTAGGCGCCACAGAGGCATACGAGCCCCAACGCAGCGGCCAACAGCAGATTCAGTCGGACCAGTAGCTTCATTGTGTTTCTTCGGGGCCGAAGGCATCGAGAATAACCGAGAATGATGCAGGTGCCGTGGGGGACTGTTTCCTTCTATCGGAGGTAGGAGTATGTCTACTACGATGCGGCAGTGGCGCGGGCGCCCTCGGGCTCGATCCAACCTCGGAATAGTTCCATAACTAATTGACTTTACGTATAAAAGCCCCCCCCCCATGAGAACAGCGGATCAGATCGAAGCGATGGCGCCGGCCGCCGACCGCAGCGCTCAGCGTTTTCCCGTGCTGCGGGATGCGCAGCTGGAAGTCGTCAAGCTCTTTGCCAACGCCGAGACGCGCAGCTTCGCGCCCGGCGAACTGTTGTACGACGTCGGGCAACGAGGCGTGCCCGCCTGGTTCGTGCTCGAAGGAGGTGTCGATCTCTTCAGCAAGGACGGCCTCGAGCAAATCAGTGCGCTGCGCAGTCTCGAGGTGGGACAGTTCACGGGCGAGTTGCATCAGCTGACTGAGAGGCCAACCCTGGCCGGGGCGAAGGCCGGCGCTCAGGGATGCCTTGCATTGCCTCTCGACGCCGAGCGTCTGCGCGCGCTGATCGTCGGTTCCGCCGAGCTGGGTGAGCTGATCATGCGTGCCTACATCCTCAGGCGTGTAGGTCTCCTGGAGCAGGGTGTGGGACCCGTCCTTCTCGGGCGTGCCGGGTCCGCCGATCTGTTGCGTCTGCAGTCATTCCTGACGCGCAGCGCCTACCCGCATCTGGTGATCGACTGTGCGAGCGAGCGCGGACGGCAACTCATTGACGCTCTCGCGCTGCCATCGACCGACCTGCCTTTGCTGATCTGCGCCTGCGGTCGTGTCCTGAAGAAACCGACGAACGAAGCCGCCGGTGTGTGGCTCGGCATTACCCCAACACTGCCCACGGATCGTCTTTACGACGTGGCGGTGATCGGCGCGGGCCCGGCAGGACTGGCAACGGCGGTTTACGCTGCCTCCGAGGGACTGTCGGTGCTCGTGCTCGACGGCGAAGTGTTGGGTGGGCAGGCGGGTGCCTCCGCTCGCATCGAGAACTATCTCGGATTTCCCACCGGCATCTCCGGACAGGCGCTGACCGGCCGTGCGCTCAACCAGGCGCAGAAGTTCGGGGCCCAGGTGGCCATCCCTCTGGTCGCCACCCGTCTCCAATGTCAGACCGACAGCGGATCCGCCACGAACAGCGTCGAACTCACACTCTCCGAGCAGGGAGCCGTACACGCTCGGACCGTGGTGGTTGCATCCGGTGCCCGGTACAAGCGTCCCGACATCGCCGGTCTGAAGTCTTTCGAAGGCGAGAGTGTCCACTATTGGGCCTCTGCTGCCGAAGCCAAAATCTGCGCGGGCCAGGAGGTGGCGCTGGTGGGGGCCGGCAACTCGGCGGGTCAGGCGACGGTTTTTCTGGCGCCGCAGGTCAAGCGGCTGACGCTGATCGTCCGCGGCGCCGGATTGGAAGCCTCGATGTCCCGCTATCTGATCGATCGCATCCGCATGCTGCGCAACGTCGACGTCCTCGTGCAGACGGAAGTCGCCGAGCTGCACGGCGAGCGGTTGGGGATTCTGGAGGGCGCTACTGTGCGCAACCGCAAATCCGGCGTGACCTCGGACCTGCCGATCCGCCAGCTCTTCATGTTCATCGGCGCCGAACCCAACACGAGCTGGTTGTCGGGATGCCTCGCGCTCGACGCCAAGGGCTACGTGCTGACAGGGCTGCAGGTCTCGTCAGATGTGCATCTCGCGGCAACATTGCCGTTGCAGACAAGCCTGCCGCGAGTGTTTGCGATCGGTGACGTTCGCGCGGGCTCGACGAAGCGGGTCGCCTCGGCTGTCGGCGAGGGGGCCGCGGTCGTCGCGCAGATCCATGCGCTCCTCGGAGCCCAAACCACCGCTGCCTAATTGGTCGGCGCCCGTGCGTCCCGCATGTGCTCGAACAGGTCGCCGTGCACCTCCTGGTGGCCGATCTTGCAGCCGCCCAGCACGAACAGGCCGGTGAAGACGATTGAGCAGCGATCGGTGATGTTGATGACGATGCCGCCTCTTGCGATCGCCTCCACCCGGTGCGTGCTGGCGTAGTCCCAGCGAAACTGCCGACCGGGCTGCAGCGGACCCGGCATCACGTGCGAGCGCCAATTCGATAGCGCGGCGGCCTGAGCAGCGGCTCTGTCAGCATCCTCCAGCCGCCCCTTGGCCGCGATCGCCGCTTCGTTCGCCCAATCGATCAGGGCGGGCGGCTCGGTCGCCTCCGGGGCCGGTTCCGGTGGCACTTCAATCGGGGCGGCCAGCGAGGGTTCGGGCACAACACGGGGTCTCGTGGATTGGAGCTCCTCGCGGTGCACCGTCGGGGGGCGTGGAGGAGCGGGGCGCAGCGCCGGCAACAGCAATAGCACCATGGCAGGCTCGGATTCGGCCGATCCATCCGGGCGGATTGCCGCGAGGCGCAGCAGGCGCAGGAGCACAACGTGGGCCAGGAGGATCGCGATCAATGCGATGACTCGGCTCGGCCGGATGCGCATGCGCCGCAATTCCTTACAAGCGGTGGGCTGCTGAGACCGACAATCCCGCCGCGGCCGAGTTCCTTAGGTCCAGTGACTGGACGCCGAGGGGCAATCGGACGTAAACAGATGTAGATGGACAGACTCATCGCAATCGCCCTGTCTGGGGCCGCGGCACTCCTGGCACCGACGTTCGCCTCCGCCTTGCAATGCGCGCCGCTCGAGTACCAGGGCATCCATTCGACCGTCTGCCGTGTCGATCTGCGTCAGGACCGGCTGAAGCTGTTTCTGAAGGACTCGGCCGGTACGCCGTACAACTTCTTCCGGCGGGTCGAGCAGTCTCTGGCCGGGGCCGGGCAGCGACTGTTGTTCGCGATGAACGCCGGGATGTTCCGCGAGGACTACACGCCCGTGGGTCTGTTGGTGTTGGATGGACAGCAGGTCCATCGCCTGAATCTCGCGACCGGCTACGGTAACTTCTATTTGAAGCCGAACGGCGTCTTTGTGCTCGGCGCGTCGGGTGCGAAGATCGTGGAGACGACGGAGTATCGGGCGTTGGCCGAGCCCTCGACGTTTGCCACGCAGTCCGGGCCTCTCCTGGTCCACCAGGGGCAGGTAAACTCCAACCTCAACCCGCAAGGGAACTCGCGACTCATCCGCAATGGCGTGGGAGTCGTCAGCGCCAACGAGGTGGTGTTTGCGATCAGTGACGATCCGGTGAGCTTCTACGAGTTTGCCAGCCTGTTTCGCGACAAGCTGCGTTGCGCGGAAGCACTGTACTTCGACGGCAACGTGTCGAGCCTGTTCGCGCCCACGCTGGGGCGCAACGATCAGCACGTGCCCTTGGGGCCGATCGTCGCGGTCACCGCAGACAACCCGGGCCGTTAGCTGCCTGGCAACAGCAGGTATGTCTGGACGATCCAGATGACGGAATAGACCAGCGCGGCCGCGACGAATACCGCGTGAAACCGCGGATTGCGCACGAACATCGCCGCGCCGGCTGCGGCGGCATAACCGAGGTTGCGGATGGGGTACTGCACGCCCAGCGAGCGGAAGTAGTCCGAGCCCTTCAGAGCGGTGTCGATCAGGTCTATCAGGAAGGTTGCGGCCAATAGTCCGAAGAACCACTTACGGCGCGACAGGAAGTAGTCCTTGAAGCCCGTGTAGCCGCTGAGATCGTCGGGGAACAACAACGCGCCCAGAAAGACGAACAGCCCGGCATAGAGGATCACGAAGAGGTAGACCGGGAACGTCCATAGCGTCAGGCGCGAGAGCCGAAATTCCCACCACCAGAACTCGACCACGTACAGCAGGATGAAGAGCACCCATGCCAGGTGCACCGGGTAGAGTGGGGTCCGCCCGGGATGCTGCACCAGGCGGGCTACTCCGGTGAGCAGGCGCGTCATGCTCAGGCCGATGACGATGCCAACGATCGTCCGGATATGGATGTAAGCTTCCGGGTTGGGATAACTCGTGCCCGCGTCCATTGCGTGTGCGCTCGAGCCGGGGCTGGCTACGGCGCTGCGCGGTATGCCATCCGGTCCCCGCGGAACGTGCCGAACCACAGCGTCTTGCCAACCTGGACGCAAGTGGTCGCCCCTTCGAACTGCGCCAGGCCTGCCTCCTTGACGACAGGCGTCACCGCCATCGTCGCCGGATCCAGGCGCACCGTCGCCCAGTCCGTGTGCTTGCCGGCCGGCGCGTTGGGCGCGTTGAGGAATTGTCCGGTGACGAACAACTTCCCGTCGGGCGTCCAGCGCAGGTTGTCGGGATGGAAGTCGACCTTGGCGACCGCCTTCTGGCCGCTGCCCGACAGGGGCAGCTTGTAGATCTCGTCGGTGCCGTAGGCATTCACGTACACCCACTTGTCGTCGGTGGAGACGGCGATGCCGTTGTCGCCGGAGAGCTGGCTGCCGGGCACCTCACTGAGTCCTTTCCCGGGCGTCCACCGATACACCGTGCCGTTGACCTTGCCGGCGAGGATCGTCTGGAATGCCGTCTTGTCCGAGGTATCCAGGAACTTGGTGACGACGAACCCGCCCCCGGACAGCGCTGCCACGGAGTTGCCGCTGGTGTTGGGGGGCAGCGCCACGCAACCGATCCACTCGGCCGAGCCCTTCGAGGCCGTGAGCCTGAACACTTCGACGGATTCGTGGCCGCCGTGATTGACGGCGTAGACGGTGGTCGTTCCGCCGGGACCCGCCTTGACGTCCAGCCCGTGCGTCGCGAGCCCCTTCAGGTCCGGCGCCTTGCAACCGGCATAGATCGGATCGGGCTTGGCAGCCATCGACAGCGTGACCGCCTTGGCCGTCTTGGCGGCGGTGTCGATCAGATACAACCCGGCCGACCCTTCTTTGTACGAGCCGCCTACCAGCCAGCGACCGCCATCCACCGGAAGGAAGTCCTCGACGTTGGTCAGCCCACAGACGAAGCTGAGATCGCCGACGGGAGAGCAGGAGGAGGGGGCGGCTGGGGCGCCTTGCGCACTAGCCGTGCCTGGTGCGGTGAGCGATGTAGCCAATGCGAGGACTGTTGCCGCGGACGACGCCTGAAAGGATTGCATCGAAGGACCCCCTGGATGGCACTGTTGTCGGGGGCATCATACACTCGGGAGCTATCATGGCCAGGCAGCCCCAAGGGAACGTGTCGCTCCGGGCGGTCCACGCCGACATCACGATTCTCAACGTCGATGCGATCGTGAACGCCGCCAACTCATCGCTGCTCGGAGGCGGGGGAGTGGACGGTGCGATTCACCGTGCCGCGGGTCCTGAACTTCTCGAGGCGTGTCGGAAGCTCAACGGCTGCGAGACGGGTGATGCGAAGATCACCCCGGGTTTTCGCCTGACAGCTCGCCATGTGATTCACGCCGTAGGCCCGGTGTGGTACGGCGGCACGTATGGAGAGCGACAGGCGCTGGCCTCTTGCTATCACCGGTCCCTCGAACTCGCCGCCGAGCATGATCTGGCGTCGATCGCCTTCCCTTCGATCAGTACGGGGGTCTACAGTTTTCCCAAGGAGCTGGCCGCTCCCATCGCCATCGACACGGTTCGGAGTGTCGTGGGCGCTTTGCCGTTGATACGTGAGATTGTCTTCTGCTGCTTCTCGAAAGACGACCACGCACTCTATGAGAAGTTGCTGAACCACTGACGCCAGCGTCCTTGCCGGCGTCAGTCTCTGCCGCTCCCTAAACTGTTCTCCCCGCGCCCAGCTGCGGATCGCTGTAGCTGTCCAGTCCCGTTTCCAGGTGTCCGGCAAACTGTTGCTCGAAGGCGGCGTCGTCGCGCGAGGTGATCTTCAGGTCATACCACCCGAAGGAGCCGCCGAGTTGCCAGAATCGCAGCACGACTTGGCCTGGCCGCAGCTCCGGCGTGTACACGACCTTCGAGTAGGCGTCAGTGATGTTGAGGTGGACGTTCGCCGCGGAGTCGTTCCGAATCTCGAGTGTCAGGCCATTGAACAGGGCGTCGTAGAAAACCCGAGTGCTGAGGTTGGCACTGTGGCGCCCGGCGACGCTGCCACTGAACGCGCGCATGAAGCCGTTCGGGCCGTAGACGGTGAGGTCATAGTCTGACGTACCGGCTGCTCCGTAGTTCCAGGTGTCCGACAGTTCCGAACGTGGACCGACGGTGTAGGTGCGCGGAGCGAAGGTCGTGCCTCCGGCCCGGACCTGAAATACCGCGGTGGCTTTGCCGGTGTTGCGGAACTGCAGGGTCAGGATGCCGCTGGTGGGATCCGCGGAGGCATGCGCGTGCAACTCATACGGAAGCGCGCGAGCGGGACGAACCCCGGGCTCCTGCGGTGGCTCCGACTGAACCGTGGGAACCGCCGGCTTGTAGTCCGGATGCCTGGCGTTGTCAGGCGGAACGTAGTTGACGGTGCTCGGTAGGGAGACCACGGCGGCGTTCGGCTTCTGGAAGTTGAACGCCGAGGTCAGATCACCGCAGACGGCCCGGCGCCAGGGGGTGATGTTGGTTTCGGTCAGCCCGGGATAGTGGGGTCCGAAGCGCTGCTCGATGAAGCGGATCAGCGAGGTATGATCGAACACCTGGGAGTTGACCCAGCCACCCTTGCTCCAAGGGGAG
>FTEY01000540.1_pt1 | contig 16903 bp, 11 predicted proteins | sample 1640321 | NCBI WGS metagenome assembly FTEY01 (sample SAMEA3914816, study PRJEB12502) | metagenome | biome: forest; material: soil | place: USA | collected 2011-09-16 | depth 0.3 m
GAGTACAAGGCAAAGTGGACGTGGAAAGCGGGAAGCCCTGGCGGGATGAGTTATGCGGCAGTAGCGGCGAAGGCGCTTGAGGAGCAGTTGGGACTGCATCTTGAGGCTAAGACAGAGACGCTCGAGGTGATCGACGTCGTCAGTCTGAAGTCGCAGGCGGAGGTGCTGACCGGTCAGGTCGAAGAGGGAGCGGGGCCGGTAGATTCGCGAAGAACGAGCTTGTAGGGCAAGCGCGTGGATTTTATCGCGGTGCCATTCTTCAGAGCCGTGAGGAGCAGGTCGGTAGCAGACCACGCGAGGTCGTAGCTCGGCTGATGCACGGTGGTGAGTCGCGGCCAGACAATGTGCGCGATGTAGGTGTCATCAAACCCAGCGACTGACAGCTCCGTGGGCACAGCAATTCCCAACTCGTGCGCGGCCATGAGAACACCGGCGGCCATATCGTCGTTGGAGGCGAAGATCGCGGTCGGAGGCTTGGGGGAAATCAGCAACTCGCGCCCGGCATTCATGCCCGACTCGAACACGAAGTGCCCCTGCTTGACGTAGGCGGCATCGAAGGTCAGGCGATGATCCTTGAGGGCCGATTTGTAGCCACGGAGCCGCTGGCCACTGGCGTAGTGCGTCGGATGGCCGGAGATGAATCCGATTCGCGTGTGCCCCAGCTCGATGAGGTGCTCAGTCATTTCGCGAGCGGCCCCTTCGTCATCCATGTCCACCGCAGCCGACTTGTGATCAAGATCGTTGGGCGAGACGCGGACGAAAGGGACCTTGCGCCGGTCGAGTGCCTTCACCAGCTCCGGTGACTGCGACAGAGGCGGGCAGACAATCAGCCCATCCACGTGAGTCTGATCAACCAAGCCGACGACATCCCGAATCAGCTCTTCGTCGCGGCCACTGCACTGGTGCACGAACAGCCGGAACTTCTCCTGCCGACAGCGCGCCATGGCGCCGTGCTGAACATCGACGACGTAGTTGGCGCTGGGGTTTTCGTAAACCAGACCGATCAGATAGGAACGCCGGCCTGCGAGGCTGCGAGCTGACAGGCTTGGGTAGTAGCTCAGAGACTCGACAGCAGCGAGGACACGTGCACGAGTCTCCTCTCTGACGTTCGGCTCGTCGTTCAGGACACGGGAGACGGTTTTGATCGCGACGCCTGCGACTCGCGCGACATCGTGGATGGTTTTACGGGTCACCTCGCGCCCTCAGGCGCGGCAATTGAACAAGGGATGAGGCCGTCGGTGCCACTCTCCAAGTGAACGTTGGAGACGCTGAGTTCCAACTTGCCGGCGGTCTCGAGGCTGAAGGGCGTGGTGACACGATCCATGTGAGCGCCGGTGCGAGCGAAACAACTCAATAGAACCTTTGCGTGGCGCCATTGGCCCACGGGGGCGGCGGTAAGCATCAGCGGCACGGTGCCGCGACAGCCAGCTCCGCACTGCACAGCCAGGACGACCGGAGCGGTGGGCGCCTGATCGACGCGATAGTCGAACGCCAAAGAAAGCTGGCCGTTGGATTCACGCTGCAGATCGATCGGGGCGCGACCGCTATTGTCGATCGAGAGGCCAATGGAGAGAGCGCTGCCACCGCCCCAGGTCAGTCGCCGGGAGTCCTCCTGCGCGGAGTGATCGGTGGCGGCCAGACGCAGGGCGCCGTTGGCGGCCATGCCAACACCCCCTGGGATGGGCCGGAGTCCGGGAACAGGTGGGTTGGCGGCACCGGCCACCCATTCCCAGCCGGAGCCGGGCTTGCCAGCGGCAAAGAAAGAATGGGTATCGACGGAAGAAGAAGAGGAACGATCGAAATCCTCGGAGAGGGGCTGCAGATCGCCGTTACTGGCGTAAACGAGGCCGTAGCCACGGGGGAAAGCTGGAGGCCACGAGAAAGAGAGCTTGCCGTGGAAGTCGGCTTTGTTTTTGTTGAAGAGCACGTCGGCAACGCCGCCGCCTTCGGTGCCGGGGAGGAAGGCGGCGACGAACGCATCCGAGGCATTCAACTCGGGATTGACCCACATCGGACGCCCGGAGAGGAAAACGGAGACGACGCGGATCCCCTGCCCCTTCAGCCGTTGGAGGAGCTGCAGATCGGACTTGTTCCCGGGGCTGTACTCGAGCGTGCCGACGTCACCCTGAAATTCTGCATAAGGGTTCTCGCCGAACACGACGATGGCCACATCGGGATGGGTCTTGAACTCACCAGTCGCGCTGAGCTCCGCCGTTCCGCCCGCGGCATGCACCGCGGCTTCGATACCGGCATAGACCGATTCGCCGTGCGGGAAATACTCCTTGTTGCGAGGGTCCGGGCCCTGCCAAGCGAATCCCTGCCAACTAATCGTCCAGCCGCCGGACTGCTTCCCGATGTTATCAGCACCGTCGCCCGCTACTAGGACGTGCGCGTGCGGATTCAGCGGAAGCAAGTGACCCGCGTTCTTCAACAACACCAACGACTCACGAACCGCCTGGCGCGCCACCGCGCGATGCTCGGGCGAACCGAGCAACTCGAAATGCCCCGCAAGCGGGCGGGACGACGGACGTCCTTCGTCGAAGACATGAGCGCGCATCTTTACGCGCAGGATGCGGCGCACGGCATCATCCAGTCGTGCCGCGCTGATCTCGCCGGACTTCACTTGTTGGATTGTGTTGTCGAACAACTTCTGCCAGCTGTCCGGGGCCATCAGCATGTCGATACCGGCATTGATCGCGTTCGCGCAGCTGAAAGCCGTACAGCCCGGCACCTGACTGTGCCCGTTCCAGTCTCCGACCACGAAGCCGTCGAGCCCCATTCGCCCTTTGAGCACGTCAGTCAGCAACCCACGGTTGCCGTGCATCTTCACTCCCTGCCAGCTCGAGAATGAGGCCATCACCGACTGTGCCCCGGCTGCAATGGCCGGCGGATATCCCGCGCCATGTATGTCGCGCAGTTCCCCCTCGCTCGAGCGGTTGTCACCTTGATCGCGGCCGCCTGTTCCGCCGTCTCCCAGAAAGTGCTTGGGTGTCGCGATCACGTGCGAGGAATCCAGGAAATGGCCAGTCCCGGGATCGCCCTGCAGGCCCTTGACCATCGCGGCTGCGTACTCGCGCACGATCTGCGGATCTTCGGAGTAGCTCTCGTAGGTTCGACCCCAGCGGGGGTCGCGGACGACGGCCAGCGTGGGCCCGAAGGTCCAGTCGAGTCCGGTGACGCGGACTTCGACGGCGGTGACCTCGCCGATCCGCCGGATCAAGGCCGGATCATGAGCGGCGCCTAAACCGATGTTATGCGGAAAAATCGTGGCACCGATGATGTTGTTGTGCCCGTGGACCGCATCGGTGCCCCAGATCTCGGGGACGGGCGTGCGTCCATGAGACGCGTCGATCGACGCCTCATAGAACCGGTCCGCGGCCGCCAACCACTCACTGGCCGGAGCTAAATCGTTGTTACCCGGACCTGAGTTGCCGCCGTTGAGGACGGACCCGAGGGGATAGTGCCGCAATTGCTCGACCGTAATGCTGCCGATATCGGCCTGAATGAGCTGCCCGACCTTTTCCTCCACGGACAGGCCGGCGAGCACATTCGTGACCCGCTGTTCCAAAGCCGGATCAGAGGGAAGCGCGGGCCGCTGGGCGGGCCATTGGTCGGGGTGCACCTCCCCGGCAGCCAGGACCGGAACGACATTCAGCGCCAGAGCCAGCGCAAAACCGGTAACCAGATTCTGGGAACTCATGAATCAAAGATCCCACGCAATTGACAACGTTGTCAATTGGTCGCCTGCGACAACTGCCCTCGATTCTCACCCGCAGACACCTACGAGTGGGGAACGAATCGATGGAGCGTGCCGCCTGCAAGGCCACACAGATCCGCAACGAAAAGGTCGACTCACATGCTCGAGCCTATGACCGAAACGCACAGTGCCGAAATCGCCGTCGCCGCCTCCAAGCGGGTGACGGAGCCCTCGCCAGCCCTCGGCGACTTGCCCGACCTGCTGCTCGTCGAGCGAGCTCGGAGCAAAGAGCCGCGAGCCCTCGAGGCACTCATGCGTCGCTACAACCGACGGTTGTTTCGTATCGCACGCAGCATTCTGCGTGACAACGACTCCTCCGAAGACGCCGTTCAGGAAGCACACCTGCGCGCTCTCGCCAACCTCGATCGCTACGAGCCGACTGGCAAGTTCGGCGCGTGGCTCGCGCGGCTGGCGTTCAACGAGGCGTTGATGATTCGCCGCCGCGCACGCACCGATACCGTTCCGGCGGAGGAAGCGGCGAGTTCGCTGCTCACCCAGTCAGTCGCCACGGGAATCGACCAAGGGGATTCGGCTGAGACACGGCAGCTGCTGGAGCAGGCCGTGGACTCGCTCCCCGAAGTGTTTCGGACGGTGTTCATGCTTCGCGTGGTTGAACAGCTCAGCGGCGTTGAGACCGCGGCGTGCTTGGGGATCAACGAGACGACCGTGCGTACGCGGTTGTTCCGTGCCCAGCAACGGCTGCGCTCGGACTTGGCGCGCCGGCTGCGCAATGAACGCGGCAATCTGTTCGAGTTCGAGACCGCCCGGTGCGATCGCATCGTGTCGCGGGTGCTCGAGCGGGTGAACAGCGGAGTCCGGACGGAATAGTCTTTAGGAGTCCGCTGCGACCCTGACAGCGGCTTGACCATCGCAACGCGCGCGGAGCAGTTTTGTGACTGTTTCGCGGCGCGGGCCCTGGTGTCGGTGTGGCGGGTGGGGCTGAGCTAACTTTCGGGTGAACTCAAGATTCCGTTGCACCGCGCCCGCGCCGCCTTCACCGGACCCCGGTTGAAGAGCTGCAGGGACGCTGACGCACCGTCCGGGTGCACGTCGATCTCATCTGGTGCGCCCGCACCGTGGCTCAACCGCTGCGCGTGCCGTAGGGGCCAGCTCCCGTGCCTGCATGGAACTTGCAGGACCCACGCACCTGCGGCCTGGCTGCCCCGAAGACAAAATGAACGCGCGTGTCCTGAACCCGCCGGCCGACGCCGCGGCGCCCGCCTCCGATGATCGCGTTGCACTGAGCAAAGACGCCTTCAAGCACGCCTTCCTGGATAACCTGTTCTGTGTGCTCGGGAAAACCCCCGCGCTGGCAACGCAGCGGGACCACTACATGGCGCTCGCGTATACCGTTCGCGACCGGCTGCTCCATCGCTGGATCAGCACGGCTGCGGCGTACACGAGCCACGGTTCGCGAACGGTCGCGTATCTATCCGCCGAATTTCTGATGGGCCCGCACCTGGGCAACAACCTCGTGAACCTGGGGATCTACGACCAGGTGTATCAGGCCGTGACAGAGCTGGGACTGGATTTCGAAGCCACGCTCGCCTGCGAGGATGAGCCCGGCCTGGGTAATGGGGGCCTGGGACGACTGGCGGCGTGCTTCCTGGATTCGATGGCGACGCTGGAATTGCCGACACTGGGCTACGGCATCCGCTACGAGTTCGGCATCTTCCAGCAGGAGATCGTCGACGGTTGGCAGGTGGAGAAGACAGACAAGTGGCTGCGCTACGGCAACCCGTGGGAGGTGCCGCGGCCGGAATGGGCCGTCGAGGTGAAACTCGGAGGCCACACGGAACGTTACGTCGACCATGACGGCGCAACGCGGGTTCGCTGGGTACCACACCGGATCGTCAACGGTGTGCCATACGACACGCCGATCCTGGGCTATCGCGTCAACACCGCAAACACACTACGCCTGTGGAAAGCGGAAGCCCCGGAATCGTTCGACTTCGAGATCTTCAATCGCGGCGACTACTACGGAGCGGTGAACCAGAAGGTCGTGTCGGAAAACCTGAGCAAGGTGCTCTACCCGAACGACGAAGCCATCCAGGGAAAAGAGCTGCGCCTGGAGCAGCAGTACTTCTTCGTCAGCTGCTCGCTGCGGGACATGCTGCGCGTCCTGCGCGTGCAGCAGATTCCACTGACCCGATTCCACGAAAAGTTCGCCGTCCAGCTGAACGACACTCACCCGTCGATCGCGGTCGCCGAGCTGATGCGCCTGCTCGTGGATGAGCACGCAATGGAGTGGGAAGAGGCCTGGTCGATCACGACCAGGACCTTCGCTTATACGAATCACACGTTGCTGCCGGAGGCGCTGGAACGCTGGCCGGTGCCGATGTTCGCGAAGATTCTGCCGCGGCATCTGGAGATCATCTTCGAGATCAACGCCCGCTTCCTCGATGAAGCGCGCCTGCGCTTCTTCGGGGACGAGGAGCGAATCGCTCGCCTGTCGCTGATCGACGAACACGGTCCGCGTTACGTGCGCATGGCCAATCTCGCGGCGGTGGGTAGTCACGCGATCAACGGCGTCGCAGCCCTGCACACCCAACTGCTGCAGCAGGAAGTGATGAAGGACTTCGCGGACCTCACGCCCGAGAAGTTCAGCAACAAGACCAACGGCGTTACGCCGCGTCGCTGGATCGCGCTCAGCAACCCGCGCCTCGCAGCCCTCATCTGTGAGGCCATCGGCGAGGGCTGGGTCCGCGACCTCGAGCGCCTGCGCGACCTGGAAAAGTTTGCGGACGACCCGGCGTTCCAGGAGCGATGGCGGCGGATCAAACGCGACAACAAGTGCGATCTGGCCACAGTGGCCCGCGAGCGCATGGGCGTGAGCGTGGATCCCGACTCGATGTTCGACGTGCAGGTGAAGCGCATCCACGAGTACAAGCGCCAGCATCTGAACATCCTGCACGTCATCGCCCTCTACCACCGCCTCAAGTCGGACCCGAACGCGGACATCCCGCCGCGCACCTTCATCTTCGGCGGCAAGGCGGCGCCGGCGTATCACATGGCGAAGCTGATCATCAAGCTGATCAACTCGGTGGGCGAGGTGGTCAATCGCGATCCGCAGATCCGCAATCGGTTGAAGGTCGTCTTCCTGCCCAACTTCAACGTCAAGAATGGACACCTGGTGTATCCGTCCGCGGATCTCTCCGAGCAGATCTCCACGGCGGGCAAGGAAGCCTCGGGCACCGGCAACATGAAGTTCTGCATGAACGGCGCGCTCACGATCGGCACCCGGGACGGGGCCAACATCGAGATCTGCAACGAAACGGGCGCGGAAAACTGCTTCATGTTCGGCCTTACCGCCGAGGAAGTGCAGACCCTTCACGCCCAAGGCTATCGGCCGGGGCCGTTCTACGAGGGCAATCCGGAGCTGCGTGCGGTGATCGACTTGATCCGCGAAGGCTTCTTCTCGCGCGGCGATGTCACCCGGTTCCGGCCCTTGATTGACAGCCTTCTGAACTGGGACACCTACATGCTCCTGGCGGACTTCCAGTCGTACCTCGAGTGCCAGGCCCGGGTGAGTCGGGCCTACGACGATGCCCGGCTGTGGAGTCGCATGTCGATCCTGAACGTGGCCCGGTCAGGATTTTTCTCCTCGGACAGGACGATCAGGGAGTATGCCAAGGAGATCTGGAAAGTCGGACCGGTGCCCATCCGGCTGCTGTCGCAGAGAGACCTGAACTTCGGGATTGCGGCCCAGCAGCATCAGTAGATACAGTGCGCGCGATGCGCGCAGCGGTTTTCCACGGTAACCAGGATCTACGCCTCGAGGACGTCCCCGAGCCCTCGGCTGGCGCGGGCGAAGTAAAGCTCAAGGTGCTCTTCAACGGCATCTGCGGCAGTGACCTGCATGAGTACTACGACGGCCCGATCACGACGCGAACGTCGAGTCCTCATCCTCTCACGGGGGTCAAGAACCCCGTCATCATGGGCCACGAACTCTGTGGGGAAGTCACGGAGGTCGGCGACGGTATCGCGGATCTGCGCGTCGGCGATCGCGTCGCCGTGGAGCCGGTAGAGACGTGCGGCCATTGCCTCGACTGCACTTCTGGCCGCTATAACCACTGCTCCCTGCTGGCGTTCCATGGGTATAACCGCAACGGCGGCGGCCTTGCTCAGTACACCGTGGTACGCCGTTCCATGGCGCACAAGCTTCCGACCGACATGACAGCGACTCAAGGGGCGCTGATCGAGCCGATGGCCATCGCGTGGCGCACCGCCGACCGATGTCAGATCCAATCAGGTCAGACCGCCGTCGTCCATGGCGGCGGCCCGATCGGGATCGGGGTTTACTTCACTCTAAAGCGGCGGGGCATCCGCGTGATCATGAGTGACCCTTCGCCGTCGCGGCGAGCCGTACTCAAGAGTCTGGGCGTCGAGACGATTCTCGACCCAAGAGAGCGGGATGTGGTGAGCGCGATCAAAGACCTCACAGGCGGCCGAGGAGCCGACAGCTCAGTGGATGCGGCAGGGGTTCCCGCCTCCTTTCAGGCGTCGCTGAAGGGCACCGCCGTCGATGGCAGTGTCGTGGTGGTGGCGATTCACACGCGGCCGCTGGAGATCGGGGCGATGGACATCCTGATGTCCGAAACCCGGCTCACGGGAGTGGCTCTGTCCTGCAACGCGTTTCCCAGTGTGATCCGGGAGATGGCGGCGGGCGCCTATCCGGAAGAAGGCTGGGTGGAGACGATTCCCTTCGGCGGCCTGATCCGGGACGGATTCGAGCGCCTGCACCGGCAGGAAGGCACGAAGATCCTGGTGGACATCAACCGAGCCTGAGAGGGTCTGCGAAGATTTGGTGGACATCAATCAGTCTGTTCTGACGTTGATCTCGATCTTCACGCCGTTGGGATCGGCTAGAAATAACTGACGAAGAAAGCCACCCGGGGGGTCGCTACGTTGGGCCGGCACACCACTGCGCTCGAGACGCGCGACGATTTCGTCGTAGTCACGCGCATGAAAGGCAATGTGATCGACGGGGCCCGTGCCGCCGGCGCGCGTCGAGACCGGCACGCCGTTGCGATTGGAATGCTCGGTGTACGTGCGCCATTCGGCAATGTGAATGCAGGGGATCTCACCGGCGTAGACCCAATATCCGGGGAATTCGAGAGGGGGACGGGGGCCAACGTGCATGCCGAGCGCGTTGACGTAGAAATCCCGCGTGCCCTCCATGTCATCGGTCAGAACGAGATAGTGCTCGATGTGCTCAAGGGGCATGGGGGAGCTTCCGAAGAAGAATGAACACATTGATTCTAATCGCGGTGTGCTTCGCGCTGGGGATTGTCGTCAAGCGGTTCGCGAACCCACCGCAGAACCTGCCGCAGGCGCTGAACTGGTGGGTGCTGAACGTCGCGCTGCCTGCCCTGGTGCTGAGTCTCATCCCGCGGCTGCACTTCGACCCGCAGCTGTGGTTTCTGCCGGCGGCCATGTGGTTCGTGTTCCTGGGCGCCTGGGGAATCAGCGCGCTGCTCGGACGTTGGCTGGGCTGGACCCGCTCGCGCATCGGGGCGCTGGTGCTGGTCGCAGGCCTGGGAAATACGGCCTTTACAGGTTATGCCCTGATCGAAGCGCTCCGCGGGCAGGAAGGACTGACGCTCGCGGTAGTCGCCGACCAGCTGGGGTGTTTTCTGGCGCTCGCCATCGGGGGCATCGCGGTCGCCGCAACCTACTCGGGCAACTCGAGCAGCCCTGGGGCGGTCGTTCGCCGCATTCTCACGTTCCCTCCGTTTCAGAGCCTGATCGTCGCTCTGGTGGCCTTGGGGCTCGGAGGCTGGCCCGCTCCCCTGGCCGCGGTCTTTGACCGCATCGGCGCGACGTTGACACCGTTGGCGCTGTTCTCGGTCGGCATGCAGTTCACCTTGCAGCTCACCCGCGCCGAGCTGGGAGCGGTCGCCATCGCGCTCGGCTGGAAGATCTGCGCCGCACCGCTGTGCGTGCTGCTGTTTGGATGGGCGCTGGGAATACACGGGCTGGTCCTGGCAGTAGCGGTGTTGCAGGCGGGAATGGCGCCGATGATCTCCACGGCGATTCTCGCCCAACAGTACGGCCTGGATCCGAAGGTCGTGAATGCCAGTCTGGGCGTAGGGATCCTGATCTCGCTCATGACAGTGCCCACCCTCAATTGGATGGTGTAGGCTGGAAAACCATGGAAAAGAATGAATCCTCAGTAACCCGTCCGCCGCAAACCCGGCACTGACGGCAGCGGGGCCCGTGGGCAAACTCGACGAATCGGACATCGCTCGGATCGTCGCCAGGGCCTACGAGCTGGGCCCGCGCGAGCGGCCGGCGTTCCTGCGCATGGCGTGCACGGGCGACCACGCAGCCCTGCAAAGGATCCTGCGCGACCACTCCTTCGCGATCGAGCCCGGCGAGCGGGAGGATCTGTCGGGAGAGTGGGAAGTCGATCGCTCGGGCCAGGTGCTGGGCTCGTGGCGACTGCTGCGCCGGATCGGTGGCGGCGGCATGAGCGACGTCTATCTCGCCGAGCGCTGTGACGAATACCACCAACAAGTGGCGGTCAAACTGCTCCGCCCAGGCTTGGTCTCGCGCGCCGATCACAATCGACTGAAAGCCGAGCGACAGATTCTCGCGCGCCTGAATCACCGCAATATCGCTCGACTGCTCGACGGCGGTGCGACGGACCAGGGCGTTCCGTACCTGGTCATGGAATACGTCGACGGCGAGCCCATCGACGCCTACTGCGAGAAGCGCAATCTGCCGATCCGCGACCGGCTCGCCCTGTTCCGCGGCGTCTGCGCAGCCGTACACGCAGCTCACCAGAACCTGGTCATCCACCGCGACCTGAAGCCTTCCAACATCCTGGTGACGAAGGACCGGACGCTGAAGCTGCTCGATTTCGGAATCGCGAAGCTGTTGGGTGTTCCGGAGCACACGCATACGATCGCGGTGACCCACGCGAGCGTGCGTCTCTTCACGCCGAGCAACGCCAGCCCGGAGCAGGTGACGGGAGATCCAGTCACCACCGCCACGGACGTCTACCTGCTGGGAATCCTCCTTTATGAACTGCTTTGCGGCTCGCGCCCTTTCCGACTCAACAACATCCGGCTGAGCGAGATCGAGCGGGTCATCTGCCACGAGATTCCACCAACGCCCAGCTCAACACTGGATGCACGAGGCAACGTGCAAGACGCCTCCCGCATCGAGGCAATCGCGCGAGCGCGCCAGGCCACTCCCGCAAGATTGCGCCGGGAACTGTCCGGCGATCTCGACACCATCGTCATGATGGCGATTCGGAAGGAACCGACTCGCCGCTACGCCTCGGTGGACGAGCTTGCCGCCGACATCAAGCGCTACGACAACCGAACGCCTGTCATCGCCTGCCGTGATACTTGGCGCTACCGGACAGAAAAATTCCTGCGGCGGCACACATTGAGCGTAGCGGCCGCAAGTGCACTCGCCGTCCTGCTTGCGGCATTCGCCGTGACGATGGGAGTGCAGATGCGACGAGTCGCCCAGAGCCAGGCTCTGGCCGAAGAGGAGCGTCACCGCTCCAACGAGATGGCCCAATTCCTGGTCGGACTCTTCAAGGAGTCGGACCCCAGCGAGTCACGCGGAGAACAGATGACTGCACGTGAGATCCTCGAGCGCGGAGCGGAGCGCATCGCGAGCCTGAACCACCAGCCGGAAGAGCAAGCCACTCTGAGGGAGACGATCGGCCGCGCCTACCTGAGCATCGGTTCCGCCGCCAAGGCGCGCCCGCAACTCGAAGCCGCCCTGGCCACGCGACGCAAACTGTTCAATGGGGATCACGCCGCGACGGCATCGAGCCTCGGCGCACTCGGCAAACTCGAGCTCGCCGATGGCCACATCGAGGTGGCCGAAAAGAGCTACACGGAGGCGCTGGGGATGAACGAGCGCCTCTTCGGGTTGAATCACGTTGCCGTGGCGACATCGCTCGAGGACCTGGGACAGCTGCAGAAGATGAAGGGTGATCTGCCCAAGGCGGAAGACACGCTGCGGCAGAGCCTCGTCCTGTACTCCAGGCTGTCGGGAGAAGAAAGCCCGTCGGCCTCCTCGGTGATGAACGAGCTGGCGCAGGTATTGGAGCGCAACGGAGATTTCGCGGGGGCGGAGGATCTGTATCGCCGCGCCATCGAGATCGACAAGAAGACTCTGGGAACGGACCACCCGCAGGTCGCGCACAATCTGCACAACCTGGCGGTCGTTCTGCAGGAGCGCGGCGACTTCGTAGCCGCCCGGCCCTACTTCGAGCAGTCGCTGTTGATGTTCCGCAAAGTGCTCGGCGAGAAGCATCCGGACACTCTGGAGGCGCTGGGCAACTACGGCCGCTACCTGCAGGACCGGGGCGAGTTGGCGGAGGCCGAGAAAGTACTGCGCGAGGCGCTGACCTTCGACATCGAAGCGCGGGGCAAGGATCACGTGCAGGTCGGCTACGACCACGTAAACCTGGGCTATCTGCTGGAGCGGCGCGGGGACTTTACGGCCGCCGAGGCCGAACTGCGGGAAGCGCTGCGGATCTACAAGACCGGATTGACGGAGAAACATGTCTATGTGGCCTCGGCCCGCACGGGGTTGGGGCAAACACTCATGGATCTCGGGAAGGTGGATGAGGGATTGAAGGAGGCCAATCAGGCGCTGGAGATCTGGCGCGCCAACGTGCCTGCCGACGATGCTCACATCGCCAACACCCAGGCGATCATTGCGCACGGGCTTTCCCTGCAGGGGAAGTTCGACCAGGCGGAGCCGCTGTTGTCGGCCAGCTATGAGCGCATGCGCGCGACGCTGGGATTCAATGACCGGCGCACGCAGCGCGCCTCGTCGTGGCTCGCCGAAGTAAGGAATCGGACCGTCGTCAGCGCGAGTAACTAGAAAGCAGCTTCGCAGGCTCGCCCGAGGCGGTCTCGTCAGTGAGCCACTGGTTGACGGGCGAAAGAAGACCGGAGTTCTTGGGGAGGAGAACGGCCTTGTCGGAATGGGTGAAGGTGCCCGCATAGGGCCGGCACAGCTGCGGATGCCGATGGGTCTGCAATTCCACCTCGGCATCATCCGTGATCATCACATCCGCCCGGTTCAGCACGATCTCGTTGAAGATGGCGCGGTTGTCGGGGATGACACGAATCACTGCCTTGTGCAGGTTGGCTCGAACGAACTGTTCGTTGGTTCCACCCGGATTGACGACGACGCGAACCTTCGCCTGGTCGACAGCCGCAAGGTCGTGATACCGCGCCGCGTCACGGCATCGGGTGATGAGTGTCTTACCGCCCGTAGCGTAGGACTGTGAGAACGAGGCCACTGCCTGCCGTTCGGGGGTGATGCTGACACCGCCCATCGCAATGTCGAAATCGCCGGCCCGCAGGTCGCTCATTAACGATCCCCAGCTCGTGCGCACGAAGACCGCTTCTGCCTTCAGACGGGCGGCGAGAAGCTTGGCCAACTCGACATCGGCGCCGGCGACGACGCCATCGTGATCGACGGCAAACGGCGCGTAATCACCGGCCATGCCCACTCGCAACACGCCGGCAGCGGCGATGCGCTTGGAGTCGTCACCCGGCACTTGGGTGATTCCTGCGAGTGCAGCCAGCAATTCCTTACGGCTGGTATCGGACCAGCCGGCATTGCGCAGGTGCGCATTCATCAGCCCGGAATAGCGAGTGAGAAAATCGGATTCATGGAAAACCGGCGCGGCCAGATATAACGCCCGCATCAGTCTGGTGGTCACGGTGTCGATCCGGGGGCGCAGCTCCTTGGCGAGATCCGGAACCGGACCGTCGTACTGAAAGCCCTGCGCCTGCCAGCGCTCGGTGAGACTCTCCTCGAGCTCGCGGGCGAGGCGCACCTGGATCTCAAACACCTGCTCGACGCGATCGGCGGTAAGTCCCAGCGGTGTCGCCAACTCACCCGCGTGTTTGATGACCACCCGCTCGCGTTCCGGGTCCGCGATCGGCGCGTGGGTCTGCCACTTTGTCGCGGCGACGGCAGGCATCAAGCCGAGACGTTGATCCATCAGATCGAGGACCTGGATTACGGCTGATTCGTTCGTGAGGAAGGTGTCCGCCCCGGAAGCCAGCGCCGGTAAAGACAGAGAAAGAAGCAGAGCCAGAACGAAGCGCCAGCGGGTCATATCGAATGCGCGGCCATTTGCTTGCGGATGAACTCACCCTGACGAAGCGCCAGCGCCACGATGGTCAGCGTCGGATTGGCCGAGCCCGGAGAGCTGAACTGGCTGCCGTCAGAGACGAACAGGTTCGGAACGTCGTGAGTCTGCCCGTGCGCGTTGCAAACGCCATCGCGGGGATTCGCGCTCATCCGGCACGTGGCCATATTGTGAGTCGCAGGCGGTGAGCCGCTGCGAACTACACGCTTCGCGCCGACGGCTTCCCACATCTTGGTCATCTGCTGCTGCGCGTGCAGCTTCATCGCCTTGTCGTTGGCATGCTCGTCGACGTGGACGTGTGCGACGGGGACGCCGTACTTGTCCTTGACCTTTGGATCGAGAGTGATCCGGTTGTCCGCCTGGGCGAGATCCTCACCACAGATGAACATGCCAGCCATGTTCTGATAGTTGTCGATGATCGAGGCGAAATCGCGTCCCCAGCCGTAGGGCAGCCCTGCCAAGGGGAGCGACGGAAGATCGAGCGCTATCAGCTCCATGTGATAGCCGCCGACGAACCCGCGCTTGGGATCGTTGATGGTTTCGTCCTCGACGATGCCGGCAAGGGTGGTGCCGCGATAAAAGTGGATCGGCTTGTCGAAGATTCCCCACACGAAGCCGCTGATGTGATGACAGTAGTTACGTCCCACTTGCCCATTCGAATTGGCCAGACCGTGCGGGAACTTCGCTGACTCGGACAGCAGCAACAGCCGCGGTGTCTCGATCGAATTTCCGGCGACGCAGACGATGCGCGCCTTCTGGCGCTGCTCTTTGCCCTCACTGTCGCGATACACGACACCCGTGACTTTTCCGTCGGCGCCGTGCTCTATGTGCGTCGCTTGACACTCAGAGCGCAGATCGAGGTTGCCCGTGGCTTCGGCACGCGGGATCTCGGTGTACAGCGTGCTCCACTTCGCACCGGTCTTGCAGCCCTGCGCACAGAACCCCTGCTGAATACACAGTCCCCGGTCATCCTGGGCACGGGTATTGATGGCCATGTGGTTGGTGTGAACCTGCTTGTAGCCGACCTTCCTGGCGGCCGCATACATGACCTTGAAGTTGTTCGAGGCGGGCAGCCCGGGATTCCCATTGCGGCGAGTGACGAACATCCGCTTTTCGGCCTGCTCGATGTAGGTGAGCAGCTCGTCGTATTGGATCGGCCAGTCGACCATCGACGTGCCGGGAACATCGCCGTATGTAGTGCGCGTAGCCACTTCCCATGGACGGATGCGAGGAGTTGCGCCGGTCCAATGCACCGTCGTTCCGCCAACCATCTTGGCAATCCAGACGGGCAGCGTCGGAAAGTCTTTTCGCGTGCCCCAGTTGCCGGACTGGGTGCGCGGATCCAACCAGGTGATTTCGGCAAAGGCCTCGTTGGGGTCCTGGGAGAAAGTCTGGATGGACAGGCGCTTGCCTGCTTCCAGCAGCACGACCTTGATGCCCTGACGAGTCAACTCGTGGGCCAGCGTGCCGCCACCCGCCCCCGAGCCGATGATCACGACGGCGCCCTCGTCGCTGTGTTCGATGCGTGCCCTGGTCATTTAGCCCCCGGGACGGGACCGCTGTCTTCCAACGGGACTTCGGGCATCCAGCGCAGATCGTTGAAGCCGCGCAAGAGATAGCCACCCTTGGAGAAGGCCTCGCCTTCGTATCCGAACAGCTTGTACGCCTGGGGAGTCGCATAGAGCGTCTGCAGGGTCTGCACACGCATGGTCTGGAAGAAGTCACCGGACTCGATTTTCTTTAGAGCCGCCACCCGCGCGGGCTCGGCGGCGGTAGCGAATCCGGCGCCCAGACCCGTGACACCGTCCTTCAGTTGCTTGTGCAGCCCCGGGTCTTTTCCCGCAGCCGTGTCGACGCTTTTGACAACGACCGCGTAAGCCGCGTCCTCGAGCTTGTCGTGGGGAGCGATGGTCTTGGCCACGACCATGAGCGTCACGCCTTCTGCGCTTGTAAGGGCGGACAGATCGACGGCCCACGCACGCGAAGGTGCCAACAGCGCCCAAGGACTTCCGGCGGCCAAGACGCCGGTCAGGACGCCCGTGCTGGACTTGAGGAAATCCCGTCGATCGACGGAATCGAGTTGCTTCACGCGCGAGGCCCCCCTTGCGATGACAGAAAGCAATGCGCGTATAGAATACGACAATAAGACCGGGCAGGAGAGATTCGCAATGTGCCGACAGTGAAGCATCTACCCGCCGGGAGCGCTGCAAGATACCCTTCCTTACAGGAGGGACCATGGGCGTTTTAATAGACGGAGAATGGCGGGACGAGCCGACCGACAAGAACGCGTCGGGCGAGTTCATCCGGCACGCCAGTCACTATCGACACAAGATCACCGCGGACGGCAGCTCGGGGCTCAAGGCTGAACCGGGTCGGTATCACCTGTTCGTTTCCCGCGCGTGCCCGTGGTGCCACCGTGCATTGATCATGCGAGTCCTGAAACGACTCGAGAACGTCATCTCGGTCAGCTACGTCGAGCCGGCAATGCTCGAAAACGGGTGGGCGTTCGCAAAGGCCGATCCGCTGACAGGCTCGCGCTATGTGTACGAGCTGTACCAGCAGGCGGATCCGCTGTTCACCGGACGGGCCACGGTGCCGGTCCTGTGGGACAAGGAAAACCATTGCATCGTCAACAACGAATCGTCGGACATCATCCGGATGCTCAACTCGGAGTTCGACGAGATCACCCACGAGATCACCAACTACTACCCGGACGCCCTCGCCGCCGAGATCGATGAGGTCAACGGTCGGATCTACGAATCCGTCAACAACGGTGTGTACCGCGCTGGGTTCGCCACATCACAGGATGCGTACAGTCGGGCCGTCACCGAGCTGTTCACGAGCCTCGACTGGGTCGAGGAACGTTTGCAGGAGCGTCGCTACCTGCTCGGTGATCTGATCACGGAAGCCGATATCAGGCTGTTCCCGACACTGATGCGGTTCGACGCGGTGTACTACGGCCACTTCAAGTGCAACCTGCGACATGTCTATGAGCACCCGGC
>FTEY01000541.1_pt1 | contig 16762 bp, 13 predicted proteins | sample 1640321 | NCBI WGS metagenome assembly FTEY01 (sample SAMEA3914816, study PRJEB12502) | metagenome | biome: forest; material: soil | place: USA | collected 2011-09-16 | depth 0.3 m
CCTGCCATTCCTCGGCGATCGACAGCGCGCTGACCGTCGTGGCATCGGCTGCGTCGAACCCTTCGACGTAGGCCCGCCCGAGACGGCAGGCATCGATGGACAAGCCGGCCCGAGTGCTGTCGGACAGGAAGCGGTCGAAGGGGACGTCCTGTCGCTCGAGCTGCGGCAACGCCTGTGCCAGGGCAGACTGAAGCTCTGCGAAGAGAGTGTCGGTTCGTTGAGTCAGTTTCCCGCTCAGCGCGGTCCAATGGGCGCCCGAGGTGTCGAGTGCGCTCTTGCCGACCTCCTGCAGGAGGTCGAACGTCTCGGGAATGCGCCCGTGAATGAATTCCGGGCCCAGCTCGATGGGTGCCGGGAGGTCGGGCTCGTGTCGGGTCCAAACCCGCCCGCCGACACGGTCGCGCGCTTCCAGAATCAGAACCGAGCGACCTTGGGCGAGCAGCCGGGTTGCGGCCGTGAGGCCCGCCACACCAGCACCAACGATGAGTACATCCCACTGAGAGTTCGGCACGAAGCGGCCCTCGCCGGCTGCAAGCCCTCGAAGGGTGGCGCAGGCCGCACGCGAAAACTGAGAACCGGATACAGGGGCGCGAGCATATGTCATGGCGGGCTGCAGTAGAATGAGGCATGTCAACCGTATCCTTGCTGGCGCACCCGGCCACTCCCAATGAGGCGGTGCGCTCGTTGCGTGCTACCGCTCTTGTTACGGAGCAGGCGCTGCTGTCCATCGACTTCGAGCTCGCGGGCGACCTGTCGCAGTTGCGTCTGCCGGTGGCGAGTCCGTCGCAGCGGACCGGCGAGCTTTGGAAGCACACGTGCTTCGAAGCGTTCGTGACGACCGAGGGTGCGGGTTATATCGAGCTGAACTTCTCGCCCTCGACGCAGTGGGCCGTGTATTCCTTCACCGGCTATCGAACCGGGATGCACCCGGTAGAGCTTGGCGATTTGCCGCACGTCAGCGTAGAGCGTCAAACTTCGACCGTGCGCGTAAAAACACTGACCCGGCTGCCGGCGGCAGCCGCGGCGGCTCGCCTGGGGCTGGCGGCGGTCATCGAGGGACTCGACGGCAAGGTCTCCTACTGGGCGGCGCGGCATGCGGCCGGCAAACCTGATTTCCATCATCCTGACGCTTTCGTCATCACACCATGAAATTCGGTATCGATCGTCTCGTCGAAGAGCCCGAGTTGCGCAAGCCTCTGGCCGGGCAGCGTGTGGCGCTGCTCGCTCATCCGGCTTCGGTGACGCGCAATCTGACTCACTCGCTGGATGCGCTCGCCACTCTGCCTGGCATCGAGGTGTCAGCCGCGTTCGGACCCCAACACGGGCTGCGCGGCGACAAACAAGACAACATGGTGGAGTCGGCGGATTACACGGACCCGGTGCACGGCATACCGGTGTTCAGTCTGTACGGTGAGGTGCGTCGCCCGACGGCGGCGATGATGGATTCGTTCGACGTGCTGTTGGTCGATCTTCAGGATCTGGGGTGCCGGATCTATACCTTCGTGACGACTCTGCGCTATGTCCTGGAAGAGGCGGCGGCGAACAAGAAGTCGGTGTGGGTTCTCGATCGCCCCAATCCCATCGGCCGGCCCGTCGAAGGACTGAAGTTGCGACCGGGCTGCGAGAGCTTCGTCGGCGCCGGTGAGATGCCGATGCGCCACGGCCTGACCCTTGGCGAGATGGCCCGCTGGTTCATGACCACCCTGAAGTTGGATGTCGACTGCCAGATCATCGCGATGGAGCATTGGGAGCCGGACAGTCCTCTGGGGTACGGCTGGCCGCAGGGGCGCCGCACCTGGATCAACCCGAGCCCCAACGCGCCGAACCTGTGGATGGCGCGCTGCTATCCCGGATCGGTGCTGCTCGAGGGCACGACGCTTTCCGAAGGGCGCGGCACCACCCGGCCGTTGGAGGTGTTTGGCGCTCCGGATATCGACGCGCACGCGCTCGTCAACGAGATGCGGGCGATTGCCCCAAGCTGGATGCGCGGCTGCCGCATCCGGTCGTGTTGGTTCGAGCCGACGTTCCACAAGCATGTCGACAAGCTGTGCGCCGGGTTCCAGGTGCACGTCGAGGACCCGACCTACTACGACCACGAGACCTTCCGGCCGTGGCGGCTGTACGCCCTGGCTCTCAAGGCCCTGCGCCGCTTGCGCCCGGGCTACCCGATCTGGCGCGACTTTCCGTACGAGTATGAAAAGAACCGCCTGGCCATCGACGTCATCAACGGCAGCGATCTGCTGCGGCGCTGGGTGGACGAGGAGTCCTCGGCGGCGGACCTGGACGCCCTGACGCGCCCGGATGAGGACAGCTGGCGGGGGGAAAGAGAGCCTTTCCTGATCTATTGAACCTTGGAGGGGCGGCGTGCCCTAATGCGCGCCCGCCATGCAAACCGCACGTGACATAAGCACCTACCGCAAATACTGGGCCGAGCGCCTCGGTACGGCCCCGTTTCTGCCCATGTCACGGGCGGAAATGGACGCCCTGGGCTGGGATAGCTGCGACGTCATCATCGCCACCGGCGACGCCTACGTCGACCACCCGAGCTTTGGCATGGCAATCGTCGGGCGGGTGCTGGAAGCGCAGGGGTTCCGGGTGGGCATCATCGCGCAGCCCGACTGGCAGAGCGCGGAAGCCTTTACCGCCCTCGGGCGTCCCAACCTGTTCTTCGGCGTGACCGCGGGAAACATGGACTCGATGGTCAACCGGTATACGGCCGACCGTCGGATTCGTAGTGACGATGCCTACACGCCCAACGGTGAAGGCGGCCGGCGCCCCGACCGCTCGGTCATCGTCTACGCCCAACGCGTCCGCGAGGCCTTCAAGGATGTCCCTATCGTCGTCGGGGGCATCGAAGCCTCGCTCCGGCGCATCGCCCATTTCGACTACTGGTCCGAGAAGGTGCGCCGGTCGATCCTGCTGGACTCGAAGGCTGACCTGCTGGTCTATGGGAATGGCGAGCGGCAGATCGTCGAGATCGCGCACCGCCTCGCCGGCGGCGAGGGCATCCAGGACCTTAGAGACCTGCGGGGCACGTCCTTCGTCCAGAAGGGGGCGCGCGCAGGTTGGATCGAGATCGACTCGACGCACCTGGATGCGCCGGGGCCGCTGAACCCGCCCGTCGATCCGTATGCCATGCAGGCATCCCCGCCCGCGGCGGGCGGGGCCAAGGCGGATGCAGAAACAGACGGGAAGGTGGTGCGCTTTGTCCGCCGCGTGAAGAACGCGGATCGTGAGCACAGCGTCATTCGCATGCCGTCGTTCGAGCAGGTTGCCAACGACCCGGTGTTGTATGCACACGCGTCCCGCATCCTGCATCTCGAGGCCAACCCCGGAAACGCGCGGGCGTTGGTGCAGCGTCACGGGGATGTCGATGTGTGGCTCAATCCGCCGCCGATTCCGCTGACGACCAACGAAATGGATTGGGTGTACGAGCGCGCCTACCGCCGCCAGCCGCACCCGTTCTACGGTACGCAGGGCATTCCGGCATACAAGATGATCCGTTTCTCGGTCGCCATCCAACGCGGCTGTTTCGGCGGCTGCACGTTCTGCTCGATCACCGAGCACGAAGGACGAATCATCCAGAGCCGCTCGGAGGACTCGGTGATTCGCGAGATTCAGGAGGTTCGGGATCACGTGCCCGGCTTCACCGGCGTGATTTCTGATCTGGGCGGCCCCACGGCCAACATGTACCGCCTCGCGTGCAAGAGTCGCGAGATCGAGAGTGCGTGTCGGCGACCCTCGTGTGTGTACCCGGGGATTTGTCCCAATCTCGACACGGATCATTCACCGCTCATTCGTTTGTATCGGCGGGCGCGCGAGCTGCCAGGCATCAAGAAGGTTCTCGTCGCCTCGGGCGTACGCTACGACCTGGCCATCGAGTCTCCCGAGTACGTGAAGGAGTTGGCGCAACATCACACCGGCGGTTACCTCAAGATCGCCCCTGAGGCGCTTGCCGAGGGGCCGCTATCGAAGATGATGAAGCCGGGTGTCGGCACCTACTATCGGTTCAAGGAACTGTTCGATCGGTACTCGAAGGAGGCGGGCAAGGAGCAGTACCTCATCCCGTACTTCATCGCCGCCCACCCCGGCACGAGCGACACCGACATGCTCGAGCTGGCCCTGTGGCTGAAGAAGAACGGCTTCCGGGCCGACCAGGTGCAGGCGTTCCTGCCGGCGCCGATGGCGACCGCGACGGCGATGTATCACTCGAACAAGAATCCGCTGAAGCGGATTACCCGCACCAGCGAGGAAGTACTCATTCCGAAGGGGCTGAAGGTCCGGCGGCTCCACAAGGCGTTCCTGCGTTACCACGATGCCAACAACTGGCCCGTCCTGCGTGAGGCGCTGCGGCGCATGGGGCGGTCGGACCTCATTGGGAGCGGCAAGCACCAGCTGGTGCCGTCGTACCAGCCGAGTGGAACAGGGGAGCAGTCGGAAGGCAGGCGCGGCGCGGAAGGTCATGTGCGCCGCGGCGGCGAGAGCCAAGAGCGAGGCGGCGGCGAGCCGGCGCGGCCATTCCGCACGCAGCATACGGGCTTGCCGCGGACGCCGCGGACGCCGCGGCCAAGACGGGGAAAAGCGCCGTAAGCGATTTTTACCAGTCGAATAAGGGCTAGTTGAGTCTCCAACGCCCTCGGAGTAGGGTTCTCGCCGTGAACGCTCGGTTGCCTCGCGCACGCGCGATCTGGGCCCGGATGGCCAGAGCGATGGCCATGACGACGGCCATTTCGATGGCTACTACGCTGGCCGTCACCTGGATGCCGTTGGCCGCGCGGGCCGAAACCGCCCAGCCGCGCACCGCCACCGTCCTGGAAATCAACGGCGCCATCGGCCCCGCAACGTCCCGCTACGTCACCAAGGGCATCGAGAGTGCGGCCGCCAACGGGGCGTCGCTGGTCGTCATACGAATGGATACGCCGGGCGGGTTGGATTCCGCGATGCGCGACATCATTCGCGGGATATTGGCCTCGCCCGTTCCTGTTGTGAGTTATGTTGCTCCTTCCGGCGCGCGCGCTGCGAGCGCGGGGACCTACATCATGTACGCCAGCCACGTTGCCGCCATGGCGCCGGCCACCAACCTTGGAGCGGCCACGCCGGTTTCGCTCGGCGGCGAATCGGGCGGCGGCTCGCAGCCTGAGCCTGCACCGCCGGCGGCGCCGGGGTCCGAGCCGACGGCAAAAGGCAATGACACCAAGTCCGGTACCGCGTCCGGGCCGCCGCAGCCCGCCAGCGCAATGGAGCGGAAAGCAATCAATGACGCCGTGGCGTACATACGCGGACTGGCGCAGCTGCGTGGGCGCAACGCCGAGTGGGCGGAGAAGGCGGTTCGCGGCGCGGAGGCGCTGCCAGCCGGCACCGCACTCGAGCAGAAAGTGATCGACGTCGTCGCCCGGGATCTCGCTGACCTGCTCGCGCAGATCAACGGCCGGCAGGTGTTGGTCGGGACGCACACCGTCGCACTCGACACGAATCACCTGACCATCGTCGACATCAAGCCGGATTGGCGAACCGAACTGCTCGCGGTCATCACCAACCCGACGATCGCTTACGGGTTGATGCTGATCGGCATCTATGGATTGCTGCTGGAAGGCTACAATCCCGGCGCGTTCGCGCCCGGCGTGGTGGGCGCGATTGCCCTCGTGCTGGCGCTGTTCGCGTTCCAGATCCTGTCGGTGAACTATGCCGGCCTGGCATTGGTCGTGTTGGGCGTCGGCCTGATCGTCGCCGAGTTCCACGTGCACAGCTTCGGCTCGCTGGGGCTGGGGGGACTCGTGGCGTTCGTGATCGGCTCACTGATCCTGTTCGATTCGGACGTTCCGGGGATGAGCATCGGGTTGCCCATCATCGGTGGCATCGCCACGGCTGCCGGCTGCGTCCTGATCGGGATCGTGTGGCTTGCGGCCCGCTCCCGTGGGCACCGGGTCGTCACCGGGGTGCAAGCCATGCTCGGGGCGAGCGCGGAAGTGGTCGACGGATTCGAAGAAAAGGGCCTGGTCCGCTACAGTGGCGAATTGTGGAATGCCCGAACCCGGGAGGCATTGCGGCCGGGGCAGGTGGTCCGCATCACCAGAGTCGAAGGCCTGACCTTGTGGGTCGAGCCCGTCAGCTGACATCGATCGGAGGATTTCATGCCATTCGCGGCCATCATCGTGGTGCTCGTGCTCTTTTTCGTGTTCACCTCGCTGCGGATACTGAATGAGTACGAGCGCGGCGTGATGTTCACGTTCGGACGGTTCACCGGGATCAGCGGACCCGGCATCATCGTATTGATCCCTGGCGTACAGCGCATGCAGAAGGTCGACCTGCGGATCATCGTGCTGAACGTCCCGAAGCAGGACGTGATCACGCGCGACAACGTTTCCGTCAAGGTCAACGCAGTGGTGTACTTCCGGATCGTCGATCCCGGTAAGTCGATCATCCAGGTGGCGAACCCCTACGATGCCACCAGCCAGGTCGCGCAGACGACTCTGCGCTCGGTACTCGGTCAGCACGAGATGGATGACCTGCTGTCCCAGCGCGACAAGCTGAACGCCGACGTGCAGAAGATCCTCGATGCCAACACCGAGTCGTGGGGGATCAAAGTCACCAATGTCGAGATCAAGGATCTCGATCTCGATGAGAGCATGATCCGGGCAATGGCGAAGCAGGCGGAAGCCGAGCGCACCCGACGGGCCAAGATCATTCACGCTGAAGGTGAGAGCCAGGCAGCGCAGCAGCTCGTGAACGCGGCGGAGTCGCTCGCGCGCCAGCCCAGCGCCCTGCAACTGCGCTATCTGCAGACTCTCGCGGACATCTCCCACGAGAAGACGCAGATCATTGTCTTCCCGTTGCCGCTGGACTTGCTGAAGCCGTTCCTCGATCGGCGCCCGGACTGAGGCAGCGTAACAGCGGTGGACGCAAGACGAACCCTCGCGCTCGCGGGGTTGCTGCTGGCGCTGGCAACGGCCTGCGGCGCTTTTGGCGCGCACGGGCTCAAGGGACACCTGCAGCCGGACCGCCTGGAGGTCTACGAGACGGCCGTGCGCTATCACTTCTACAACGCCCTGGGGTTGCTGGGCATCGGTCTTGCGATGCGCACCGCCGATGCAGCGTTCCTGCGCTGGACGGCGGTGTTGGTGATCGTCGGCATCGTGCTGTTTTCCGGGAGCCTGTATGCGCTGACTTTTGGCGCCCCGAGATGGATGGGTGCCGTGACCCCCGTCGGCGGGGTAGCACTCATCGCGGCGTGGGTTGTGTTTGCCGTGGGGTTTCTGCGGCTGTAGGCGATAAGATGGAGCTGAGGTCGATGATCAGGACCATTCTCACTGTGGCGGTGCTGTTGGCTGTGGCACCGGCGCAGCCCGCAGCCAAGCTAGGCGATTTCGGCATCGATCTGAGCGCGCGAGACTCGAGCGTCAAGCCGGGCGACGATTTCTACCGGTACGCCAACGGCCATTGGCTCGATACCGCCGCGATTCCGCCGGATCGGGCCACCTGGGGAAGTTTTGGTGTCCTCGATGAGCGGGCCACCGCGAACCTTCGCCAGATCGTCGAGGATCTCCCTGGGACAGCTGCCCCGGGTACCAATCAGCAGAAGGTGCGCGACTTCTATCGCAGCTTTGTCGATACCGCGGCCATCGAACGCGCGGGTCTCGGGCCAGCCAAGGCGGCTCTGCGCGCGATTGCCGCAGCGCGCTCGTATGAAGACCTGTCGCGTCTGATGGGTCGCCAGGATCTGGATCTGACAGCCCCCATCCGGATCGGGATCATCACGGACCCGAAGAACCCGGATCGTTATGTCGTCGCGCTCACCCAGAGCGGCCTCGGACTTCCGGACCGCGACTACTATCTGAAGGACGAGGCTGTCTTCAAGGGGCTGCGGGAGAAGTATCAAGCGCATATCGAGCGGATGTTGACGCTGACGGGAGATCATGACTCCGCCGCCGAGGCAAAATCGGTTCTGGACATCGAGACGCGGATTGCGACCCTGCACTGGCCCGTGGCCAAACGGCGCGAGCGCGACCTGACCTATAACCTGCGCAGCCGCGCGCAGCTCGAGCAACTGGCGCCGGCAGTCTCCTGGCGCCCCTACCTGCGGGCGGCCGGACTCGATTCGCAACACGAGTTCGTGGTCCGGGAGCTCGACGCCATCCAGAGTCTGGCGAAGTTGTTCCGGGAGATTCCGGTCGAGCGTTGGCGCTCCTACTTCGAGTATCACTATCTGGTCAGCGCCGCGGACGTCTTGCCCAAAGCGTTCGATGAGGAGAAGTTCGATTTCTACGGCCGCGCCCTGAGCGGCCAGCAAGAGATGCAGGAGCGTTGGAAGCGCGCCATCGCCGCTCTCAGCGCCAATCTCGGCGAAGCCCTCGGGCAACTCTACGTCGAGAAGTATTTCCCGCCGGCTTCGAAGCGGCAGGTACAGGACCTGGTCGAGAACCTGCGCACGGCCTATGCCGAGCGCATCCGACACCTCGCGTGGATGAGCGACGGCACGAAGCAGGTGGCGTTGGAGAAGCTCGCCGCGTTTCGGCCGAAGATCGGTTATCCCGACCACTGGCGGGACTACTCAAAGTTGCCGATCCGCGCCGGCGATGCGTTCGGGAACCTGACTCGGGCCGGAGACTTCGAGTGGTGGCGGGAGCAGGCGCGCCTGGGTAAGCCGACCGATCGCGGCGAATGGACGATGACACCGCAGACGGTGAACGCCTATTACAACCCGACGTTCAACGAAGTCGTGTTTCCGGCTGCGATTCTGCAGCCGCCGTTCTTCGATCCAGATGCCGATGCTGCCGTGAACTACGGCGGGATCGGGGTCGTCATCGGACACGAGATGGGGCACGGGTTCGACGATCAAGGGTCGAAATCGGACGCCCGGGGTGTACTGCGCACATGGTGGCAACCGCAGGACGATGCCGCGTTCCGCAAGCTGGTGGACCGGCTGGCCGACCAATATTCGGGTTATGAGGTGTTGCCGGGGCTTCGGATCAATGGGCGCCTGACGCTGGGTGAAAACATCGGCGATGTCGGGGGCATCAGTGTCGCCTACGACGCCTATCATCGATCGCTGCGTGGCGCGCCGCCGCCCGTTATCGGCGGCCTCACGGGTGATCAGCGCTTCTTTCTGTCCGAGGCGCAGATCTGGCAGAACCTGGATCGCGAGGAGCGCTTGCGCATCCAAGTGACAAGCAATCCCCACAGCCCGTCGAAATTCCGAGTCAATGGCGTTGTGCGCAATGTCGACGCGTGGTATGCGGCGTTCGACGTCAAGCCGGGCGACAAGCTGTATCTCCCGCCGGACGAGCGTGTGCATATTTGGTGAAATCGGGATTGCCGATTGATGAGGTCCTGCCGGCGTTGAGCGCCGCGCTGATCTCCCACCCTTCTGCTGTGTTGCAGGCTCCGCCCGGGGCGGGCAAGAGCACGGTCGTGCCGCTCGCGTTGCTCGATGAGCCGTGGATGCGCGACAAGCGTCTGCTGATGCTTGAGCCACGGCGGCTGGCGGCGCGGGCGGTCGCGTCGCGTATGGCACAAACACTTGGAGAAGCCGTCGGTCGCCGCGTCGGCTACCGGATGCGAATGGACACTCGCGTCTCTCGTGATACTCGAATCGAAGTGGTCACCGAGGGCGTTCTGACTCGAATGCTCCAGAGTGATCCCGCTCTGGAGGGAGTCGGCGTCGTCATATTCGACGAATTCCACGAGCGGAGCCTTCAGGCGGATCTCGGGCTCGCGCTCGCGCTGGATGGGCGAGAGAGCCTGTCGTCGGACCTCAGGATTTTGATGATGTCGGCAACTCTCGATGGCGAGGCCGTCGCGAAGGTGTTGGGAGACGCGCCCATCGTCACCGCGCAGGGGCGGATGTTTCCAGTCGAGACCCGGTTCGGGGGCAAGGGGATGCCGGTGCTACCTTGGGAACCCGGTGCGCCCCGGCCCGCCGGCGGAATTGCCGAGTCCCCCGAGCACATCGTCGCGGGACTCGTTCGCCGAGCCTTGCGTGAGGAGCAGGGTGACGTGCTCGTGTTTCTACCCGGCGCTCGGGAGATCCGAAGAGTGCAATCACTGCTGAACGAGAATATCGGAGTCGACCAGCGGGTGCAGATATGGCCCCTGTTTGGCGACCTATCCGCTGATGCGCAGGATGCGGCGTTATCTCGGGCGCCGGGCGGTACACGCAAGGTCGTTCTTTCAACCAACATTGCCGAAACCAGTCTGACTATCGACGGTGTTCGAGTGGTCGTGGATTCCGGTCTGGTGCGGCGATCTGTCTTCGACCCAGCTACCGGGATGAGTAGCCTCGAGACGCAACGAATCTCGCGCGCATCTGCCGAGCAGCGTCAGGGGCGAGCTGGACGTCTTGAGCCCGGAGTGTGTTATCGCGCGTGGAGCGAAGGCTCGCACCGAACGCTCGCGCAGTTCTCGCCGCCGGAGATTCTCGATGCTGATCTCGTGCCTCTGGCGCTGGAACTAGCCAGCTGGGGAGTGCGCGATGCCAGCGGAATGCGGTGGTTGGATTCTCCACCAGCTGCGACTCTCGCCAGTGCTCGTGATCTGTTGTCGCACCTGGGGGCGCTTGATCGGGACGGCCGAATCACTTCGCATGGCCGGGAGATGGCGACGATCGGCGTGCATCCGCGACTCGCACACATGCTAATTCGCGCGCGCGAGATTGACTGTCTCCCGCTAGCCGCCGAATTGGCCGCGTTGTTGTCGGAAAGGGATGTGATGCGCGGTGCGCCCGGGTCGCGCGATGCGGATGTGACGACGCGTGTGGAGGTGATGCGCAGAGGTGGGGACGGCGGGGGCGTTGACGCGGGGAGCTTGCAGCGGGTGCGACGCGTGACTGGCGATCTGCTGCGACAGACGGGCGGAACAGGAGGAACAGGAGGAACAGGAGGCATCGCTTCCGCGGGCGTACTGTTAGCCTTCGCGTACCCAGACCGCATTGGGCGCCGCCGTGGTGATACTCCCGGGCGTTACACCTTGGCTAACGGGCGCGGCGCCCATTTCAGTGATGTTCAGTCGCTCGCCAAGCAGGAGTTTATCGTCGCCGTCGACCTTGACGACCGTGATCGCGATGCGCGCATTTTGTTGGCCGCGTCCCTGACACGGGCGGATATCGAAGAGTTCATGCCCGAGCGTTTGCAACGCGAGGCAAGTGTTGAGTGGAACTCTCGCGAGCAGGCTGTGGTGGCGCGGCGGCTGGTCCGGCTCGATGCGATTGTGTTGGAAGAAAAGCCGCTGAACGACGTGCCCGTCGAAGCGTCGCGTGCCGCGATGCTGGTGGGCGTTCGGGAGATGGGCATCTCCTCGCTGCCATGGGATCGGGATGCGCGCGACCTGCAGGCGAGAATGGAGTTTGTACGGCGCGCCGCAGGCGGGCGTGGTGGCACAGGATCAGCGGGCGAGGGTACGGCCGCACCTGGGTGGCCCGCGGTGTCAGATGACGCTTTGATGGCGTCTCTCGACGCGTGGTTGCCGGCGTGGCTTGACGGCATTACCCGCCGCGATCACCTATCGCGTCTGCCCTTGATGGATGCGCTCCGTGGAATGCTCACGTGGGAGCAGCAGCGAGAGCTTGATCGGCTGGCACCTACGCATCTACAAGTGCCGAGCGGCTCTCGGATCCGCATCGACTATCGGGATGAGAGCGCACCTGTGGTCTCGGTGCGCCTGCAGGAGGTGTTTGGCCTCGAAGAGACTCCGAGGTTGGGCGGGGGCCGGGTGCCTGTCACGTTCAAACTGCTGTCACCTGCGCAGAGGCCAGTACAAGTGACGCGCGATCTCGCGGGCTTCTGGCGGGGCAGCTATGCCGACGTGCGCAAGGACATGAGAGGGCGGTACCCGAAGCACTACTGGCCGGAAAACCCGCTGGAAGCGGAGCCCACGCGCGGAGTGCGGAAGAAGACCTGACCCAAGTTCTCACGGCCTGGCGGCGCGGGGCACGTCTGGCGGCGCAGCGGGCTCCACGCGGGTGAAATAGATCCTGCGTTCCTTCGGTGCAACGTACACCCGGAGCTTCTTCAGAAGGTCGGTACCGATCGAAAAGGGCGTGAAGTTGTACGAGTCCCCGCACATGATGGCGCCCAGACTACTGGCGTTGCGGATCGCACCGCAAATACGCTCCAACTTGAGTTTGATCTTCTCATTGTTGGCCTGCAGCCCCTTTGCGGTCAGCGACATGGCGCGGTAGCTGTCGAACTCGTCCCCTTTGGGCGAGGTCTCCTTCTCGATTCCCGGCGAGGCTTCATCGAAGCCGAAATATTTCCGGGTCACTTCCGAGTAGATGACAGAGTACCGGGAGTGCGTATTCAGGCTCGTCTCGACGGCGTGATTGTCGAGTTCCATGGAAAACTTAAGCAGCCCCGTCGGATCGGAAAACAGGCTAACGGCCGTGTACTCTCTTCCCCAGTAGACTGAGCCGCCCCCGCACCGCGTCTGTTCGAACAAATTGACCTGGTTCTGCGCGAGATTCAGCTCCAGATCGAAGGACTGAAGGAAGCGGGAGGTCACCTGCCCGACGACCGGCTTCCCCTCCCAGATCTCCACACCCTGCTTGTCACGGGGTAACAGGAGCATGCGCCAGCCGGTGAAGCGCTGCTGTCCCAGCTTCAGTTCCTTGATGGTTGTCATTTTGAGCAGCGCTTTTCCGTCCAGGCGCGCGCCGAAGTCTACGCCACCGGCATGGAGGGGGAGCCCATACGCGGAATGCGGATGACGCCCCGCGGCGGATCGCCGAGAGTGTGGAGTCGGTCGCACCCTGTACGCACAACCAACAGTGATCTGCCGGAAATGGGCCGAGTAGTCTCTTCTTGCATTGGCGAAGGCGCCATAGCGCCCAGAAAGGATGAGACATGCATCTGCCAGATCGGTACGTACAGATCGCTCGAGATCCCGCCGCCGCCCGCGCTGCAGCACAGGCGCGAGTACGGTCCATGCCGAACATCCCAGCCCGCATCGCAATGGCGCTGCTGGTGCTGTGTGTCATGGCCAGCACAGCGCTGGCGGTCAGCCCCTGATTGGGTGACGGCGCGACTGCCCGTTGTGGCAGTGCAACGCGCGAATGCTATTCTGAGGGCCGCCATGACGGGGAGGGGCCCTCATGAATACGAAACGGGTCTGCACACCGTGGATCGGAGCAACGTGGATCGGGCTGTCGGTCCTGATCGCCGGCAATGCGGTGGTCATTGCCGCTGAAGCCGAAAATGCACTAACTCACGTCGACGTCAGCCGATGCGTGGATCTCGCAGGGTCTGCGGATCGGCTTGCCTGTTACGACGCCGCGGCTGCGAAGGCCCGGGGTGCCGCGAGCACCACGAACGCCGGGGGTGCATCGGGATCAGTGGCGGCTGCGGCGAAGGCCACGCCTGCCCGAGCGGGCGACGATAGCGCGGCGACTTTCGGGAAAACTCCCGCGCAGGTCGTCAAGGGGGCCGACGGGCAGCAGGAGCTGCACGCCACCGTCGCGGCGCTGCAAGCGGCGCCTCAAGGCGGCGCATGGATCATCACGTTGAGCAATGGACAGATCTGGCGCCAGACCGTGCCCGAGCCATTCAACCTGAAGCAAGGATACGCGGTGCGGATCTACCCCTCGCGGTGGGGAAGCAATTACCGCCTGTCCGCAGAACAGATTCACGGCTTCATTCAGGTTGAGCGGGTCGATTCGCGTGAGTAAGGCTTGAGGGCCCTGCCGGCTGCACGGGCTTGCAACCTGCGGCGACGGCAGGGACGGAGGCGCGCGCGCAGGGTCCAAGGGCATCACCGGGGCGGTCTTACCCCCTGTGAAACGGGTTTCAGGTCGAGGTACAACAATCATGCGATTCAGATCTTGGGTGGGGACGGGGCTGGTGGCCCTGGCCTGGTTGACGGCAACGGGTGCCGCGAGCGCCGATACGGTGCTGATTACCGGAGCCAACTCGGGCATCGGGCTCGAGTTCGCCAAGCAGTACGCCGAGAAGGGTTGGACGGTCATTGCGACCCATCGCCGGTCCGAGACACCCCAAACCCTGGCCGACCTCATGGCCAAGCACAAGAACGTCCGGGTCGAGAATCTCGACGTGACGAACATCGACAACGTCAATGCGCTCGCCAGCAAGTTGAAGGACGTGCCGATCGACGTGCTGATCAACAATGCCGGCGTCTACAACGATCGCAGCAAGTGCAAGGGTGACGATGAGGGTTGTCCGGGCGATTGGACGGTCGAGGGTTTCGGCACGCTGAAGTATTCGCTGCTCGACACCATGATGGCCGTCAACATCAAAGGCCCGCTCATCGTCTCGGAAGCGTTCTATCCGAACGTCAAGGCGAGCAAGCAAAAGAAACTCATTGCGATCAGCTCGAGCAACGGCACACTGACCGGCGAGAAGGAGCCGCGACCGGGCGCGATTTTCTACCGCATGACCAAGGCCGCATTGAACCGGGAATTTCAGATCGTGGCCGCCTCGACCAAGAAGGACGGCGTGACGGTGCTGATGTTCAATCCGGGCCCGACGCTCACCGAGCACCAGGCCTATCTGGAAGGGAAGTACGAGGGAATGCTCAAGACCTCGTTCACCGTGGGGAACATGGTCAAGACGATCGAGAAGTCTACGATCGCCGATTCGGGGCACTTCCTGCGCTACGACGGAATGACGGAGCCATGGTAATGACTGGCTACAGGATCGCGCTTGCCGCTGTCGCAGTGCTGGTCGGGACGGCTGGATGTACGACTACGCCCAGCCAATCCGCGCACGCGCAAGACCTCGCAGCCATCGAGGCCTTCAATAAACGCTATCTGGGTGCCATCAACGACGGCGACGCCAACACGCTGATCGCGCTCACCGTTCCGGATCACCTCATGATGATCCCGGGCCAGCCGCTCATTTCGGGCAAGGAGCGGTTGGATGCCTCGAGCCGGCGCATGGCCGAGCAATTCAACATTCGCGAGACCTGGGATCCGATCGAGACGGTGATCGATGGCTCGCTCGCCTATACGCGCGGGACATTCAGTACGACGGTGGCGCCGAAATCGGGCGGTGCCGGGCGAACCACCGACGGGAAATTCCTGCGGATCTATCGCAAGCAGCCCGATGGCTCGTGGACGATGCTGATCGACTCCTTCAGCGGCGACAAGGCGGACGCGCGCTGAGGGCGCCAGCCCGCGCGGGCCGCGCCGAAGGCGGGCGCGCGTCAGACAGACATGGCCGATGCGGGGCGCGTGTTGCACGCGCCCCACCCAGGTCTGCTTACTTGGCAGGCTCGATGCGCAGGATCGCGCCCTTCTCCTCGTCGGTGGCGACGTAGAGATAGCCGTCAGGCCCCTGCTTCACATCGCGAATGCGCTGGTGCAGATCGATGAGCAGCGACTCGCGCCGCAGCTCCTCCATCTTTTCATTCAGCAGGACCCGGTCGAGCCGGCCAGTTCCTGGAATCTCGCCATAGCGTACGCCGCCGACGAACAGGTTGCCCTGCCACTTCGGTAACTTGTCGCCGGTGTAGAACGTCAGTCCGGTCACGGAAATAGATGGCATCCAGAACAGCATGGGTGGCTCGAAGCCCTCGTGCGTGGAAGTGTTGGTCTTCGACTGCCACGGCCCGGGATACGTCCTGCCGAAGCTGACCAGCGGCCAGCCGTAGTTGCGACCTGGCTTGAGGAGATTGATTTCATCGCCGCCGTCGGGGCCCATTTCACTCAGCCACACTTCATGCGTCACCGGGTGCACGGTGAGGCCCATGGAGCTGCGGTGCCCCAGCGTGTAGATCTCCGGCCGGTAACCTTCTTTGCCGACAAAAGGATTGTCGGCAGGCACGCTGCCATCATCCTTCAGCCGCAGCACCTTGCCCGCGAGCAACTTCGGATCCTGCGCGGCCATGTCGCCGCCCGTGGCGATCCACAGCATGTTGTCGGGTGTCATTGCCAAACTGACGGCCCCGTGAATGTTGTCTCCCACAAAAACGTCGCTGACATCCCGTAGCGCCCCGCCGTCCAGACGGGCTTTGGCCACCGCGGCCGTGGCGCGTTTGTCGTCCAGCGGTTTGGTGTAGGAGAAGTAGATCAGGTGGTTCTGTGCGAAATTCGGATGGATGACCAGGCTCATGTAGCCGTGGGTCGCGCCCAGTGATCCGGACTTGCCTGCAAATTTCGCGGCCGGGCCGCCGGTGATCGGCTTCGGATCGAGCACCCCATTGCGCATGATGCGCAGCTCACCGGTTCTCTCGGTGAACAACAGCTCACCCGTCGGCAGGAAGGCCAAGCTATACGGCCACGCCAGGTCACGCGCGAGCACGGTGACGTGGATGTCCTGTTGCTCCGCAGTACGGTAGTTGAAAGGGCCTTTCGGCAACGGTTGGTCTGCCAGCCCGGTGGGTGCGACAGGTACCCCGTTGGCGAACGGGACGGTCTGCTGGGTCCAGCTGACCCCCGGAATGGCACCGGCCAACAGCACCAACGTGGCCGAAACGAACGATCGGACTGCTCTCATATGCGTTTATCCCCTCGCTAGAATCTGACCCGGTCCCGCCCGTTTGGGCGACGGCCGGGACGTGTCATTTCGCCAGCTCGCTGTGTACGTACGCGGTCACATCCGCGACGGCCTGATCATTGATCAGGGACGGGTAGAGCTTCGGCATGGGCGCTTTCGGGTCCTTGATGTAAGCGATAGTGCTCGCAGCGTCGCGACGCTGCTTGAGCGTGCTCAACTTGTGGTCGTCCATCATGTCGCCATTCTCGCCATGACACGACGTGCATATCTGGCTGTACAGTGTGCGGCCGCTCGCGACATTGGGGGTTTCGAACCCGCCACCA
>FTEY01000524.1_pt1 | contig 16644 bp, 13 predicted proteins | sample 1640321 | NCBI WGS metagenome assembly FTEY01 (sample SAMEA3914816, study PRJEB12502) | metagenome | biome: forest; material: soil | place: USA | collected 2011-09-16 | depth 0.3 m
CAACCGGATCTCCCAGATGGACCGTGAGTTGGAGCGGCTGTCCAAAGAGACTACGACCGTTCAGGCCCAGCTTGCCGATCCCGGCATCTATTCAGACGGCAACAAGGACAAGCTGCGCGAGTGGCTGGCGAAGCAGACCGCGCTGACGAAGGAGACCGAACGGGTCGAGGCCGCCTGGATGGCGGCCTCCGAAGAACTCGAGACGGCTACCCGGGCTGCCGCCGCTACGCGCGACGCAGAAACGTCACGATAGCCAGAATCAGGAAGACGAAGAACAGGATCTTCGCGATCCCCGCGGCGCTCGCCGCGATGCCACCGAAGCCCAACACCGCGGCAACGATGGCAATGACGAAGAATACGATGGCGTAATGAAGCACTGTTATTTCTCCCGCGACCGCGCACCTGGCGCTGACCTTTGACGCAGGATGACTGCGACGCTGCGCAGTACGTATCGGCTAACCTGACAATAGCTTGTCAGCACTTCCTCTCGCGCTTGTCGGAGGACTCCGACGTTTGAAGCCCTGGGAACTCTTTCGTGGCCCAAGCGTTAGAGGCTGGTTCGGAGGCGTCTCCACGCTTTCGCGCACCTCCACCAAACTTCACGAGGCTGTCACAATGAGATTCATCATTCAGGGTGTGGCCGCAGCGAGCCTGCTCGCTGCGGGTGTTGGACTCGCCAGCGCCGAGGACGTGGCGGTCAGCCTGAGCGGCGACCAGGAAGTCCCGGCCGTGCAGAGCGCCGCCACGGGCAAGGGCAAGATCGCCATCGGGGCCGACAAGTCGGTCAGCGGTAAGATCACCACCACCGGCATCCAGGGGACGATGGCCCACATTCACATGGGCGCCGAGCCCGGCAAGAACGGCCCGCCGATCATCACGCTCGAGAAGGGAGCTGACGGCGCTTGGTCGGTCCCGTCCGGCTCGAAGCTGACTGATGACCAGTATGCAGCGTTCAAGAAGGGCGATCTGTACGTCAACGTCCATAGCGCCGAGCACAAAGGCGGCGAAATCCGCGCACCTCTGAAGCCGTAAGCACCACGCGTAACGGAAGGATCGGGCTTGCGGGGTTCCGTAACAGGGCCCCGCCTGCAACCGCTGACCTGGACGGCAGGCGCTTGACGGGCCCCGGACGGCAACTCAGCGGCTGACGCTATACTCCGCGACATGAGCGCGGGGCTTTCATCCGACCTCGTGCGCAGCGCGCTCGAGTCCTCGCCAGAGGCGATGATCATCATCGACGCGACTGGCACCATCATCTTTGCGAACCAACGCCTGTTCCAGGTCTTCGGCTACGAACGAGCCGAAATCCTCGGCCGGCGGGTCGAGCTGCTCGTACCCGTCCGTTTCCGGGAGCAACACGCGGTCCATCGCAGCAACTTCGCCAAGGAGCCGCGTGCACGCCCCATGGGTGTCAGCCTGGAGTTGCGCGGATTGCGCCGCGACGGCACAGAGTTTCCGGTCGAAATCAGCCTGAGTCCGCTCCGGGACCGGGAGGACTCGCTCGTGGCCGCGGCCATCCGCGACATCACCGAGCGGCGGCGTCAACGGCAGGATCTGATCGAAGCGCGCGAACAGGCCGATCGTGCCAACCGGGCCAAGAGCCGGTTCCTGGCGATGGCCAGCCACGACCTGCGCCAACCTCTGCAGGCTCTGGCGCTGCTCAATGGGACGTTGCGCCGGTTGCGCGACTCCTCGTCCAGCACCGCTGAAGCCCTCGAGGCACAGAGCCAGGCGATAGGCACGATGTCGAGACTGTTGAACGCATTGCTGGACGTCAGTCGCCTCGAGGCCGGCGCGGTGTTGCCCAATCCCAGCGACTTCCCGCTGGGCCCGGTGTTGGAAGAGCTCGAACAGGAGTTCACCACGCTTGCCGCAACGAACGAGCTGCGGCTGCAGGTCGCTAACACCGACGCCTGGGTCCACAGCGACCCCGCAATGATCGGCAGGATCCTGCGCAATCTCGTGTCCAATGCCATCAAATACACGGAACACGGTACCGTGCGATTGGCCGCGGGCAATGGGGCCACGGGTGTCCGGATCGAGGTCGCCGACACGGGTATCGGCATTCCGGCGGACCAGCTGCCGCTCATCTACGACGAGTTCTATCAGGCGCAGACGCATGGGGATCCGGGTCATGTCAGGGCCGGTGGCGCGGGGTACGGCCTGGGGTTGAGCATCGTGCAGCGGCTGGTCGACCTTTTGGGCATTCGGCTTCAGGTCATGTCCGAGGTCGGGCGCGGCACGACCTTTACGCTGGATCTGCCGCCTGCGTTGGCGTCTCACACGGCATCCGAATCATCCGCAGCCGTGACGCCCCCGCGCCGCGTCGCTTCCGCAAGGCCGGATCCCCCGGGGTCCAATGCCAGGCAGACTGCGCGGCCCAGGGCCCCCGCGGAGCCGCTGGAACAGGTTTTCGTCGTCGACGACAACACCGGTGTGCGCGATTCGCTGTGCATGTTGCTCGGGGCTGCCGGGTTTCGTGTCACGGCACTGAGCTCGGCGGCGCGGTTTCTGCAGACCTACGACCCGAATCTGCGCGGCTGTCTGGTCCTGGACGTCAACATGCCCGGCCTGACGGGTCTCGAGCTGCAGCAGCAACTGAACCTGCGCGGCGCGACGATTCCGATCCTGTTCATGACGGGACACGCCGACGTCTCCATGGCCGTCGAAGCGATGCAACAAGGCGCGAGCGACTTCCTGCAGAAGCCCTTCCGGGACACCGAACTGCTCGCGGCAGTCCGGCGCGCGCTCGAGAAAGATCGCGAGATTCGCTCAGGAATGGCTGCGCGCGAGGTCATTCTGCGGCGCTGGGAAACCCTGATCGCCCGCGAGCGCGAGGTACTCGGCCTCGTGGTGGCGGGAAAGGCGAACAAGGTGATGGCGGGCGACCTCGGGGTCAGTCAGCGAACGATCGAAGTGCACCGCGCGCGGGTGATGGAAAAGATGGGAGCTGCCTCGCTCGCGCAGCTCGTGCAGATGCACGCGATGTTGGATGAAGCGGGTTCGCGATAGCCATGCAGATATAACGTGCGCTGCGCGAACGGTCGAATACCTTACCAGAATCAGCCACGTAGACGCTCTTGTAAGCACCGGAATGCGGTGGGATAGTGCCGCACCAAATTGGCGGGATCGCCAGCACTAGAAACGGGGCAGCGCGACACTCCTATGAACGCAACCACTCCTAAAAAGCGTGTCGGCATCGTTATCGGCGTCATCGTTCTGGCCGGCGTGTTGGTTCTGGCATGGCTCGGCCTACGTCCGGGTCCGCTGGCCTTCGCCGGCGGCAAGACCGTTGCGCTGAACCAGTACTCGGCGGGCCACCCAACATCAGTGCCGGCGGACTTCCAGGGCACCGACCCGGTCGCCCGTGGTAAGTACCTGACCGACGCCGCGGACTGCCAGGCATGCCATACCGTCGAAGGCGGCAAGCCGTTCGCCGGTGGCCGGCCGTTCGATACGCCTTTCGGCACCCTCTACGCCCCGAACATCACGCCCGACAAGGACACCGGCATCGGCACCTGGTCGGACGCGGACTTCCTCAAGGCTGTGCACGAGGGCGTCGCGAAGGACGGCACGCGGCTTTACCCGGCCTTCCCGTACGCCGCCTACACGTATCTGACCGACGATGACGTACTGGCGATCAAGGCCTATCTGTTCACGCAACCCGCGGTGAAGAACACCGCGCCGGAAGGCAAGCTGAGCTGGCCATTCAATCAGCGCTGGCTGATGGCGATCTGGTCGGGTCTCTACAACCCCAATCACCGTTTCGAGCCGGTCGCCGACCGCAGCCCCGAGTGGAACCGCGGTGCGTACCTGGTCGAAGGCCTGGGACACTGCGGTGATTGCCATACACCGCGCACTGCCCTGCAGGCGCTGGACAACCGCCACAAGTTCGGCGGCGGAATGGCCGAGGGCTGGCGGGCCTACAACCTGTCCAGCGACAAGGAGTCGGGCATCGGCACCTGGACCCAGGAAGACCTGATCCGCTACCTCACGACGGGTCACTCGTTGGATCGCGGCTCGGCGTTCGGCCCCATGGCCGAGGCCGTGCACCTCAGCTTTGCCCGCATGACGCCCTCGGACATCAAGGCGATCGCCGAGTACGTGCGCAGCGTGCCTGCGGTCGACTCGCCGGACCTGCCGGCGCCGAAGTTGCAGGCCGCCTCCTCCGATCCGTCCTCGTCGGTCGGCGCCGCGACGCTCGACCCGAAGGGCAAGCAGGTATTCGACGGTGTTTGCTCCGGATGTCATGGCTGGACCGGCGTGAACCCCCTGGTTCCGCACTCCACGCTGACGGGTACTCGCGCCGTCAACGACCCGACTGCGACCAACGTGGCCCAGGCCATCCTGAACGGCGCCAACAAGAACATACCGTCCGACGGCAGCGTGGCGATGCCGGCCTTCGGGGATGCCTACTCCGACCGGGACATTGCCGCCGTGTCGAACTACGTCGTCGCGCGCTTTGGCGCCCAGGGGTCGGCCATCACCCCGGAACAGGTGCGCAAGCTGCGCGACGCGCACTAGCCTTGGTTGAAAAGGCGCCTGCGGCGCGCTGTGCCTGTCCATCCCTGGACGGCACCCTACGGGCCGACTGCGTCGTCCAAACGCGCTCCCGGCGCGTTTGTCCGCGGACATTACTTCGTCGGTCGCCGGCAAAAAGCGTGGTTTTTGCCGGCTACGCCGATCCGTGGTGGAGTCACGCCGCCCCCGCGATGTTGCGGGGACCCTACCCCTGGTGTATGACCGCAGAATGCACCGCCCCGCCTTGACGCTGTGTCTGGCCCTGCTCGCGCCGTTGGCTTGCCTGGGGGTCGCGGCGGCCGCAGCGCCAGCCGTGGCGCATCTGACTCCGGCTGATTATGTCCATCAGGGCGAGCCCGTGTGGCCGCTGCTGAAGGACTACTGCACCAAGTGTCACAACACCGACGATTGGGCGGGCGGCGTGGCCTTCGATGCAATGACGGCAGCAGCCGTCCCCGAGGAGGCCAAGACCTGGGAAGCCGTCGTCCGCAAGCTGCGGGGCCGGCTGATGCCACCGCCGGGCAATCCCCAACCGGAGCAAGCGCAGATCGACGCCTTCTCTCATTGGGTGTCGGCATATCTGGATGCAAGCGAGACGACACCGTGGGCGGGCCATGTTCCCGTGCAGCGGCTGACTCGTACCGAATACGGTAATGCGGTTCGCGGCCTGTTGGACGTGGACGTCAAAGTCAACGACCTCCTCCCACCGGAAACCGAGGTTGAGGGCTTCGACAACATTGCCGCCGCCCTGAGTGTCTCGCCCGCCTTCCTCGACCAGTACATCAGTGCCGCCCGCGCGGTGGCGCACATCGCTGTCGGCAGCGCTACGCCGAAGATGTCCAGCACGTTCTACCCGGGACCGCCCGGATTGCAGGACCAGTACGTCGACGGAATGCCGCCGGGCACCCGCGGGGGTATGTCCTTCAAACACAACTTCCCGGCGGACGGCGAGTACAGGATGAACATCCTCGACCTCGACGTCGGCCTGTATCCGCGCGCCATGGAGACGCGAAGTACTGTCGTCGTGCTCGTCGATAGCAACGAAGTGCTCCGTCAGAATATCGGTGGTACCGAGGATCTCGCCCTCATCGATCACAAGGGAGCGGACGGTCGCGCTGCGGTGATGAAGCGCTTTGCCAACATCCCGATGAAGGTAAAAGCCGGTACGCACGAACTCACTGTAACGTTCATCGAACGGGCCCGTGCCGAGACGGACGAATACGTGGATGGCAGCAGCGGCGGATTCGGCGGGACTTTGCGTTTACCCCGCATCCTCGATGGCGTGCAGGTCGTGGGGCCATTCGGTGCCACATCCCTCTCGCGCCCCGCAAGCCGCGACAGGATTTTCGTGTGCGAGCCGAAGTCCTCCTCCGAGGAGCAGGGCTGTGCGGAAAAGATTGCCGCTGACCTCGCCCGGCGGGCCTTCCGGCGGCCAGTGAGCCATACCGACGTACAACGTCTAATGCCCTTCTACGCGGGAGCGCGCAAGGACGAAGGCAGCTTCGACGCTGGGGTCACGGGCCTCGTCACGGCCATCCTGGCCAGCCCGGACTTCCTCTACCGCGGTATCGAGCCGACTCCTACCGACGCCGTGCATCCGCTCAGCGACGTCGAGTTGGCTTCCCGCCTGTCGTTCTTCCTGTGGGCTCAGGGGCCCGACGACGAACTGATCAGTGTCGCCACGTCCGGCAAGCTGGGCACGCCCCAGACGATGGAGGCCGAGGTAAGGCGTATGCTCGCCGACCCACGTGCCTCGAGCCTGATCTCTCGTTTCGCGTTCAAGTGGCTGAACCTCGACAAGCTCGATTCGGTCGAGCCGGATCCGCGCCTGTTTCTCGGCTACACACCGCAGCTGCGCAAGGACATGGCAACCGAGTCCGAACTGTTCATCCAGAGCGTTCTGCTCGGGGATCACAGCGTCGTGGATCTGCTGGACTCCAACCAGACATTCCTCAACGAGCGTCTGGCGAAGCACTACGGCATCGCCGCAGTCAACGGTCCTCAGTTCCGCCAGGTCACCCTGACCGATGCGCGCCGCTTCGGGCTGCTCGGCAAGGGCGCCGTCCTGATGCGCACCTCGTATGGCGACCGCACTTCGCCCGTGCTTCGCGGCGCGTGGGTGCTGGACAAGCTCATGGGAAGCCCCCCGTCCCCGCCGCCGCCCAACATCGTGATGGACCTGTCCAACCACCCGGGCGAGAAGCCGAAGACCATCCGGGCGCGTCTGGAGATTCACCGCACCAACACCAGTTGCAATCAGTGTCACGGCGTCATCGATCCGCTGGGCCTGGCGCTGGAGAACTTCGACACCACGGGCCAGTGGCGCGATATCGACAGCCAAGCACATGAGCGCATCGACGCCAACACCCGCCTCACCAGTGGGCTCACGTTGAATGGACCGGTACAGCTGCGGCGGCTTCTGCTGAGCCGCCCCGAGCAGTTCGTCGCAGCTCTCAGCGAGAAGCTGATGCTCTACGCCCTGGGCCGCCGACTCGAGTACCAGGACATGCCCCAGGTCCGTTCGATCGTGCGCGCGGCCAAGAAGGACGACTACCGTATGAGCTCTCTGGTGCTGGGTATCGTCAACAGCCCGTCGTTCCGCATGCAGGCCGAAGTGCCCAATGAGTCGCAGCCGGTCCCCACGAAGGTGGCGGCGGTGGAGGCTCCATGAACTTCCTGACGAAGAAGCATCTGTCCCGCCGCACTACCCTCAAGGGCCTGGGCGTAGCGCTCGGCCTGCCATTGCTCGATGCGATGGTCCCGGCGGCCACCGCCCTCGCGCAGACTGCGGCGGCACCGAAGCTGCGGGCAGGCTTCTTCTACCTGCCGCACGGCGCGATCATGGGCAATACGACCTACGGCCCGCAGATGGACCGCTGGAGTCCCAGCGGCGCCGGCGCGGACTTCAAGTTGAGCCCGATCCTCGAGCCGCTCGAGAAGTACAAGAAGTACGTGACCTCGATCGGCAACCTCGAGAACCTGGCGAGCCTCAATTCCGTGCACGCCCTGGTTCCAGCCTGCTGGCTGAGCGGCGTTCGACCTAACACCGACGCCAGCGGCGCAAGCATGGCGACGACCCTCGACCAGCTCATCGCCCAGAAGATCGGCCAGGAGACGTCGCTGCCCTCGATGGAACTGGCCTCGGAAACGACGCTGCAGGTCGCGGCCTGCTCGGGTGGCGGTTGCTACTACAGCTCGACGCTGTCGTTCCGCAATGCGACCTCACCGCTGCCGATGGAATACAACCCGCGCAAAGTCTTTCTTCAGCTCTTCGGCGAAGGCGACACTGCGCAGGAACGCACAGCAATCACCCACGAGACCTCGAGTCTTCTCGATCTCATCCAGGACCGCACGAAGGCCCTGCAGGGCGAGCTCAGCGCCGACGACCGGGTGATTCTCGACAACCATCTCGAATCGGTGCGCGAGATCGAGCGGCGGGTGCAGAAGAGCTCTGCACGCGATCTCAGCAAGGTGAAGATGCCAAAGGCTCCGGTGGGCGAGTTGGACAACTTCGATGAGCAGGTCAAGCTCATGTTCGACCTGCTGGCGCTCGCCTTCCAGACCGATGCGACCCGGGTTGCCTCCTACATCATGGTGTCGGAGGGCACGAACCGGACCTACAACCACATCGGGGTGCCGGATGCGTTCCACCCCTTGTCGCATCATGCGAACGACATGGAACGCATCAACAAGCTGACCAAGGTCCAGCGCTGGCACCTCGAGCGCTTCGCCGACTTCGTTGCCAAGATGGCTGCCACGCCCGATGGCGACGGCACGCTCCTGGATCACTCGATGTTCATGTACGGCTCGAACATGAGCAATAGCGACCGCCATAACAGCTACCCGCTGCCGATCATCCTCGTCGGGGGTGCTAATGGTGCCCTGAAGGGCAGTCAGCACATCACGATGCCTGAGCACACGCCGATCGCGAACCTGCACCTCACCCTGCTGCAGAAGGCAGGGATCAAGGTGGAGAAGTTCGGCAACTCGACCGGCGTGGTCTCGCAGGCCTGATCAGCGCCGCAAGTGCTGAATCAGCGACTCGAACGAGCTCATGAAGTTCGCGCAGAACGCCTTGGTGTTGGCGTCCACGAAGTTCTCGCTCGCGTCGAACAGCTTGTCCGAGGCGCCCAGATACGCCTCGAGCTGCAGCTCCGGCATGTTGAGGAACGGCAGGCACTGGCGCAGTGCATGATTGGCCCCGAAGCCTCCGATCGCCCCGGGTGAGTTGCTGACTACGGCAGCGGGCTTCCCATTCCATACACTCTTGCCATAGGGCCGTGAACCCACGTCGATGGCGTTTTTGAGCACTCCGGGCAAGCCGCGGTTGTATTCGGGCGTCACGAACAGCACGCCGTGGCAGCCGCGAACCCGATCACGAAACGTCTGCCAGGAAGCCGGAGGCGGATCCACTTCGAGGTCCTGGTTGTAGAACGGCATCTCCCCGATCGAGACGATCTCGATTTTGAGCGATGCGGGCGCGACGGAGATCAGGCCGCGCGCGAGGCGTTTCGAAAAGGACTCCTTGCGCAGGCTTCCCACCACTGCCACGACATCGAAATTGCCAGCCATCTTGTTTTCTCCCGGTTATTGAAATGCCGAAATCTTGTGAGGCACGTAGGGCGCCTCGAGCGCGGTGATCTCTTCGGGCGTGAGCGCCAACGTCAAGGCTGCGACAGCATCCGTGAGCTGGCTGGATTTCGACGCACCGATGATGGGCGCGGTAACAGGTGCCTTCTGTAGCAGCCAGGCTAGCGCGACCTGCGCACGCGGGACGCCTCGCTTGGCCGCCACTGCGCCGACAGCGTCGATGATCGCCCGATCTGCGTCGGCTGCATGATCGTATAGCTGCCCCGTAACGTTGTCGGTCTGATTTCTTTCGGTCGTCTCGTTGGCAGCGCGCGCGAGTCTGCCGCGCGCAAGTGGACTCCAAGGCATCACTGCGATCTTCTGATCTACACAGAACGGCAGCATCTCGCGCTCTTCTTCACGATATAGAAGATTTACGTGGTTCTGCATGCTGACGAACTGAGTCCAGCCGTGCGCCCGTGACGTGTAGATCGCCTTCGCGAACTGCCACGCGTACATGGACGACGCACCGATGTAGCGAACCTTTCCCGCCTTGACAACGTCATGCAGCGCCTCAAGCGTTTCCTCGATAGGCGTCGAATGATCAAGCCGATGGATCTGATACAGATCGACGTAGTCGGTGCCCAAACGCCGCAGGCTGTTGTCGAGCTCGGTGAAGATCGCCTTGCGCGAGAGGCCCTCCCCGTTCGGACCGGGGCGCATCCGCCCGCGGAGCTTCGTCGCCAGGACGATCTCATCCCGTCGGGCAAAGTCCTTGAGCGCGCGCCCGACGATCTCCTCGGAAGTCCCGTCCGAGTACACGTTGGCGGTATCGAAAAAATTGATTCCGAGTTCCAGCGCCTGCTTGATGAGCGGACGGCTCTTATCCTCGGTCAGCGTCCACATGTGATTGCCGCGCTCGGGGACGCCGAACGTCATGCATCCAAGACACAGCCGCGACACATCCAGACCGGTCGAGCCGAACTTCACGTATTGCATCAGGCGGGTCTCACGGGGGCGGAAAACCCTGAGTGTACCGCGCCGAGCGGCTTAGTCGCGGGGCGACGCGGCATCCGGCAGAGGGGCACCGCGGTCCTTGGCGAGACAGCCCGCTTGGGTATCACCGCAGTAGCTGTCGAAGCGCCCCCACCGCACTCCCCGCCCTCAGCTTCACCAGTCGCCCTTCAGCGAAGGCGCGCAGAACTTCAGGGTGAACATAGCTCTTACGGCAGATTGCTGGCGTGTTTCCCAGCCTCGCCGCCGCTGCGCCAATCGCGGCCTTTACCTCGCGGTTCATGGCTCGCTTGGTCTCCGGTGCCGGCCGGCGACGGAGCATCCGGAGGACCTCGAGCGTCGCGAACCACGTCCTATAGTCCTTCGCCGTAAACGGCCCTCCACTCGCCTGGCGCAGATACTCGTTGACGTCATTCGAGCCGATCCGATGGCGCTCGCCGGCTGCATCGATCCATTGGAACAGTTCCTGGCCAGGGACGTCGGCGCACCGCCGAACGATGCGCGCAAGTTCCGGATCGGCGACGGTAACCTGCTGCGCCACGCCGCTCTTGCCCTTGAATTCGAACGTGATCGTGCTGCCCTGAATGTTGACGTGACGGTCACGTAGCGTTGTCAGCCCATAGGAGCCGTTTGCTCGCGCGTATTCCTCGTTGCCAACCCGGACCAGCGCGAATTCGAGGAGCTTGACGACGGTCGCGAGGACTCGCTCACGAGGCAGTCCGGGGAGGCGCAGATCGCGCGACACGCGACGACGGATACGCTCCAGCACTGCTCCGAACTCCAGCATGCGATCAAACTTGGCCGTATCACGGTGCTCGCGCCATCGCTCGTGATATCGATATTGCTTGCGGCCGCGGGCATCGCGGCCGGTAGCCTGAAGATGGCCTCGCGAGTCCAAGCAGAGCCACACATCGCGATAGGCAGGTGGCACGGCGAGACTGCGGATGCGAGCGAGCACGCTCCGCTCGTAGACTCGCTTGCCATTGGGATAGAGGTACGTGAACGCAGGGCCGCGCCGCACGCGGCGGATTCCAGGGTCGCAGTCGGTCGTCATCCGAAGACCCCTGACGGACTCGAGGGATGCAGCCATGCATGCGCCCGAGCAAGAAGCACGCCCATGGTTCAATTGGCAAAAGACGCCTACGGCGCTTTTGCGGACATCAGCTCCGTTTCCGGCGGCAAAAAGCGTAGTTTTTGCCGCCTGCGTGGCGGACGGCGCCTCTGTTAGGCGGCGGCCGCGGCTTGCGCCACCTGCTCCCCGCCAAACGCCTGTACGAGGTCTGTCAGCAGCTTGCCAAGCTCGCCGGCCATCACAGTGAACTCGATGTCGAACTGCTCCTCAGCGTCCTTCTCATCCCCCTCCACCGCAGGCTCCTTGTCCATCTCGAGAAACTCCACGCGCTTGATCAGCATCTTGTCCGTGAGCACGAACGCAATGCGCCCGTTCCAGCTCAAGCCCAGCTTGGTCGGGTATTTGCCGCTCGACAGGTGCGCCCGAATCTCTGATCCATCAAGGGGATGACGCGTATACCGGATACTGGACTTCGATTTGTCGCCGCTCTGCAGCTCGAGATCCTGCTCGATCGCGAACCGCCCTGGAGCGTCGCCGTGCGTAAGCCAGGCGGCCATCGATGTGTGCGGCGTGCGTACCGTCTCGACAAACTGAACCGCGAAACTGCCGAGCGTATCGCGCAAGGTCTCGACGACCTCTTCCGCTTTTCCGGCACTACCCGCATCAACCACGAACCATCCGCCCGTGGGATCAAGCCAAGCTCGGGTGCTCCTTCGTCTCGTGAGGGCGCGTGAGCGAAGCTCTTCTGTGACGCGCATCTTGAGTTCGCGCATCTGGCGGCGTCCGACGGGGAACCCCTGACTCTCCGCCATCTCCTGCGCACGCGTAGCCGCTTCCTGACGGATGATCGAGGCCGGCAGGAGCTTCTGATTGACGCCGAGCGCAATCAAATGCTGCTGGTTCACAGTGTGCACGAGACGGCCGGTGCTCGAGGGTGCGACCCACCCCTTACTCACCATGTCGAAAGGGCCGCAGGCCTGCAGCGGGCGCTTGCCGAGTTGCTCTTCCAGCCCGGCAGCCGAAAGACTCCAATCCGCGGGCAAGCGATAGACGATGAGATTCCTGAACCACATCCGCGTGCAGCCACCCCCGGGAAAACGGCGCGCAGTCTAGCAACCGAGATGGGCTAAAGTAAGATCTTGCAAATTACAAAAAGGAGGAGCCCTCGGCCATGACCGGCCGCACGTCGTTCGTCCTCGTTCATGGCGCGTTTCACGACTCAACAGTGTGGTCGCATGTCGTCGCACGACTGCAGCTCGCGGGGCATCGTGCAATCGCGGTCGATCTCCCGGGCAGACCCCGCAACCCGCTCCCGATCGATCAGGTGACGTTGCAGGCGCACACAGATCAGGTACTCGCGCTGCTGGCCAGCGAGTCAGATTCGCGGGTGGTCCTCGTAGGGCACAGCTTCGGCGGTGTCGTCATCTCGGGGGTCGCTGACGTCGTGCCACACAGGATCAGCACGTTGGTGTACGTCGCCGGCTATCTGCCAAAATCAGGGCAAAGCGCGCGCAAGCTCTCCATGGACGACACCGACAGTCTGTGGAACGACCGCAACTTCGTAATGTCTCCGGACACTCAGACCGCGACGATATTGCGGGAGGACGCCATCGCACTGTTGGGTGAGGATCTCGCGCCCGCCGATCGTCAGCGACTTGCTGACATGCTCGTGCCGGAGCCCTTGGCTCCCATCCGCACGCCCGTCATTCTGTCTCCGGAGCGGTTCGGCAAAGTCGACAAGGTCTACATCAAGACGCTCGCCGACCGGACGATCAGTCCGGCGTTGCAGGACAGGATGCTCGCACGCACACCGGTGAGGAGGGTGTTGGCCCTCGACACGGGCCACTCACCGTACCTCAGCCAGCCCGCAGAGCTGACGCAGATGCTGCTCACCGCAGCCGGATAGACTGCCGCCTCAGTGCGGCGGACCCCGTACGGATCGCGGATCGTCCGTAGTTCCTCCGATAGGCCACACGCGCGGTCCGTAGTGCGGAGTCGGCATAGATCCCTCCAAAGCCCCCAGATCCGGCGCCTTGCCGGTGAAGCCGTCGGTGATACTCGGCAACTCGACGCCCGCAGCCGCGGCGGCTGATCCCGGCTTGAGATGAAAATCCAGATCCTCCGGGTTGTAGAACCGCTGCGGGTCCGCCTTGTCGGGGATCTTGACGTTCACGAAGGCATCGAAGTCGACCTGCACGCTGTGCTTGTCCTGTCCGGTGACGGCGCTGAACTGCGCCAGCGTCTGGTAGCGCCGCGTTTCGAACTTACCGGAATAGTCCGTCAGCATCGCTGTCGGCGGCGAGTCCCATTCGAACGAATACTCGGCGCCCGTGTTGGGTCGGAAACCGTTGTAGTCCGAGCTGGAATAGTTCGTGAACGTGCGCAGCGCGAGGATCGCCGGCGCCCAGCCGTCCCCCAGAACCAGGTTGTTGCGGTAGTGAACATTCGAGGCGGGGCCGTAGTAGCGACCCTGGCCTACGAACGTATTCTGGTAGACGAGCACGCCGGCCGGGGTGTCGACGAGCTTGAGATAGCCGCCCGTGGTCATTCCGTAGACCACGTTCCGATAGAAATACACCGGTCCACCGAACATCGGCTGCGCGCTCAAGGCACCGCCCGTCGCGTTGAAACACCGGTTCTCGAACACGCGGATGTTGTGGGCGCCGCCATCGGCCTCGATGCAGTTGTCGGCCGCGTTGTAAATGTCGTTGTCGTAGATGTCGATCGAAACCGGCACTCGATCGCGCACTTCGTTGGGCGAGCCGTCAGGATCTCCGTACGTGTCGATATCGATACCGTCATGCCAGTTGGCGACATAGTTGTGCGCAACCACATGACCCTGGCCGTAGACCTTGACCGCGTATTCAGAGGTGATCTTCGCCGGATAGCCGGGGAACTTCGCCCACACTTCCGGGGTAAACCAGCTCTGCAGCTTCAGGGGATCGTGACGGCCGATGAAAACGTTGTCGGCGATGTACACGTCCTTGGAGCCCGACCAGCCATCCTCGACCACCCGTCCGACGTCGTACACACGGCTGTGCTTCAACGTGAAGCCGCTGGAGCCTGCGATCGACTTGATGCCCAGCTTGAACGCGACGCTGGTGTTGCGGACCGTGATGCCTTCGAAATAGTTGTAGTTGCCGCCCATCAGGTTGAACAGGTTGTCGCAACCGTCGCCGTCGAAGATCACTTCGCCGTCGCCCGCGGACCTGATGACGATCGGCTTGTCGGGCGTGCCGTTCGAAGTCAGATAGTAAGTCCCGTCAAAAGGAGTCCCGTACGCGGAGATCGTTTTATCGAAGCCGCTGTAGACGAAGCGGTTGTCCTTGTAGACGCCCGCATGCACGAGGATGGTGTCGCCTGGCTGCACCCGCGGCGCCGATGAGCGTGAGTGATCCGACTGGTCGGAGCCCAGGTAGTACGCAGCCAACAGGCCGGTGAAGCCGGGTTCCTGTCGCGCTCCTTTGTAGTCGAACGGATAGACGTGATACACCCGCCCGCCTGCGGCAGGCGTCGGCTCACGACGCGTATGGATGGTTGCCGTGCGCTCCCGCTTTCCGTGCACTCCGTCGGGGTCCGAGAGCACGAACCGAGCCTCGTACTCCGTGTCGGCATCGAGGTTGAGGAGGCTCCCCGCGAACATGTTCGGCGCGGTGTAATGGTTGAAGTGCTCGCTGCCGTCGCGCGGGTTGCCGCCATTTACGACCTCGTTCTGCACTCGCAACAACGGCAGTCCCTTGCGCCAGGCCGACTCGCCTTTCTTGCGGTAAGTGACTCCCACCGAGGCGTTGCGATTGTCGTCGCCGGTGATACGCCATTCGAAGCCTGCGGATTGCAGGGTCGGCGGCTCGGCCCAGAGATCCCGCGGAGTCGTCGCCCCCGTGGACGCGGCGTGCGCGGCGGTCACGAGAGCCGACGCAACCAGAGCGGGTGCAGCGAAAGCCACGACGAGGACGATAGCGATGAGGCCGAAACGTTTGCGCATGGCAGGATCCCCCTGCCGTTCAGTCTAGCGTAGCTATTGTCCAGTTCTGAATTTTGTCCACATTCGTGTCCGCAGCCGCACGTACTGTTCGCTTTTGGGTAGTTCGGGGATCAGTTTCGCCGCTCGCTCGCCTCGGGGGTAGATGGTCGCGTTCTGCAGTTCCGGGCTCACGGTCGATTGCGACGCCAGATTCGCGTTCGGAAAGTGAATCGCATTGGTGTTCTCGGCCGCGACGGCCGCTTCCATCAGGAAGTTGATGAACCGGTGTGCGTTGCGCGGATGAGGCGCATCCGTCGGGACGGCTGCGACGTCCATCCACATGACCGCGCCCTCCGCCGGGATGACGAAGCCGACCTCCTCGCCCTTGCCCGCAATCCGGGTGCGCTCCTGTGCCTGCAGGGCATCACCGCTGCTGGCAATGATCAGACACAACTCCCCCGAGGCGAGATCATCGACCAGCGATCCAGTGCTGATCTTGCGGATGGATTTGCGAACTTTCACGAGCGCGTCCTGCGCCTTCTGCAGCACCGCGGGGTCCTCGCTGTTCGGGTTCTCGCCCAACCACGCCAGCACACTGGGAACGATGATGTTCGGCGACTCGTACAGACCGATCCCGCAATCGGCGAGTTTCCCCGCGATCGCCGGATCCAGCAGGATCGACCAGCTTTCCGGAACCCGATCCCCCAGCCGCGCGCGCACCTTGCCGATGTCGTAGGCGAGTCCCGTGATCCCCCAGGCGTAGACGACCGCATGGGCGTTGCCCGGATCCTGGGCGGCCAGTCGCGCCATGATCGTGGGATCGAGGTTGCGCCAATTCGGCAGCTGCGTCCGGTCGAGCCCGAGGAAGACCCCGGCGGGGCTCAGCGAGGCCAGATACGCGCCCGAAGGAAACACCACGTCATACCCGGAGTGACCGGCAAGGAGTTTGGTTTCGAGCGTGTTGTTCGAATCGAACACGCTGTAGCGCACGGTGATGCCGGTTTTCGCGTGGAACTCGCTCAACACCTCGGGCTTGAGGTAGTCGAACCAGTTGTAGACGTTGACGACCGGCTCCTCGGCGAAGCCTTGCCCCGGGGGCGCGGCGGTGTGCGGACCTCCGCAGGCAGCCATCGCCACACACGCCAAACCTGCAACCCAGTGCATTCCCGTAAGCAAACGCATGCCTGGAATGATAATGTGCGCCAGCGCCATGCGGGGGACCCTTTTGACATCGCCGCCGATTTCCAAGACCTTCATTTCCGCCGAATCGCTGCTGCGCGACTCCATGCAACTCGGCGTAGACATCCTGCGCAGCGGGTTCCAGCCGACGTTTCTGGTGGCCATCTGGCGCGGCGGCGCGCCGATCGGGATCACGGTCCAGGAAGTCCTCGAATATCATGGCATCGAGGCAGACCACATTTCGATCCGGACGTCTGCGTATACCGGCATCGACACTCAGGCGAAAACCGTCCGGGTGCATGCCATCGACTATCTGGTCTCGCGG
>FTEY01000463.1_pt1 | contig 16381 bp, 12 predicted proteins | sample 1640321 | NCBI WGS metagenome assembly FTEY01 (sample SAMEA3914816, study PRJEB12502) | metagenome | biome: forest; material: soil | place: USA | collected 2011-09-16 | depth 0.3 m
CCCTCCCACAGTCCGGCGGCCCCGCCACTGGACCCCCTGCCAATGGACTGTTTATCCCGGAAGACATCACGCCCCGTCACCCCACAGACGCCGAACTGCGCCTCGCCACCGATGTCCTGGCGGCTGTCCCGTTCCCAACTCCGCTTTATGCCCGGGTTGATCTGATCCAGGACGGCCAGGGCGCTCCCGCCCTGCTCGAGCTCGAGCTGACCGAACCCTCCCTGTTTTTCGCCCATTCACCGGGGTCCGCACTGCGGTTTGCGAAATCCGTACTCGGTCACATTTCCTTGCCGCTCAATACATAACAGAGCGGAGCTGCAAAGAAACTTTAATCTGAGTGTCACTGCGCTGACGCGCCCCGGATCGAACCTTGCTAAACCCAAGGACTAACGTTCTGCCCGCGTCACATGAAAGCCAACGGTCTGAGCACGTTCTTAGCGCGCGTGGATGCCGCCGAGTACGGTATTTGCCGTAAGCTGAATCGCGGAGCGTCCCACGCTTTGCCCTGTAAGTTGTTTCAGATCGCCAGTCGCCTCGGTGACGGCGTGGTCTGGTACGTCCTCATCCTGACGTTGCCCTTGATGTTCGGCGCTCCGGCCATTCGGCCGGCAATCGTGATGGCGCTGACCGGAATTCTGGGCGTCGCGCTCTACAAGGTTCTCAAGCGGGTCTTCGTGCGTGAGAGGCCTTTCATTACGCATTCGGGCATCTCGCTGGCGATGCCGCCCTTGGATCGCTACAGCTTCCCATCCGGTCATACGCTTCACGCGGTGTCCTTTGCTTGGCAATTGACGGCGCACTATCCCGAGTTGGGGTACGTAGTGATCCCGCTTGCAGGGTTGATTGCTGCCTCGAGAGTGGTGCTGGGACTGCACTACCCCTCGGATGTCGTGGCGGGCGCCGGAGTGGGCGCGTCGCTGGCGATGCTCGGACTGTCGCTGGCTTGACTCACTTATCGGCAAAACGGGCCTGCGGCCGTTTTGCGCCTGTCCGTCCCTGGACGGCGCCCGTGCGGTCGACCTCCGGTCGACCAAACGCGCTCCCGGCGCGTTTGTCGCGGACATCAGCTCCGTTACCGGCGGCAAAAAGCGTGGTTTTTGCCGCCTGCGCTGCGGGTAGGTAAGCCTTGCGCGTCGTCTTTATCTCAGACGTCTTTTTTCCACGCGTCAACGGCGTCTCAACGTCCATCCGGACCTTCCGCAGCGACCTTACCAACTGTAACGTCGATACCCTGCTAGTCGCGCCGCACTACGCTGGAACCGAAAGCGAAGCGGATTCATCGATCATTCGTATCCCCTCGGCCGGAGTGCCGCGCGATCCCGAAGACCGGCGGATGCGCTGGGGTGCTTTGACTCGGGCCTTGCAGAGTGAGCGGCTGAAGGACGTCGACCTCGTCCACATTCACACACCTTTCATCGCGCACTATGCAGGCGTGAAGCTGGCGAAGGCGCTCAAGGTGCCGTGCGTCGCCACCTACCACACCTTCTTCGAAGAGTATCTGCATCACTACGTGCCGGTGCTGCCGCGGTCGATTGGCAAGTGGATGGCGCGCAGATTCACTCGCTCGCAGTGCGCCGATGTCCAGGCGCTCATTGCGCCTTCTGAACCGATGCGTGACGTGCTGACGGAGTATGGCGTCACGACCCCGATACACATTTTGCCGACCGGACTACCGGCGGACCGCTTCCGCGAGGGACAGCCGAGGCGCTTCCGCCAACTCATTGGCGTGCCGGAGGGGCGACCGCTGGTCACCTATATCGGCCGCGTCGCGCACGAGAAAAACATCGAATTTCTCGTGCGGATGTTCGTTCAGATCCGCGCCTCCGTGCCGGATGCGCTACTGATCATCGCTGGCGAGGGGCCGGCCCGAGAGCCGCTGAAGCAACTCGTTCATCGGCTGGGAGTCGGTGACCACGTTCGCTTCGTCGGTTACCTCGATCGCGATACCTCTCTGCTCGACTGTTACGCCGCGGCTGACGTGTTCGTGTTCGCTTCACGTACGGAAACCCAGGGGCTCGTGCTTCTCGAAGCGATGGCTCAGGGGACTCCGGTGGTCTCCACGGCGGAGCTCGGAACACGCTCGATTCTGAAGGGAGAGTGCGGCGCGATCGTCGTCCCCGAGAACGAGACCGAATTCGCCGCCGCGGCGGTTCGCGTCCTTCAAGACAACGCGCTACGTGTCGCCCTGTCCGATCGGGGGCGCGTCTATGCGCGCACTTGGTCTTCCGCCACGATGGCCCGCCGCCTGGCCCAACTTTACGCCTCGCTCATCCCGCATCCTCGGACCGCTGCCGGTCACGATCTGAAGAGTTCCGCCCTGTAGTTAATTGGCAAATTGTGCCTGTCCGTCCCTGGACGGCACCCTTCGGGTCAACCTTCGGTTGACCAAACGCGCTCCCGGCGCGTTTGTCGCCTGCGGCGATTCGCTGCCCCGGACGGGACAGCCTCCGTTGCCGCCGGCCCTGATTCGATTGTCGATTCAGCGCGTGGTTTTTGCCGCCTGCTCCACGATGTCGGCGCGTCTGCGCTCCGCGACAACTCTGGCGTCGCAGGTGTTCTGCGCTACACTTTGGCCCACCCGGGTCAAGGAACAGTTGTTGGAGCGGAGCATGGGGGCCAAACGCGCACTCATCGTCGATGACTCGAGGTCTGCTCGGTTGTTTCTCGCGCGCATGCTCGAGAAATACGAGATCGACGTGGACAGCGCCGAGAGCGCCGAGGCCGCGATCGAATATCTCGGCAGCCACCGGCCGGACGTGATCTTCATGGATCACCTCATGCCCGGCATGGACGGCTTCCAGGCGGTGCAGGCGATCAAGAACAACCCCCGCACCGCCACCATCCCCATCATGATGTACACCTCGCAGGAAGGTGAGCTGTACCTCGGCCAGGCGCGTGCCCTCGGTGCTGTCGGTGTACTGCCGAAGCAGATCAAGCCCACCGACGTCTCGAAGGTGCTCTATGAGCTGCATCTCGTTGTGGATCGGCGCACCGGGGAGCAGACGAGCTTCAAGCCCGTTGCGGTGCCCCAGCCGGAGGTGCCCGCCGAGGGGATGGCGGCCGTGTCTTCGAGCAACCCCGCCGTAGGATCGAAGCCCCTCACCGACAGTGCGCTGAGGGAGCATTTCGCCGAGTTGCGTCGCGCGTTGGTCGCCGGAATCGATACCCAGACGGACCGCATCACCGCAGAGGTCCGTGCGATCCTGCTGGAAGCGCTCCCAGCGCAATCGTCCGAGCCCGCTGTAGCTCCGAGGGGGCGCAGTCCTTGGCCGTGGGCTGCTGCCAGCGCGGCTCTGGTTGTCGCGCTTTGCAGCACGGCCTTGTGGTGGCACGACTCCAACCTCCTCAGCGCGATGGCGAAGGATCTGGAACAGGTACGGACCGAGGTAGCCCAACACTCAGCGTCCTCGGCTGCTGCCTCCGCAGCCGTTGCTGAAGCCCTGCCGTCAGCCGTGCAATCCGCGGACGGCAATGTGGAGGCGACCGTCGCTTCGATGTCGCCAGGTGTCCCCGGCGGACCCGCCCAGGCTGGCGTCGGCCCCAATGCCCTCTCGCCCGGCGGAGTTGGCCAAGGTGCCGTCCAGGGTGCTTCAGCCTCTGGGACGGGTGGCCCCCTGACTGCGGCCGCCGGACTTGCGACCGTGACCGCAGGCGCCCCGGCGCCCCGCCGGTCCGGCATCCAGGCCGACGGTAAGCCCCTGGTTCTGGGCGTCCCCTATGGCTCTGATGCCCTCGGGGGAGCCCGCCTCGAGGCCGTGCGGCAGGTCCTGGATCGTCTGGCGCGCCAGGAGACGACCGGCATGGTGGAGGTGAAGACCTTCCCGGGCCGGTTTTGCCTGATGGGCAACTCGACCGACGGCTACTCCGTCGCTCCGGACGAAACCCTCTATTCGAAGTGCGATATCGTCGGCAATCCGGCGGACGAGGCCCTTTCGCCGGGCCAGCGGACCCCGGTAGCATTCGCCAATCTGGTCGGCACGGTGCGCAATTCCACGCACGGTGGCCTGGATGTCCAGGTTGCCCAGGGCGACGCTTCCGTGACGGCCACGCCGTATCCGCCTGCTTCGGCCGAATTGACGGCCGGCGAGTGGAACCGGGCCGCGGCGGCCAACAATCGCATCGAGATTCGTCTGCACTGAACGCGTTTTCACCAACTGAAACTGTGGCCGGGCCTGCCGGCGAAGACTTCGAACCGCCACGGTGGCTGCGTAACCCGCACCTGCAATCGATGCTCGCCAGCATGTCGCTGCGCAATGGGCCGATTGCCCGTCGGGCTGCGCCGGTGACGGCTGCGAGCACGCCCGTGCTTCTGGATTGCGGCGAGGGTGTCCGGCTGCAATGCTTCATTGCCTCTCCCGAGGGGGGTCATGGCACGCCTGCGGTCGTGCTGCATGGTTGGGAAGGCAGCGCCGAATCCAACTACGTGCTGTCCCTGTCCCAGCAGCTGTTCGAGTTGGGCTACGACGTCGTTCGCCTGAATCTGCGCGACCATGGCGCGACCCACCACCTGAATCGCGAGCTGTTCCATTCCTGCCGCCTGCCCGAAGTGGTCGGCGCGATCTCGCGCCTGCAGGCGCTGTATCCCGGCCGCGCGATGTACATGGTCGGCTTCTCCCTCGGCGGCAACTTCCTTCTGCGCGTCGCCGCGCAGGCCGCCGAAGTCGGATTCAACATCGCCAAGGTCGTGGCCGTGTCGCCCGTGCTCGATCCCGGGGAGACACTGATCGCGCTCGAGCAGGGATTCCCAGGTTACCAGCTGTATTTCGTGCGCAAGTGGATGCGCTCGCTGCTGAAGAAACAGGCGGCGTGGCCTTCGGACTACGATTTCCGGCTGTTCGGCCGATTCACCGATCTGCGCCGCATGACCGTCGAGCTGATCCGCCACTTCACCGAGTATCCGAGCCTCGATGACTATCTCAACGGCTACTCGATCACCGGCGGCCGGCTGGCACGCCTGGAGGTACCGGCCAGCATCATCACTTCATTGGACGATCCGATCATTCCGGCCCATAGCCTCGAGCGGATCGCGCACCCGCAGTGTCTGAATCTGATCGTGACCCGGTATGGCGGCCATTGCGGCTTTCTCGAGCACATGTCCGGTCCGAGTTGGGTCGAGCGACGCATCATCCGTGAGCTCGTGGCACCGGCGGAGGCATTACTGCCCGCGCGGCGCTAGTTGCTGCTCTCTGCGGAGCCCTGGTTACTCCCTGCGGGGGCGTGGTTGCTCCCCGCGGGGCTTTGGCAGGCTGCCGGCCTCCAACTTTGAGTGTGTGGTCGCGGCCGAGTGCGCGAGCATGGCCTCGCTCAACTGTCGGACGTTGCGTGTAACCACGAAGTCGGCCCCGCGCTCGGCCAGAGCTAACACCGTTTCCAACGTCTCCACTTCGCAGACGGCCCACCGCCAGGGCCCCCGCCACAACGCGCCTTTCTCAGGCAGGTAGGCCCGGTCACAAAAGATGTAGTCCGGCTGTAAGGCCTCGTACTTCAATCGCGTGTGATTGTCATACGCCGTCAACGCCCACGCGATCGGATAGCCCGTCAAGGCGCGCGCCGCATGCACGGTTGGCAGATCGGTCGAGCCTAGGATGCAGCGCGAGCGGAAGGGCTTCAGGGTGCGGGCCACTCGCGTGACTACCTGCTCCTGACCGAAGCGGAGCACACTGCTGCGTCCGATCGTGACGAATACAGTGATTTCCGGACGGCCTTCGAGCAGACCCAAAGCCGTCGCCAGTGAGACGAGGCGGGTGTCGCGGTAACGTCCACCGAACCGTTCTGGCTCACCGGCATCGAGTCGGCTCAGGTCTTGCGCCGAGAGCGTGAGTGCCCCCGCAGCGAGGTGCGAGAGATGCTGGTCACGGCAGACCATGGCCGTGCCGTCCGAGGAGAGGTGCACATCGATCTCGAGGAACCGCGCGCCAATGGCTATCGCTGAGCGCAGCGCGGGCAGCGTGTTCTCAGGGAAGTCTGTTGAGTTTCCACGACGCGCAACGAGATGTAACAGGCGCATGTCCCAAGCCTGATGCCGCTGTCGCCAATTCCAGACGGCCCGTGAAACCGAAGATCACACTAACGGGAATATGCGGCGCTGTGCCCCAACGTGCATCACACGCAATACGTTCAGGCTGAATGCATGGCGCGCCGAGGTTTGACGCGCCGTTCAGGTTTAGCCGCGGCGTTCCTCGAATTGCACGACCGGCTGCCCACTGGTCACCGTGATCGATCCTTCGATGACAGCGCCTTTGGCGACTGCGATGCTTCGCGCCACGACATCCGCGCGAATCACCGCGGTCGATCCGATTTCGATTTTTTCTTCGATGACGAGTTTGCCGATGACCGTGCCCGCAATGACCGCCGCCTGCGCGTGAATTTCCCCTTCCCATTGCGATTTCGCAGCCATGCTCAGCGTGCCGCCCACACGGCCATCGCCGCGAATCGCGCCACAGACCACCAGAGCGCCCGGCGCTTCCAGATCGCCCGTGAGGCGACAGCCTGTCGCCACGAAAGTGGGCGACGTGCCGATCCTGTCGATCAGCCGGCGCCTGGGGGAATCGGCGTTCAGGGTAGGAATTTCGCTGGGTAGGGCTGACATGGGTGACAATATGCCGTCCCCCGCGACTTAAGGTGCAGATGATGGTCACAGTCCGCGCACGAGACCTCGTGGCTGGCGGAGTCTTTCTCTGGATATGTCTTCTGGCCGCTTGCAGTCGCGAGCAGCAGGACTGGCGTGCAGCCGAGGGGTCGGACACGATCAAGGCCTACGGTCAGTTCATCGAGCACCATCCCGATAGCGAGCTGACGACCGAGGCGCGCACCCGCATTGCTCAGCTTGGCGAAGATCGGGATTGGCAGCAGGCCGCGAGCGCAGGCACCGCTTCAGCTTTCCAACAGTTCCTCGCGCAGCACCCGAATGGCAAGTGGTCTCAGGAGGCGCGAATTCGCGTGGAGAGTTTTGCGTTGGCGAATGCCGTAACCAACACGCCCAGTGTCGCGCCGACGATGCCCACGCCGCCGACCGCGCCAGCCATCGCGGACCCGATCTCGTTGCCGCCCACCCAGGCTCTCCCGCAAACGCCGCCCACGGTCGCTTCCAACATCGCTGCCGCATCTGCCGCCGCGGCGCATCCGGTGGCTGCGCCGCAAGCACCTGCCGCTGCGGCGGCGGGTTTCGGCATACAACTCGGTGCCTTCAGCTCCGCAGACAAAGCCAACAGCGAGTGGGCGGCGCTCGCGGCCCGGTTTCCTTCCCAACTCCATGGACTGACACCGCACGTGGTGTCGGCCGATACGAGCTCGGGCCGCCTGTTCCGGCTGCAGGCTGCCGCCGCAAGCGAATCACTTGCCCGCACGATCTGTGCTCAGTTGCAACAACAGTCGCAGGGTTGTGTGCCGATCCTGCCGCGCTGACGGCTTGCCAACTCGCCCGTCGCCGCCAACTGTGCGGTTGATCCCACATTGACCTTGTTGGACCGCGCTTGCCGGGCAGCCGCCCAAAGCTGACAATTCGCGTCACCTGCGTTGGTAGCGGTTTGTGGTCGTAACTAGTTGATTTTATTACGCTCGAAAGCTTGGCACGGGCTTTGCTTTGTATCCGGCAATGCGAACAACTTCCCCGGTGTTCGCTCTTTGAGCGCCGCGTAGCGACTTCCCCCGCACGCGGCGCTTTTTCTATTTCACTGGCGAAAAGTCGCAAGCGCTTTTCGCAGAATCAGCGTCAGCGCGTGGTTCAGCGGCCGGCAAAAGGCGTGGCTTTTGCCGGCGAGGTGGTGTTGGCGCGCCGCTTTGCGCAGAGTTGAGTTCACCGCACGATTCAACGCCGGCCAAAAGGACGCTGCAGACGCAGCGCGGCCTACGGCCCTTTTGGCCGGTAGGTATTCGATGCGCTGCTTTTCGCAGAGTTGATCTCAGCGCTCAGTTTGGCGGCCGGCAAAAAGCGTGGTTTTTGCCGGCGACGCAATCCTTGCGCGGCGTTGTTTCTATCCGCGTTCTCTTCGCCGCCTCAACTCAACACCGCGACATCCAACTGCCCCGTGCGGTTGTCGACGTTCACGCCGACGGCACCCGAGTAGCGATACAGAGTCAGGTCCACCCGCGCTTCGCCCACCTCGAGTCCGCGGATCGAGAGCTGCTCGATGTTGGGAGGCAAGTGCGGATAGCGCAGCTCCACCCGTGCGCCGAGCGCATCGATCGTCAGGCCCAGACAGGCCTGCAGCAGCGCAAACACCGATCCCGCCGCGCAGGCCTGCGGAGCGCAGGTGAGCGGATAGCGGGTCGGGCCCTTGCCGTCGCGACGGCGAAAGCCGCAGAGCAACTGTGGCAGCCGGCCGAAATCGAAGTAACCCGTCGCGTCCAGCTGGGCCGCGAACACGCGCGCCGCCAGGTCCTTGTCCGGACGCTTCGTCAGCCCCAAGGCGATCAATGCGCTGTCGTGTGGCCAGACCGAGCCGTTGTGATATGCCATCGGGTTGTACCGGGATTCAGTGTCGGCGATGGTTCTGATGCCCCATCCCGAGAACGACGTTTCCTGGGAGAGCGTGCGGATGAGAGCATCGGCGTGCTCCGGGACCGCGATCTCCGTGAACAGACAGTGGCCGGCGTTCGAGCTGCGGACTTTGCAGGGACGGCCGTCGCCGTCCAGGGCGAGAGCGTAGGTTCCGATGTCCTCGCACCAGAACGCCTCCTGAAACATCTCGCGTAGCTCGAAGGCGGCGTCGCGCAACGTGCGCGAGAGCTCGAAGAAGCCAAGCTCCTCCGCGAGTTGCGCTGCACCGAGTTTTGCAGCGTAGACGTACCCTTGGACTTCGCACAGCGCGATGGGCCCTTGCGCAAGCTGCCCGTCCTCATGAAACACCGCATCGAGAGAGTCCTTCCACCCCTGCTGCAACAGTCCCCGGGACGAGCGCCGCGCATACCGCAGGAACCCACGCCCCCCGGCGGCCCGATCCGTGGCAATCTGCCCGTCCATCCAGTCGAGCGCGGCTGCCAGGGCCGGCCAGAGGCTTTCGATACAAGGCAGATCCCCGGTGCGTCGCCAATAGGCCGCCGCCAACATGACGAACAGCGGTGTCGCATCGACACTGCCGTAATAACTCCCGAACGGAACTTCACCGAGGTTCGCCATCTCCCCGCGCCGGGCCTCGTGCAGGATCTTGCCCGGCTCGGCATCGCGCTCGGGGTCATCGACTTTCGACTGAGTGCTCGCGAGAAACGCCAATACGCCCTTGGCGACGTGCGGTGCGAGCCACAGGCATTCGAGTGCGGTCACGATTCCATCGCGCCCGAATGTCGTGTCGGACCAGGGAACTCCCGCATACGGGTACAGTCCCGTCGGCGTAGTCGAGAGCAGCATGTTGAGATCCGCCGCAGAGCGGCGGATCCAGGAATTCAGTCGCTCGTGCGAGGAGTCGATGTCGCAACGGAAGCGTTCGCCGTCGGCGAAGACTCTCTCGCCTCGGAACAGAGCCGCTTCGTACGCGAGCGTGTCGATGCCACGGGCGCCACACTCGCATCGGAACGCCAGTGTGAACACCTGCTCTGCGTGACCCTCGAGCTCGACGCTAAGGTGAAATTGCGAGGGTGTGACCGTGCGCGGTGCCGGTTTGCAAGTGATGACGGTGCGTCGCACGATCCTGTCGAGCCCTTCGTAACACAACTCGGCAAAGTCTGGCCCCGTTCTTCCCTCGAGTTGTCGACCCCGTCGTGGCCTGTGGCGACCGCTGACTTCGAACACGTCCTCGAAGTCCGCGGCAAACTCGATGCTCAGACGGATCTCGAGCGGTGTCCGCGTGAAGTTGCGGACGTGGATCCGCTCGTGACAGGCGCCGTCCCAGATGAGCTTCTGGCGGTAGATGTGCAGGCTGCCGCGCGCGAGAACCAACTCGTCGTTGACGTAGATGTCGGGATTGGTCAGATCCACGCCGAGCACCAGATTGTCGCTGCGCACTCCCGAGCTGAGCATCAACGGTTGCTCGCCGGCCAATTTGAGAGTGAGCCGCGAAAGATGGCGGGTGCCCGCGTGGTACAGGCCCTCCTCGTGGCGGGTATCCGCCGCGATGTCTCCCGCCTCGTTGAAGAGGCCAAACGTGTCGTCCTGCTTGAGCACGACAGTCCGCTCCGGCACCGCGACCTTGGGCGCCAGGACCGAAAACTCATGGGCTGCTGCGCTCACCTGCTGTCCCGCTTAAGTCAAATGGTGAAGCTGCAGCTTGCGCGAAGCCCTGTCCGGGCGTTTCCCGGTCTCCTGGTGGCGCCGATATCTTACTGATTTCACATCAATTTTCCCCAACCCCCCAGATCCCTTGAAGACAGCAAACCGCATACCCACTGAAAGCTGCTGAAGACGAGCCGCGAGAGCGAAAGCCGCTAAACTGGCTCCCCCATGCGTACCCGCATCCCGATGCTGGTGGTTTGGCTCATTCCGGGACTGCTGAGCGCGCTGCACCCAGCCGCGGCCAGTTCCCCGGCCGTGGAATCCACTCCTGGAGGATTGGCAATGATCGCAGTGTCCGGTCGCGAGACCGTCCGCGCCACGACGCTCGCGAATGGCATGAAGATCATTGTCTGGCCCGTCCAGAACATTCCCAGCGTGGCTTTGTACAATTGGGTGCGCGCCGGCAGCCGCAACGAGGCGCCCGGCATCACCGGGCTCGCCCATTTCTTCGAGCACATGATGTTCAACGGCACCACGCGCCGCGAGCCGGGCGAGTTCGACCGTCAAATGGAAGGGCGCGGGGGCTCGAACAACGCCTTTACAAGCGATGACGTAACCGTTTACCAGGACTGGTTTCCGCGCGACGCCCTCGATCTCGTGTTCGACCTGGAATCCGACCGGGTCGCCAACCTTGCCTTCGCGCCGCAGGTCGTCGAGAGCGAACGTGGCGTCGTCTACTCCGAGCGGCGCCTGCGGGTGGAAGACAACAACCAGGGCATGCTGTCGGAGCAGGTCCAGGCGGCCGCCTTTACCGCGCATCCGTATCACTTCCCCACCATCGGCTGGCCTGCCGACATTCAATCGTGGCGTATCGAGGACCTGCAGAAGTTTTTTCGGACCCACTACGCTCCCAACAACCTGACCCTGGTGTTGGCTGGCGATCTGGTGCCCGAGCAGGTGTTCGAGCTGGCGCGGAAATACTTCGAGCCCATTCCCCGGCAGGCGCCGGCCGATCCGATCCGCACCAGCGAGCCCGAACAGCTCGGGGAGCGAATCGTCATCGTCAGGCGCAAGGGCCAGACCCCGCTGCTGCAGTACGCCTACAAGGCGCCGGCGGCTGCGGATGCGCGCGGTCCGGCGGTCAACCTGCTCCTGTCGATACTCGTTGACGGCGATGCGTCACGTCTGCATCGCCGGCTGGTCGAGCAGGAAAAGGTCGCCATCGAGGTGAGCGGTCACTGGCAGGAAGGGTTCGATCCCGGATTGGTGTGGCTGTACCTGACGTTGCCGGAGGGCGAGGACCCTGCGCGTGCGCAGGAAGTGTTGGACAACGAGTTGGCGCGCGTCGTGCGGGATGGCGTCACTGAAACCGAGCTGAAACGCGCCAAGAACCTCGTCGCCGTGGGCTTTTGGAAGCGCATGGCGACGATCGACGGGAAAGCGCAGCTGCTCGGTGAATACGAGGTATTTCACGGCGATTGGCTGAAGATGTTCGATGCACCGGCGCAGTTCGAGAAAGTGACGCGCGTCCAGGTCCAGAACGTCGCACGCGAAATATTGGATCGCCGCCGACGCACGGTTGGCGTTCTTGTCCCGGAGGGCGACGACTCTAACGTCGCGGATGTCAGTGCGGCCTTGACCCACGATGCGACCGGCTATGGCGAAGACTGGCTCGCCGCCGGGGCGCGTGAATGATCGCGCGCTGGTTACTGAAGATCGCCGCCATGACCTCCCTCGTCACTCAATTTGGAACCGGTACTGCGCTACCCCAGACAGGCGGGGGAGTGCACGTCCCGGCGCACGAGCGATTCGTTCTCCCAAACGGCGTGACAGTACTCATCGTCCCCAAACGGGATGTTCCACTGATCGCATTCAACGCGGTACTACGCAGCGGGGAGCTCGGTGATCTGGCCGGCAAGCCGGGCGTGGCCTCTCTGGTTGCGGGACTGTTGGAAAAGGGTGCCGGGGAACGGGATGCGTTCGCGTTCGCCGATGCGGTGGAGAATGTCGGAGGCAGCTTTCATTCCTCCGCGGCAGCAGAAGACATCACCGTTCGTGGACAATTCCTCGCTCGCGATCAGGACCTGATGTTGGAGCTGTTGGCCGACGCACTCCTGCGGCCGCGACTGGATGCCGAGGAGCTGCAGACGCTGCGTGCCCGCCAGATCGAGCTGATCAAGGCCACGAAGGACTCCGATCCTTCAGAGTTGATCGGCACGTACGGTCGCGCCTTCCTGTTCCGCAACCATCCCTACGGCCGACCCGTCATCGGCAATGAGTCCTCGCTCGCCACGATCAGTCGCTCGGATGTACTCGATTACTATCGCACCCAATTCGGCCCCGACCGGCTGACTCTCGTATTCGCCGGCGACCTCGATGTGGCGGCATTGAAGGCCAGTCTTGCGAAGCGCTTCGGGCATTGGCCCAAAGGCTCTCGCCCGGCACCGGCCCTGACGGCGCCCGAGCGTGGCAAGATGCGCCGGGCGCTGCTCATCGACTCGCCGGGTTCCGTGCAGACCTATTTCTGGATCGGCAACGTCGGCGTCGATCGGCATTATCGCGACCGTGCCGCCCTGGACCTGGTGAACACGCTCTATGGCGGTCGTTTCACGTCGATTCTCAACACCGAGCTGCGCATCAAGTCGGGGCTCTCTTATGGTGCGCGCTCTGGCTTCACTCGCGGCACCGTGGCCGGCGAGTTCGCCATTCGCTCCTTTGCCCAGACCGAGAACACCGGTCAGGCTGTCGATCTGGCGATCCAGACGTTGCGTCAGTTGAAGCGTGACGGCGTCACGGACGAGATGTTGGATTCAGCGCGGTCGTACGTCCTGGGGCAATACCCTTTGGAGTTCGAGACAGCCGCCGACTGGGCCGCCGCATTGAGCGAGATGGAGCTGTATCGCCTGGGTCCGGCCTACATCAACGATTACGGTCCGCAGTTGCGGCAGGTGACTCTGCAGCAAGCCCGAAGCGTCATCGACCGCGCTTTCCCGGACCCCGACGGTCTAGCCATCGTGTTGATCGGCGATGCTGCCCGAATTCGCGATCAGGTGGCCGCCTACGGTCCTGTCACGGAGATTCCTCTGACGCGTCCTGCATTCAACTGCGATGCCGGAGCTCCCTGACGTTACCGTCTACATCGAGGCACTCGAGCAGCGTCTGATCGGCGCCCGCCTCGAGTCCGTCCGGATCACTCACCCGTTTCTGCTGCGGACGTTCGATCCCCCGATTTCAGCATTGGGCGGTCGTCGTGTGGTCGGCATCGAGCGTGTGGGGAAGCGCATTGCGCTGGGATTCGAGGGCGATCTGTGGCTGGTGGTGCATTTGATGATCGCCGGCCGGTTCCACTGGTTTGCGGCTGGGGCCCCCAAGCCCAAGCGCGCGGCCCTGGTCTATCTCACGTTCGACACCGGCCTGCTGACGCTCACTGAGGCCGGCACGAAGCGTCGCGCCTCGTTGTCCGTGTTCGCGAGCCACGCGGCTGTTGTGGCCAACAACCCCGGCGGTCTGGAAGTCCTGGATTCGTCGTTCGAACAGTTCCGACGCCGACTCGTCGCGGAGAATCACACGCTCAAGCGAGCGCTGACGGATCCGCGGACGTTCAGCGGGATAGGCAACGCGTACTCCGACGAGATCCTCCACCGGGCCAAGCTCTCTCCAATAGCTCTAACGCAGAAGCTCGACGCGGCCTCGTTACGTCGACTGCACACGGCCGTCAAAGAGGTGTTGCCGGAGTGGACTGCCCGGTTGCGCGAGGAAGCCAACGGCGGGTTTCCTGAGAAAGTCACGGCGTTTCGTCCCGAGATGGCCGTGCACGGCCGGTTTGGGAAACCCTGTCCTGTCTGCGGCACGGCCGTGCAGCGCATCCGCTACGCTGAAAACGAAACCAACTATTGCCCGCGATGCCAGACCGATGGTCGGGTGCTGGCGGATCGCTCTCTGTCGCGGCTGCTCAAGGACGACTGGCCGCGGACCATCGAGGAGCTCGAAGGAAGATAGGCACGTGGTCCTCACTGCTCTTCAGGATCTGGGGCCCACCCCGCCCCGCGATCCTTGCTTTCTTTCTTCTAGTCAGCTCTTTGGCGTCACCGCCACCTGCGCAACCGTATTTTCGTGCGGGCTGTGCAGTGCAGACAGGTTCTGCGACACGTAGGTCCCTTGCGGGCTCATGTCGTTGGCAGACGCGAGGTCTTGCGCCGCGCTGGCCGCGTCCTTCTGCAACCAGTCGACGACTGCACGGTTGGAGTAGGCGATGGCGAGATATTCGCTGTACAGCTGACGCTCGAACAAATGCGCGCCGGACTGAAATTGCAGATCGCGACGGGCTTCAGTGATCGCAGTGCTGCACGAATCGTGCGCCGCGGCGAAGTCGGACTTCATCGCATGCGCGATGCATTCGTTGGTTTTGATCGCCGTGAGATCTGCGCCTGGCAGTTTGGACTTCTTCGCAATTAGGTCGACAGCGGCGTCGAAGCTGCCCGAAACGATCTCGGGACCGCCCACGCTGGCGGTGTACGCCGTGAGGACGAACTTGGAGGATTGGTCAGCGGCGTGCGCTACCGACCCGGTGATGGCGGCGGCCGCCAGGGCTACGTGCAGCGCGCGAGAAAGTGCGCGACTGTTACGGTTTTGTGAAGTCATGTTGAGTCTCCTGTCAGAGGTTGAGCGATGCCACGATAGGAAACCAACACGCAACGGACAAACGAAGAATTTTGGTCGGATGGATGAATCGCGGCTGCCTGTCCGGCGCGTATGACAGTCATCCGTCACATTGATGGTTCCTCTTCGTGTTATGACGGTCCGTGCACTGAAAAGGTTACAGCCCATGCGACGAGTCGAGGCAGCCGCAGGTCGAGGTTAGGATTGGTGCGACGAACCGAGGCGCCGGGCCGTCGTGCCCACAAGTGGCGCGTCGCCGTGTTTATAAACGGTGCGACGAAGCGAAGTCGCTGGCCGTCAGAACGATGACCAGCTCTAGCGGCAACGCCAGGCAACTGCGGGGTCCTCGCGGTTGCCGATGGTCCAGTGACTGGACTGGGCTCTGGCCAGGGTGCGTGCTGGAGGGGTGTCTGTTGGCCTACCGCGCTGCAACGCGCACGGCGTTGGGGACGGGCGCGCGCGAGTCGGCGAACTGATTCAACGCCCAGGTGGTGAGCGCTCGAACCTCGGGCTTCTCCGAGTCCTTGGGGCGACTCACCAGGAAGTAGGTATCGCTAGTCTCGAGCTCGACGGAAAAGATCTTGACCAGTGCGCCGGAGCGGAACCAGGAATCGCATAGCACGGACGGCACCAAGGCGACGCCCACGCCGCGTTCCGCAGCCCGCACCACGGCAAACATGGTGTCCAGCTCGATCACATTTTTCGGTTCCGGCGTTTCCAGGCCGACTTCCGCGGCCCAGCTCGTCCACGCGAAGGGTCGAGCTTTGTGCACGATGAGCGCCATCTGCCCGAAAACGTCGCTTCCCAGCCTGGCTACCGTCGGCGCGTGCTCTTTTGCGCAGACCGCCGTCAGAGACAGGGAGAACAGGCGCTGCGCCTTCAGGCCCTGCGGCACCGAGTCGGATAGAAGAATGGATACGTCGGCGGTCGGTGGGTGCAGGGCCGGCCGGGGGTCGTGCGTATCCATCTGGATGTCGATGTCCGGATTGGCTGCGCAGAAGCCCTTGAGCCGCGGAATGAACAGCTCGCTGGCAAAGAAAGGCGGTAGCAAAACACGCAGCGTGTGCCGCCCATTGCGTCGCGCAACGTGCGTAAGAGTGCGGTCGAGTGCTTCGAGCAGAGGCTCGACCTCATCGAGCAAAGTATGACCGGCGGTCGTGAGGTCCAGCGCACGGGTCTTGCGCTCGAAAAGCCGCACGCCGAGGGAGTCCTCGAGCTCTTTCATCTGGTGACTGACCGCAGACGGCGTCAAAAACAACTCGTCGGCCGCCGACTTGAAGCTGCGGTGCCGCGCGGCGACACAGAATGCCCTGAGGTTCCGCAGCGGGGGCGGTCGAGATAAACGCATCATGGGCGACGAAAGCGTGCTTCCTGCGGAACCGGTGTTGTGCAACTTGGTACTTTGTGACTTGGCATTTTGCAATTTTGGAGGTTGCAATTTCCGTGCCTCGCGCGAGGATCCATTGTCAGCCACGGGCGACTCCGAATCGCGGCGCAGCCGGCAGGCTGCGCTGCATCGTGTTGGGGACCACGGGCCGCCGGCGCACCGAGTCAGCGCATCGTTCCCTCAAATAG